>Ga0099364_10007693_pt1 | contig 15329 bp, 8 predicted proteins | sample TergutTh196P3_FD_73070 | JGI IMG/M metagenome (GOLD analysis project Ga0099364, IMG submission 73070) | Microcerotermes parvus P3 segment gut microbial communities from Pointe-Noire, Republic of the Congo - Th196 P3 | ecosystem: Host-associated > Arthropoda: Insects > Digestive system > Gut ... | reverse complement strand
CGGCAAAAGGAGGCATCCGTTTCCACCCCCACGAAACTGCTGATACTGTACGCGCACTATCCATGTGGATGACTTGGAAATGCGCTACTGTTGACATTCCCCTTGGCGGGGGAAAGGGCGGCGTAGTATGCAACCCTCGGGAGATGTCCCTCGGCGAGCAAGAGCGTATGTGCCGCGGTTACGTTCGGCAAGCTCTGTCGCAACTAGGTCCGGAACTCGACGTACCGGCACCTGATGTCATGTCTAATGCTCAACATATGCTTTGGATGATGGACGAGTACGAAACCATGACAGGAGCCCGTTATCCCGGCGTCATAACCGGTAAGCCCGTCGGAATGGGCGGTTCCGTTGGACGTACGGAAGCTACCGGTTACGGCGGTGTTTATGTTTTGCGCGATTTGCTGGAGGTAGAGGGCATTGATATTAAAAACACTACCGCCAGTGTACAAGGTTTCGGTAATGCAGCAGAGTATTTTGCGAAGCTCTATACTGAGTATGGCGGCACAGTGATATGCGTCTCAAACTCAGAATACACATACCGCAAATTAACGGGCTGCGATATAGAAGAGCTAATCGGTGCCAGGGATGACCTTGGACGCATCGATAAAGATAAAGCGGCTGCGCTGGGGTACGAGATTCTACCCACCGAAGCATGGATATCCCAGGATGTGGACATACTCGCTCCGGCAGCCATTGAAAATCAAGTAACACCCGAGGTGTTCCCAAGCATTTCAAAACAAGTGAAGATTCTTTGCGAGCTTGCCAACGGTCCTACAACCCCCGACTGTGATAGTCTGATCGAAGAACGTGGCATTATTGTCCTTCCAGACTTCCTAACAAATGCCGGGGGCGTGACTGTAAGTTATTTCGAGCAGGTTCAATCCAATATGAACTACTTCTGGCCTCTTGATGAAGTGCTTGACAAGCTAAACTATACAATGGGCAAAGCATTCCGCGCAGTTTACGAACTCTCCAAAGAACGTGACCTATATATGCGCGATGCAGCTTATATCATCGCCATCAACCGTGTCGCCGACGCTGTGAAACGTCGCGGATGGATCTAATGCCCTGTATGAGGTTTTGCATATCATTTTAGGAGATCAACAATGGAAAACAAAATAAACAAAGTTCTCATCGCCAACCGTGGCGAAATTGCGATACGCGTCATCAGGGCTTGTTATGATTTGAACCTGCGCACAGTCGCCATCTATTCAAAAGAAGACAAATTCTCATTATTTCGTACGAAAGCCGACGAGGCGTATCTTGTGGGTGAAAACAAAAGCCCCCTTGGTGCATATTTGGACATTAACCAAATAGTAAGCCTCGCCAAGCGCAAGGGCGTGGATGCTATCCACCCTGGGTATGGATTTCTATCCGAGAATCCTGACTTTGCCAAAGCTTGCGAAGATGCAGGAATAATATTCATAGGTCCTCCATCTGATATCATCCACAAGATGGGTGACAAGATAAATGCCAAGCGAATCGCAAAAGAATGCGGTGTGCCGACTATCCAAGGCACAGACCACCCTTTGGAGTCTGCGCAGCAAGCTAAAGACTATGCCAGCAAGTTCGGTTATCCTGTCATACTTAAGGCTGCCGCCGGCGGCGGCGGTCGCGGAATGCGCCTAGTCACGGAAGAAGAGGAAATGGACAGTGCCTTTGAGTTGGTGCAAAGCGAGGCAGAAAAAGCATTCGGCAGCTCAGATGTGTTTATGGAGCAGTTTATGGAGGAACCAAAACACATTGAAGTACAAATCCTGGCAGACAACTACGGCAATGTTGTACATCTGTACGAACGCGACTGTTCCGTGCAGCGGCGCTACCAAAAAGTCGTTGAATTCGCGCCTTCGCTCCATCTCTCTGACGAGACCAGGCAATCACTGCTCGCCGATGCTGTCAAAATCGCCAAAGCTGTGGGGTATGTCAACGCCGGGACAGTCGAGTTTTTGGTTGATAAACACGGGAGGCATTTCTTTATCGAAATGAACACCCGTATACAAGTGGAACACACTGTAACCGAAATGGTTACCGGAATCGATATAGTTCAAGCGCAAATAGATATCGCTCAAGGTCGCGCGCTATCCGATCCTGCTATCGGAATCGCTACTCAAGATGATGTCCGAATCTTTGGATACTCGATACAAAGCCGCGTGACCACAGAAGACCCAAGCAACAATTTTGCTCCCGACTCAGGGATTATTTCTGTATATCGTTCCGGTGGCGGTTTTGGTGTTAGGCTAGATGCCGGCAACGCATTCGCCGGTGCTGAAATTACACCCTATTATGACAGCTTGCTTGTGAAAATCACAACGCTTGATAGAACATTTGAAGGTGCCATCAGGAAAATGATCAGAGCCATAGGCGAGATTAGAATTCGCGGAGTAAAAACGAATATCGCTTTCTTAAACAATGTGCTGACTCACGAAACTTTTGTCAGCGGAAACTGTCATACCAAATTTATCGATGAGACACCAGAATTGTTTGATTTAAAAGACTCAAGGGATCGCGCGACAAAAGTGCTGAAATATATCGGCAAAACCATATTGGCAAATCCCGACAGAGATAACAAGCCTGCTTTTGATGCTCCGCGCACACCTAAGTATGATGAAACCGACACGATTTCCGATGGCATAAAGCAAATATTGGATAAAGACGGTCCTGAAAAACTAAGCAAATGGATACTTGATCAAAAGAAACTCCTCATAACAGACACAACTATGCGCGACGCTCACCAGTCTCTTTTAGCAACCCGTATGCGTACCAAAGACATGACAGCAATCGCCGAAGCAACTGCACATATTCTCAAAGACGCATTTTCCCTCGAAATGTGGGGAGGCGCAACCTTCGATACAACATATAGATTTCTCAATGAGTGCCCATGGAAGCGCGTCGAGGAACTAAGGCGCGAAATCCCGAATATTCCTTTCCAAATGCTCCTTCGCGGTGCCAATGCCGTTGGATACAGCAGCTATCCGGATAATTTGATCGTGGAATTCGTTAGAGAATCGGCAATGGTGGGAATAGACATCTTCCGTATTTTCGACTCCCTGAATTGGATTCCCAACATGGAACTCGCCATTGATGAAGTCCTTAAAAATGGCAAAGTCGCCAATACAGCTGTTTGCTATACAGGCAACATCCTAGATCCCAAGCGGGATAAATACAGTCTGGAATACTATGTGAATTTCTGCAAAGAGCTTGAAAGGCGCGGTGCTCATATAATCACTATCAAAGACATGTCCGGTTTGCTTCGCCCCTTTGCAGCAAAAAAACTTGTCAGTGCCCTAAAAGACAACATCGGCATCCCGATACACCTACACACTCATGATACAAGCGGCAATCAAATCGCCACACTGCTGATGGCTTGCGAGGCAGGCGTTGATATAGTTGAAACAGCAATTTCTTCGATGGGTTCTTTAACAAGCCAACCGTCCCTGAATTCTCTCGTATCCGCACTCGAAGGTTCAGAAAGAGACACAGGCTTTGACCTGAGCGAGCTGCAAAAGCTGACAGACTATTGGGCGGATGTTCGCGAATTCTATTCTCAATTTGAAGGCGATATAAAAACTCCGGAAGCTGAAATCTATAGACTTGAAATACCAGGCGGCCAATACACCAACTTGAAATCACAGATAGTTGATATCGGACTTGGCGATCGATTCGATGAGGTCAAAGACAAATACGTTGAAGTAAACGAGATACTTGGCGACATTGTCAAGGTAACCCCTTCTTCAAAAACCGTAGGCGATTTAGCGATTTTCATGGTTCAAAACGATCTCGATGCCAGCAACATTATTAAAAGAGGCAATGATTTGTCTTTCCCTGATTCCGTTGTCAGCTACTTCATGGGATTGATGGGGCAACCTGCATTTGGTTTTCCTGAAGACTTGCAAAAAGTGGTCTTGAAAGGAGAAAACCCCTTCACCGGACGTCCGGGGGAGGAATTGGAACCATATGATTTCGATGAGATAAGGGAAAACCTGAAAAAATATCTCCCGAACCCGACCATGCGCGATGCTGTCAGTTGGTGCTTGTACCCGAAAGTGTTTGAGGACTATCTCGAGCTTCAATCCGAGTTCGGAGATTTGAGCAATATGGATACTCACGTGTACTTCATGGGAATGTTTCGCAATGAGGCAACAGAAATTTCCATTGAAGACGGTAAAACGTTGATGGTTAAATATATTGGCATGGGCGAGGAAAACGACGATGGTACCCGCACAATGCAATTTGAGCTAAATGGCATCCGTCGCGATGTCACAGTCGAAGACAAGACCATTAAAATCGTCGCTGAACAGGTTGTGTTAGCTGATATGGACAATAAAAAGCATGTTGGTTCCGGCATTCCGGGAGCTGTGTCCAAAGTCCATATAAAGCTCGGCGATACCGTCGCAATAAATCAGCCACTGTTTGTCATTGAAGCAATGAAAATGGAAACAAGCATAGTGGCCAAAGTAGATGGTGTGGTTAAAGATATCTTGGTTCGTACAGGACAAACCGTCAAAGCAGGGGAACTCCTAGCTGTACTTGACTAGAAGCCTTGGGCAAAAAACCGATACACCTGTCATTTGGGAAGATTTTCGCCATCTTACGTTCAATTATCTTTAAAAACGCCATGTGTTCCTGCGAAAATTTGCCTTGCCTGTCAACACCTCGCTCAAAATCCATGCAAATAAACTTTTATCCAAGACTCCCGGCATACTTTGAAAAGTAACTTACGAGATCCTGAAAGAGTTCGCTTACTGCTCATTCAGGATTTCAAGTTCATAAGTTCCATGTAAAGGACGATACTATGAATAAAGTAAAGAATAAAGAGGACATCATTGCGTATCTAAAAGATGGGCAAACCATAATGATCGGTGGTTTCCTATGCGCCGGCACACCTGAAATGTTCATAGACATTCTTATAGAAAATAGAATCAAAAACCTTACTGTGATAGCCAATGACACAGGATTTGAAGATAGAGGCATTGGTCGGCTTGTCGTTAACAAGCAAATTCGTAAAATGATAGCCACGCATGTTGGTACCAATAAAGAGACGGGGCGACAAATGAATTCCGGAGAACTGGAAGTTGAGCTCATTCCACAAGGTACAATGGCAGAGCGGATAAGGGCAGCAGGTGTCGGGCTAGGTGGAATCCTTACACCTACAGGAATCGGCACTGTCGTGGCTGACGGCAAGCAGATACTGACCATTGATGGCAAAGAGCATATCCTGGAACTGCCGCTCCGTGCAGAGGTTGCGCTGCTCCATGCACATAAAGCAGATACATCCGGAAATCTTGTTTATAGAAGAGCCGCACAAAACTTTAACCCTCTGATGGCAATGGCTGCGGATTTGGTCATCGTTTCAGCAGAGAATATCGTACAAGTGGGTGACTTAGATCCGGACCATGTGGTTACCCCAGGACCTTTGGTGGATATAATCATAGGAGTATAGAATAATGAGTGATTCACGGGAATTGATAGCAAAAAGAGTCGCGGGATTTTTCGAGCCTGGAACTCTCGCGAATTTAGGAATAGGAATACCTTCACTAGTGGCAAACTATATCCCTGCCGAGAAAAACATTATATTGCATTCTGAAAACGGTTTTATCGGCCTCGGTCCGAATCCGGAATCCGGCATGGAAGACATGGATATTGTCAACGCTGGCGGTATTCCTGTGACAATATTGCCCGGGGGCGCAACATTTGATAGCGCAACAAGTTTTGGTCTCGCAAGGGGCGGACATGTTGATATTACCGTATTAGGTGCATTGGAAGTTGACGAGGAAGGGAATCTGGCAAGCTGGCATGTACCCGGTAAATTGCTCCCAGGTATGGGAGGCGCTATGGATCTTGTTGTTGGAGCTAAAAAGGTTATCATCGCAATGGAGCATACAACGAAGGAAGGCACTCTTAAAGTCTTGAAAAAGTGTGCTTTGCCTCTGACTGCTGTGGGCGTTGTGGATTTTATTGTCACCGAATTAGGGGTCATGGAAGTGACCAAAGACGGTATCGTCTTGCGTGAACTGGCTCCAGAGGTCACAGTGGATGAAATCCAAGCAAAAACCGAGGCAAAGCTAATCTGCCCAGAAGCAATTGGGTCTATGGTGCGGTAGCTTCGTAGGTGTAATTGGTTATTAATGGCTTACATATGGCACACTCCCGTTTTCAGCAATGCTAAACGGGAGTTTTTTGCGTAAACCAGGGTGTGTTTTGCGATTTCGATTCTTTTTGCCCGGGTCTTTTAATTGCACGGTTTCAAAACTATAGTATACTGTGAACAGTTGTTACAGCTACTAAGTTTAGGAGGGTTTGTTTTTGCAAAAAACCAAAAAGCTGCTGGTTATATTACTAGTTTTAATTATGATGTCACCTTACGCAACAATGACCGAACCTTTTGCTATTGCAGTGGACGCCAATGCGCTTGCTCTTGAAATCGCAAGCATCACAGGCTTGATCGCAACAACTGCATCGTCCACAGAAGTGAATGTGAGCGGCACAAAAACCAATATGCCGTCTGTTGTGATTGATATCCCGGTCGGCTTGACTGTGAATTGGAATGCATCGGTAACTGGTTCAGCAAAAAGCGGGACATACTTGCTGAATCTCGATGGAGGAGGCGTTTTCAATTTCATTTCCGGTAATATCAATAATACCGGAGCAGGCGGCCAATTAAACGCCATTGGCATGGGTCTTGAGATTAATGTAATAGGTACATTATTGTCCTCTACAAATGGTATTAGCCTAAATATAGCCGCAGATGATGTTAAAGTGGAAATCGCAGGAGAAATTCGCAATTCAGGTTCTAACTCTGCGATCAATGTGTCGCCAGGTTACCAAGGGGTATGCATCAGCGTTGTTGGCGGCACTGTTGTTTCGTCCCCTAGCGGATATGCCATAAATGATGGCAGCACTGATCCACCATGCTCGAACAGCACAGCCATTGTGATAAGCAACGGAACCGTCACCTCAGGCAGCGCCTGCGCAATACGTTCTTCCGGGGTCGGTTCTACTGTCCTGATAACAGGCAACAGCAATGTGTCAAACTCAGCATCGAGCAATACCAATTCAACAATCTATATGAATGGCGAACCCGGCATCGGTCCTGTGGACAACATAATAATTGAAGGGAACAGCAAAGTTTATACTACAAATGCAACATCGTCCACAAGTTATGTCGTGCAAACTACAAAAGGCGTATTAATAAGAGAAAGCGCTCGCGTTTCCGCCATAGCAGGCCGCGGTGTAAATCTTGTTGGGATGTATTCACGAGCTACGGTTGAAGACAATGCTATTGTAGAAACTGAGAGCGGAACTGCAATCAGCACAGCCACATCCACAACTAATCTAGTTGCCAATACAAGTGTTGTTATCAAAGGTGGCACAGTTCAAGCAACAGATACAGGTACAGCGATCCGCATAACGGGACTAAATAGCACAGTGGATATAAGCGGAGGTTGGGTTACAGCAAAGCAAGGTTTTGCTGTTGACGCTTCAGGTTCACCCCAAGGCTCATCCCCAAAGCCTATCACAATTAGCGGAGGATTCGTGTTTGCATGGGGGAGCGGGGTAAACAAAGCAGTGACAGAAGCAAAACTTGAGCACATAGATCCCGGTATAGTTGTCGCATGGAACACGGTGACCGGAACAGGCTCATATCACCAATTATCGGAGTCAGATTTGAAATACTTGCCTGAACCACCTCCCGGGGGAATAGCAGCTTGGGACAATGAACCGGTCATTTCAGACAATGGCGGCATAAGGTTTATCAATGGCTCAAATAGCGGCTTTTTCCCACTAGACGTGATTGTAGTGAACGAGACCTACTACTTGACAGTTAACCATGGAACCGATCTAACCAATACAGGTCCTTATATAGTCGGCACAATCATTGAGCTCCAAGCAGACCCTGAGGATCCTGTCATTTATGGTCTTGTTGGTTCTTATCCTGACACGATATACAACTATCCGAGCAATGGTACAGCATTTAGCTGTTGGGAAACGAATGCGGGAGGGGTGTTCGAGAATGCGGTTTCCACAAGAACATCATTCACAATGCCCGCAAATGATGTAACAATTACAGCAACATATACAGATCGCCACCTATTTGGAATACAAAACGGCTCGATAATCAGCCCAATAAACTATGGTACCTCAAACAGTTACGGGTACTACCCGGAAGGAGCCGAGATTATAGTCAGGGCAAACACTTCAACCTTTGGTCCGTACTTTTTCAATGGCTGGACGAATGACAGTTACAACCTTATAACAGATAGAAACGCATTAGTAACAACCTATACCATGCCAAACGGACCTGCAAGCATTGGACTGAACCCCGGGAGCTATCCGTATCCAACTCCAACTATGAAGACACTAGAGGTGGTTAGCGGTAAAATCACCACCACAAGCGCAGGCATGGTGGTAGACAACACTACAGGTGTTTATATATATGGCACAGGATTGAATCTGGAGGCATATGCTGCGAGTACCGGGTATATTTTCGACAAATGGATAATTGTTTCTGGAGGTGGCGCATTTATTAATGCATCTGATCCGAATACAAGGTTCATCATGCCGGACGCAAATGTTGTCATCGAAGCGACATTCAAGCGAATTGTGCCAACTTATAACCTCACAGTCATCGATGGAGAAGACATCACTAATGCCAGCTCCTACCATGCAGACGAAGAAGTGCATATAATAGCAAATTTTTTAGAGATAGGCAAGTTTTTTTCAGGATGGACAATTGACGGTGGCGGTGGGGAATTCAAAGACTCATCCTCTTGGGAGACAGACTTCTACATGCCTGATTGCGATGCAGTGATATCGGCTCATTATGAGTGGGAGGAATATACCCTTATTTACGAAAATTTCTCAGATGGTTCTATGCTGGAAATCGGGATTTTCCATTATGGCGAGGAAATTGCAATCTTTGCTGACAATCCATTTGATGGATTGGTGTTTGCCGGATGGGCTTCTGAGAGCAATGGTGTATTCGAGAATTCAAGAAGCACTACAACTACATTCACAATGCCCGCCGAAAATACCACAGTCACGGCATTTTATGCACGTACAGGCGGCGGCACCGGAGGAAGTTCGGGAGGCTCAGGAAACACAGAGCCTTCTGACAACATCGAGGATTTGGTGGATACCGAAAACGATGATGGCGATGACTCCGATGATCCGAAAAACCCTGACTCCGCTCCGGAAGAGATACCGAAAGAAACAACTTCGTCGATCACTGTATCGCTTAAAGCCAGCGTCATAGTATCAGGTATCGGCGCCACGCTCCAAGATAGCCAATTTGGTTTCGCACTATGTGATGAAGATAATACCCTCATAGCTACGAGCAGCAATGATGCTAACGGGAATATCGAATTCCCCCTTATTAGCTTTTCCGAAGCTGGAACATTCATATTCAAGATCCTCCAGACCACTCCCAACGGCAACGGATGGATCATAGATAGCCGAGAATTCATCATAGTAGCAATGGTGACAGAGTTAAACAATGGTCTAGTTGCCATAATTCAAAATCCCGGCGACAATATCCCGGTATTTCATAACCGCTATTCCATTTCAGCATTAGAGGAAAGCAAATCGGAAACACCATCCACGAGGACGCCTTTCATTGAAGACCATTTGGCATATATCACGGGTTATCCTGACAATACTGTGCAACCTGAGCGTGATATCACCCGTGCGGAGGTGGCAGTCATTTTCTATCGCCTCTTATCTGAAGATTTGCTTGATGTTGGCATGGAACATATAAACCAATTCCCGGATATTGACCCAGGCAGATGGTATGGCGATGCCATAACAGTGATGCATAACTTAGGAATCATTAACGGCTACCCGGATGGGACATTTAGACCGGATAGTTTTATTTCCAGAGCAGAGCTTGCAACAATTGCTGCGCATTTTGCTGCGATGATGCACATGGAGCCAACAACCCACATCGCTTTTACCGACACTTTAGATCACTGGGCGGCATATGATATAGCCTATGCTGCTGAAATTGGTTGGGTCAATGGTTATTCGGATGGTTCATACAAACCATTGCGCAATATTACCAGAGCTGAGTTTATAACTCTTGTTAATAGAGCTCTCCAGCGCATCCCGGAATCTGTTGATGACTTGCTGGATGGGATGATTATTTGGGCAGACAATGCAAACCCCAGTGCTTGGTACTATTTAGCTATCCAAGAAGCTACCAACTCCCACACCCACGGATACAAGGAGCATCGGTTGCGGGAGCTTGATATCATGTATGAATATTGGGTGAGCTTAATAGCATAATCCAATAAAACAACAACAAGACGCGGAGGCGGTCTCCTGTCCTGCATTACAGAACGGGAGAAACGCCCCCGCGTATAATTGGTTTTGGATGTTGCCTGAGGTAGGTAGCGGTAGTTCCCCTTTTTCGTTCCCAACAATCAGTAGCGCATAAGCGCTGATAATTCGCATTGTTGCACAGTGCTAGTTTCGCTTTGCGAGCGTGAAGCAAGCATTCGCCTCAACCTTTCTGATCAGATGCGTTTATCGCCTTTTCCCTTCCAAAATCGCAATAAGCTGAGGTCCTGCCACAAACAATATCCCGCCGCTTATAATGCATTCAAAAAGCATATACCCGCCATTATATAGCAGAGAATACAACCAGGCTGCTTGCCCCTCGGGAGCATATACACCCCAAATTATTATCCCTGAGGTAAAATGGCATAGGAAACGCAAGGAAAAGCAGACTATCACAGCAATAATCAGACCAATCCTCGGGGGGATTTTTTTCTTCAAGCTATTGTATATGGGTCCCGCCAAACAAAGAACACCAAAAGCAATTACATAGTCCAGCAATATCATCAAAGCATAGTAAAGGAATTCTTCTATCGGAGGTGCCCAGAAACCAGTCATCATCTGTATGAGGGAATATGCCAATGCTGCAATCAAAGACCACCCAAATCTGTACTTGATGGATATAAGCATAATCGGAATCATGCTGCCTAAAGTTACAGCTCCTCCATACGGTGCTTCAAACAGTTTGTATAAGCTCAATGCGGTTGCTAGCGCTATTAGAAGAGCGCTTTCTGTCAGCCTTCTTGTCCCACTGCTGTTGCCGGTTGTGTTTTCCATCGTTATCATCCTTTCAAAATATAATAGCCTCAGGCAATAGAAAATGCCCGAGACTAAGTCCACACTTTTCCTACGCTGGCATTATCCAGATCAGGTTCTGGGACGAGGGGGATAATATCCCATGTCCCAAGGGTCAGAGTTCCATCGCAACTCACTCTCAGCCGGACGGGTCCAGCTCCCCATATCGATTATTCAGTTTTATTTGCCAAGTTATCGAATGATACCACAGAATACTATACTTGTAAACAGAGAAATCATTGGCGTTTTTGTGAAATCGGACTTAGATAATTCCATGCAGTCCTTCTCGAATACTCATGTTCATTAAGAAAGTATCTCAATATAATATTTTATGTTATGAAACATGACAAGTTTTCTGAGCGATTCCATCGCTCCCTTGTGTGACACAATATAAATATATGAAAGATTTTCGCAATAGACCATTCGTGCGGTTTTGAAAACAAACAGACTCTTAACGCGATAGATTCAAGCTTCGATGGGTAGGTATCTGCTCATTGCTCATTAATCAATTTATATGCTGCGCTGTTATCGTTTCTATCGCCGATAACAGCGCATTGTTGTTTTCCTTTGTCGTCACAGCTATGCGGAAATAGCTGTTGTCTAAACCGTGGTAATTGTTACATGAACGGATTCTTATACCATGTTTGTTTAGCTCTTGTTGGAGATCAAAGTCAAAGGGGCATTGAAGAAACACATAGTTTGTGCTCGACTCAAAGACCTTGAAACCGAGTTTTATTAGCTTACTTTCCATTGCAATACGTTCATCGGCTACATAGGCAGCGGTTCTTTTGACAAATTCGGCAGCACCATCTAATGCCGCTATGCCCGCGCCCTGGGCTAAGTTCGATACCGGCCAGTCAGGTCCGTGGAAATATAGCTTATCGTTGAAATCCTCGTTGGAACATAGGGAATAACCAAGGCGGATACCAGGCATGGTGAACATTTTAGTGAACGCTTTTAGTATTATGACGTTTTGGTGCTGCTTGAGAAAACCTTTGCTTGTGTGTGTCCTAGCTTCCTTTGTAAAGTCCAAAAAACACTCATCAATGGCAAATATTGTGTCCGGGCAGCGTTTCAACAGCTCGCCGATAATAGCTGCTTCCGTGAGTCTACCAGTTGGATTGTTGGGATTGCATATGTAAACAAGATCGGGATTCTCCCCCTCCACCGCTGATATAAAATCATCGGTAATGGTAAAGTCGTTGCTGGGGACGAGAGTATAATAGCTGATATCAGCACCATATGACAGCAACGCTCGCTCGTAATCGGAGAAAGTAGGTGCAGTAAGCATCGCTTTTTTCCCCTGCACTACCCTTGGAATGCGAAAAATAATGTCTGATGCCCCATTTCCGCAAAAAATCCATGGGGGATCAACATTCTCGAACTGCCCAATGGCTTCCCTGAGTACTCCCGAGGAGTTATCGGGGTACGCGGTCAGATTCGGTATTTCATCGATTATCGCTGCTCTCACAAATTCAGGCAACCCCAAAGGGTTGATATTTGCAGACAGGTCAAGCTTTATCTCAACTCCGCTCTCAAATGCAGCGTTTCCACCATGGCTGTATTGATACATGGTTATTCCTCCATAATTATTCAAGAACCTGTCTTGCCTATGGTCAGATTTATTATGCAAACTAGCGGTGCGTCATGGATGCTGCACCCAACACCTGTTTTGCTTATTTGACGAACTATAGATTATCCCTGCGAACATGCATCGATAATTACTCCCCTACATCGTTCTGGGGGGCTCCCCTTGCAAGGCTGCCTGCCACCGCTTTTTTTCTCCAACCACCGGTGAAAAAGCGTGTGTATGATATGATTATCGCCAAAGACCAACCAAAAGGAGTTCCTGTCCAAGCTGCACTGTACCCCAACACGTTGAAGTAAACGAGAGCATATGCCGCCACTATGGAAGAACCAAGTGCCGAAAGCGTTGTGATCGATTGAAATGCCGTATCACCTGAGCCTTGGAGTAGCCCACCCATTGTTTGGTAGCAGCAAAACATCCAATAGCACCAAGTCATGAACCTGATTTGCTCTGCGCCCAAAGCTAAAGCGTTCCCGGATACCCCAAAGGCAGAAACGACTCTTTCTGCATTGAAATTCATAAAAAAGCACATAACTAAAGTAACAGTCATGGACATTGCAAGAGTCCTTCTAAATCCTCTATATACCCTGTCAAGCCTGCCAGCGCCGATGTTTTGGCCTGTAAAGCTCGCTAATCCAGACTGGAATCCCATTATCGGCACCGTTATGAAACTGTTTAGCCTTCCTGCCGCTCCATAAGCAGCTATGTTCCCAGGCATTTGAGCACTAAAGCTGTTCACAAGCCGCTGCATCGCTCCGTGTCCGAAAGAAACAACCCCCTGCTGTATGGCGATGGGCAGCCCCAGCTTTGCCATAGTTGCGGACACTTCCCGATCCCAATGCTTCGAGCCTTTGCTATATGGGAACCTTTTCCTGATATACCTGTATGATACAAGCACACAGACAACTTGTGATATCACTGTAGCATATGCCGCACCGCTGACTCCAAAGTTGAACACCGCCACAAACAGCAAATCCAAAAGCACATTAAGAACCGTGGAAATCAACAAAAAGAACAATATTGCCTTTGAATCCCCTAATCCCCGCAAGGTTGCAGCGATGCCATTGTATACGAATTGGAAGAAGAGACCCAGAACGTATACTCGAAAATAGGTGACCGAATAGGGCAAGATATGTCCGGGCACTCCTAGGACAGTGCCAAGCATAAACGGAGCTATCCCAATACCCACAGCTGTGAGAATAAGCCCAATAGCACCTAGGAGCATCAACGCCGTCTCAACAGCAACAGGCAGCCTATCATGCTTCCCAGCTCCGTAATACTGGGAAATAACTATTCCCACTCCTATTGATAAACCCATGGCTAAAGCCAAAAACAACTGTGTCAATGCAGAGCAAGTTGCAACTCCGGAAAAAGCTGCTTCGCTGACGAACTGGCCGACTATGATGCCGTCCACCGTATTGTAGAGCTGCTGAAGAAAGCTCCCAGCCATTATGGGCAGTGTGAAGAAAAGAATGAGCTTCCATTCTTTACCCGTAGTCATATCGTTTTTCATTATGGATACCTCTATACGAGAAGCCGGTTTTGTATCATTAAACCGGCCCTCAGCGCGATTGCCAGTCGTCATTGCGCATAGCAGTTATCTTCCTGCTTATCAACATCATCATCGCCATCCTGAGCGTAGGGTAGGTCTTTGTTTCTGTGGGTGGTCGACATACTGTGGAGTGGAACATGAATTCTGCAAAGGCGCTAAAATACCACGGATTTTCTAAATTGGAGCATTCAATCGGATCAATTCCGAGTTAAGCTAACGTATACTAAATAAAAGCGCTCCCGATGACATCAGGGCTACTGCGCTGATGGTTGCTGCATACATAAGACGGTTTGCGGCTATAATATGTTTAGGCTCAGGCTCGTTGATATTGTCGCCGATTGTCGGTTTGTGAACCAATATGCCTTTATAGTAGTTGTCTCCGCCCAACCGCAAGCCCAATGCACCGGCACAGACCGCTTCTGTATGTGCGGAGTTCGGGCTTTTGTGGTTGCGACGATCCCTAATGTATATTTTAACGGCACTCTTCACATCGCCGCCCACAAAAACACTTCCCAGAATCATCAATATAGCGGAAAGTCTTGCCGGTACAAAGTTCACAACATCGTCAAGTCGAGCGGCGAACTTGCCAAAATACTCGAACTCTTCGTTTCTGTACCCAATCATGGAATCTAGCGTATTCACCGCTTTATATGCGAAACCCATCGGGGCTCCGCCCAATAAAATGAACAGCAGCGGAGCTATGACTCCATCGCCCAGATTTTCTGCCACAGTTTCAACGGCTGCTTTTACAATTTCAGGAATACCCAATTCTGCTGTGTCCCTACCGACTATATAAGACAGATACTTCCTGGCACCTTCTATGTCAGAATCATTCAAACGAAGATACACTAGCATACTTTCGTCCTTCAAAGCCCTTGGTGCAATGATAAAATAGCACATAATCGCTTCTGCTATGAGACCGAGCCACAAATTGATTCGGTATAGCCAAAAGCGCACAAAGAAAACTATGCTATAGGTCAGGCTAATCATCACAAGGGAAGTGAGCATCCCTTAAACGAACTGGGCAACAGGGCTTTGGATGCTTGTTTTCCGATATATTTT
>Ga0099364_10007692_pt1 | contig 15331 bp, 13 predicted proteins | sample TergutTh196P3_FD_73070 | JGI IMG/M metagenome (GOLD analysis project Ga0099364, IMG submission 73070) | Microcerotermes parvus P3 segment gut microbial communities from Pointe-Noire, Republic of the Congo - Th196 P3 | ecosystem: Host-associated > Arthropoda: Insects > Digestive system > Gut ... | reverse complement strand
CCCGTATGTTTGTTCCACCATGAAGGGTGAAAAACAATATCCACAGGTAATAATGGGGTTTTGATTTGGTTCATGCTTCAATTTTAGGGATATCTAAATTCTGGTAAGGCTCGGCTAACCTTCCTTCCGGGGTATAAATCCCAACTTCAATAAGAAATTGTCTCACTAATTCCTTATTTCCGACTATTTTTTGTTTGAACTCTTCTATATATGCAAGGAGTTCTTTCCTTTCTTCATCCGTCATATTATTTTATTTTATAATTACATTTGGCATCCTTTCTGCATCGGTAAGGTATCCCTTCTGAAACAGCACTAATTTTGTATTGATAGAATCGGGTTCAAAATTGTCGAAACCGTCAGCAGATATTTGTCGTTATGAAATCCAAAATTACCCGTTTACAGATTGTATCAATTGCCGGAAGCGATGATATTTATCCATGTATATGCGATGATGTCCCTGATCCGGTTCAAAACGCTTCACCGTGGTTGTCATGTGTTGTATGGCTTCTTCCATGCTGCCATAGTATTTTGCCGAAACGGATGCGGCCATAGCAGCGCCCAACGCACCCAGTTCCGAGCCTCTCGGCAGTTCTACCGGGACATTCATGCAGTCGGCAAACATGGCGCACCAGACGTCGCTATTGGCTGCGCCTCCCGAAAGCATGATCGTATGCGGCATTTCTCTGAACGAAAGCAAGCGCTCCAGGTGCATACGATGCGAGAATACGACCCCTTCGAAGACGGATCGTAAAATTTCGGCCTTGCCTGTCGAAGCTTCCATGCCGTAAATCATGGACTTTGTCCGGTCATTGTAATGATTTCCATAAATAAACGGCAAAAAAATTAATTCTGAATCGTCCAGTTTCACCTGTTGCACCTGTTGCGAAGCCCAATCGTAAAAACGGGGAATCGTTTTTTTCTCTTCCGTAAAAAATCTATCGACCATCCAGTCTAAATTTCCCGCCGAGGTAGGGCTTCCTTCCAGTATGAGATACCATCCGGGAATACAGTAACAACTATTCATAAACAACTGCTCGTCAATCAATGCTTCTTTACTGATATACTGGTTGTTTCCCCATGTCCCCGCCACGATGGAGAATTTGCCCGAATCAACCAATCCGGAAGAAGCGGCGCAAGCGTCAATATCAAACATGCCACCCGCAACGGGTATTCCTTCGGGTAATCCCGTTTGTTCGGCAGCCTCAGCCGTGACATATCCGGCAATGGCCGTGGAAGGTATGACGGGAGGCAGAAAGTTGATTGCTTCCTCGATTCCGAACAGCGACAGGAGGCCGGAATCGTAACTCCCCGAAACTACATTCATCAAACTTGTTCCCGACATATCGGTAATTTCCGCGGCAATTTCTCCGGTAAGACGGTACCGGATATAGTCTTTTACCATCTGTACCGAAGCTATTTGCTGATACAGCCCTTTTTCATGGTCTTTCATCCATGCCAGCAGGGCGTTGGGCTGAGCCGCCCACAGACTTTGCGTTGTCATGGGCAATACTTTTTGCGTAAGGCCTTCTTCTTTCCACCGGCGAATGTAATCGACTGCGCGTTCATCGTTCGAATAGATGCCGTTTCGAAGAGGATTGCCGTTTTTGTCCAATACATAAAGCCCGTTTCCATGCCCCGTACATCCGACGCCCTTTATTTTCGAAGCCGGTATTCCGGAGCGGTAGATAGCTTCGCGAATGGCCGACGATGTGTCATCCCACAGTTTTAAAACATTACGCTCGCTCCGGCCTTTGAAAGGGGTTAGTATTTCCACTTTTCGTGAACCGACGGCTATTTCATTTCCCGCCGCATCGAAAACGGCCGCCTTGGAATAGGTTCCTCCGTTGTCGATTCCTAAAAAATATACATCGCTCATGTTAATTTTTTTTCCCGTTTAAAAAACAATGCAAAAATCGCCACCGTTAAAATGGTAAAAAGGACTACCCATTGGAAAATCATATCCCAGTGATATGCTATTTTACCATCAAGCTCAAAACTGTATAAACGTATCAGCCATCCACAGATGAGATTTCCGCCTAACAGACCTATCCCCCAGATGACGAACGACAACATGCCCTGCGCTTGCGCCTTTAAATTAACGGGTGCTTTTTGGTCGGTATAAATCTGTCCTCCCACAAAGAAAAGTCCAAAGATAAGTCCGTGCACCAAAATTCCCGTGATATAATGCGCCGGAAAATCAGTGGCCACACCCCAATAAAAGAAAGCATAACGGGCAATAAGGGCAAGCAATCCCATGATCATAGCCCATTTGATTCCCATCCTGATGATTATGGCTGTGGTAAAAAAGAGGAATATCAGTTCGGCGGCCTGCCCCCAGTTCATCGTTATTGTAATAAACTTGAAATCCCTGTCCTGTATGAACTCGGAACCAAAGCTGTAATAGAGAGAAAATGACATGATTGCCATTAATGAACACAACATAAATATGGCATAATTCCTGTCTTTCATCATTCTGAAGGCTTCTATTCCAAATATTTCGGAAAGGCCGCTTCTCTCCGATTTTACAGGAGGCGTATCGGGCAGCGTTAAATTGAACAGAGCTGCAACAAAAGCAAGAATACTGCCACAAATCAGTGGAAGATGGGTTCCGTCGAACTGGTCTACACCCATGACTTTTACCGCAACAAAACTGAAAATGCCGGATGCAATCCATCCGATAGAACCAAACATCCTTATCCGTGGAAATTGTTCGCGTTGAGAATGTGCCATTGCTATGGAACTGGTGAGACTCCAAGTAGGCATATAACAAAGCATTGCCAGGAAGATAAAAAGAAATAACCACCGCGTATCATTGGTATAGCCGGCGATAAAAAGGAATACAGCAGTTAAGACATTTACTCCTGCCAGCACTTTTTGCGAAGAAAAGAAGCGGTCTGCAATAGCCCCAATGAATGGCGACGCCATCGAACCGATAGCCATTGAGCTTAGAATCAGTGATTTTTCAAAACCGTAGATACCTCTGTTCGTGAGGTATGCCGCCAACGGAACCCACCACACGGCAAGCAACAGATATTGCATGAACATCATCAATAGCAAAGGTAAAGGAATTTGTTTTAGTACGGATTTTTTCATGTTTTCTTGATTAAATATTAATGCATTAACATTCCTCCGGACACATCAATTGTAGCTCCTGTAATATACGAAGCTTGATCGGAGGCTATAAATACCACAACGGAAGCAATCTCTTCCGGTTCGGCTATACGGTACAACGGAATTGTCTGCAAGTAACGTTCTTTTTTCTCTTCCCAAGTCCTGGCTACCATTTCGGTACGCACCAGTCCGGGAGCAATGGCATTCACCCTGATCCCATGTTTGGCCATCTCGCGCGCAAGACCAATCGTAAACGACACCATGGCGCCTTTACTGCTGTCGTAAGGAAGATGACCGGTTGTGGAACCACGAAAAGCCGCTTGCGAAACAATATTTACAATGGAACCCGCATATCCGTTTTCCAACCAGCGGGTAGTCACATGTTTGGAAAGCAGAAACATACCGGTTACATTTACCGAAAAGGTTTGTTCCCAAATTTCCTTAGTGTAGGATTGAATCGGGCCGGCCGGACATACTGCCGCGTTGTTTATTAAAATATCAATGCTGCCTAATTCTTTTTCCGATTGGCGGAACAAATGATTCAACCGTTCTTCGTCTTCCAGATTGGCGCCAATGGCAACCGCCCGCACCTGATTCTCCTGTTCCAGTTCAAAGGCCAGTTTTTCGGCAGATTCCATACTGTTTGTATATCCTATGACTACATTGGCTCCCTCTTGCGCAAAAGCCTTACAGATGGCTTTCCCGATGCCACGGCTTCCTCCGGTGACCAATACGTTCCTGTTTTGAAGATTTAACTGCATATTTCTTTTTTTTAAGGAATTAATACCACGCGTAACGATTCTCCTTTTTTCATCAATTCCAATCCATGATGAATGTCAGCCAGTGGCAAGCTGTGCGTGACAAGTTTTCCGGCAGGAAAATGACCGGAAGATAAGATTTCCAACGCTCTGATTACATGCGTGGACGTTGAATCGCTACTGCCTGTAACGTTTATCTCGTTGTAATGAACAAGACGGCTGTCGATACTGATGTTACTTTTTCCTGCAGGCAATGAAGCGAAAAGCATGACAGTCCCCTTTTTCCGCACCAGATTCAAGGCTTCCTGCTGCGCCGGTACTACCGGTGCGGCAACGATGGCTACATCAGCCCCGTAACCGCCGGTTTCATTCATGACAACCTGGCGAAGGTCTTCCTTCTCCGGATTCACTAACCTGTCGAAACCAAAGGTTTCACATTGTTTGAGACGGTAAGGATTTATTTCGGCTAAAATGACGCACGACGCACCATAAACTTTAGCTATGCAGCCGTTTATGATCCCCAAAGGGCCGGCTCCAATTACAACAACCGTATCCCCTTCCATTATCCGGCAGTTTTCAACTGCGTGTACAGCACAACTGACAGGTTCGGCCAATGCCGCAATTTTTGCAGGCAAATGTCCGGACACCTTCACCACATGACCGTTTTTGACGGCACGCGACGGAATAAGCACATATTCTGCCATTCCTCCGTCGTATGCATATCCCATGGGAGCCAGTTCTGTACACAGGTTATACCATCCTTTCCGGCAATAAAGACAATGACCGCAACTGATACTGGTAGCCATTACGATTCTTTCACCGGCTCGAAACCCTGATGTCAACGGCCCGGTTTCTACAATCGTCCCAACAAACTCATGTCCCATGATCCTTGGCGGTTTGATTCGCGGATTTCCGGAAACAACGGTTTTCATGTCGGAACCGCAAATGGCGCACGCTTCAACCTTTACCAGCAACTCCCCTGTTCCGCATGGAGGCTGATTGATGTTCTCGACCCTGATGTCACCGGGCGAATAATACAGTACGGCTTTCATCAGTTACAACCTTTCAATACTGCTTCCGTCGACCCTACGCCAAGACGGGTCGCTCCCTGTTTTAAAAAGGCGACAGCGGTTTCCCACGTGCGAATACCTCCCGAAGGTTTTACTCCCATCTTGTCGCCTACCGTTTGGAGCATGACGTCGACAATTTCGGGCGTGGCCGCTCCGGGACCAAACCCTGTTGAGGTTTTGACGAAGTCGGCGCCGGCTTCATACGACAATTCACAGGCTTTGGCGACCTGTTCCAAGGTGAGAAATCCGCTTTCCTGAATGACTTTGACAAGTACGCCCGACTGGTGGGCTACTTCCACAACCTCCCTGATGTCGTTTCTGACAAAATCGTAATCTCCCGACATAAACCGGCCGATGTTCATCACCATATCTATCTCCTCGGCGCCGCCGGCAATAGCCTGCTTAGCCTGAAAGACCTTTACGTCCGTTGTATCGGCGCCATGCGGAAAACTCAAAACGCACGATACTTTGACCGGAGTTCCGGCCAGCAGTTGTTTGGCCAATGTGATGTCGCATGGCCGGACACACATGCTTGCCACGCCCAAACGGATACAGATGGCTGCATTTTTACGAATATCGTCACCGGTCAATTCCGGTTTGAGTACGGCATGATCAATGGTTGCCGCCACCTCTTCTTTTGTATACATAGTCTTTATTTTAATGCATTTCACGGCCACCCGTTATATTGATGGCTTGTCCGGTCATATAGTCGGCGCCCGGGGATGCAAGAAAAGCAGTGACCGATGCCACATCGTCAACAGTTGCCAAACGTTTCAACGGTATTTTTCCGGTAAATATTTTCACCACTTCTTCTCTTGATAAATTCATGTTTGTAATGTATCCTGCCGACACATTGTCCCAAACGCCCGAATGATCGGTGATACCCGGACAAACACAGTTGACATTGATCCGGTAAGGCGCCAGTTCATAAGCCAGCGCCTGCGTGAAAGAGATGATCGCTCCCTTGGCGGCACAATAATGGCTCATAAGCGCGGAACCTGTTTTGCCCGATTTGGAAGAAAAGTTGATGATCTTCCCGTACATATTCTCCTTCATGAATGGAACCGTATATTTGGTAAACAGGAATGTACCTTTGCAATTGACGTCGAACATCTGATCCCATTCATCCTCGGTAATATCTTCAACCAATCCCTGTCCAACAATTCCCGCCACATTGATCAGTATATCTATTTTACCATATTGAGCCATCGCAAAATCGACGACCCGTTTCACCTGTCCGGCATCTATCACATTGGCGGACATTCCCTTACATCCCAATTCGAACGCGACCCGTTGAACGGTATCTTCATTCAGATCGGTGACGACAACCTGTGCTCCATCCTCGATCAATTGAGCGGCAACAGCTTTGCCAATAGACCCCGCCGCTCCCGTGATTAAGGCTGTTTTTCCATTAAAATTAATGATTTTCATCTATTTACTTTTAAAATTGTCGCAAAGATAAATCAAACTTTACATTCTGCAAAGTATTTTTCTTTTTTATTTATTCAATTTCAATGATAGTATCAAGATCATCCCATCTGTCGGATGACCGAAGGGTTAGCGTTAAACCATTCGCATCCTGTTTCAGGTCTACTTTGTTTTTGTTTGAAAATAATTGCGCTGAACTAAATTGTCGTCCGTTTACCGGCGAAGGCAATTGTAACGTTTTCCCTTGCGGAGGGGAAAATACATGTAAGTAAGTTGTTTTTCCATCTTTCGATTCGGTTGCAACATATTGTGTTTCAAGCAAACCTTGTTTATCGGCAGTTAGATATGATTGCGAAGGGCGTGTATCGAACAGCGACTTGCCGGCTTTGTCAAGGAAATGTCCCAATTCGCGGCAAAACGAACGAACGCCTAATTCCCAGTAACCTCCCGGATAGGGCCCAAATGACCAAGCGACACCACCTCCCAAACGATCACTGACTGCCGCCTGAAGAACGGTATAACAGTATGCAAATTCCGGGTTATAGGTGATATTTCCATCTTTTCTCGCCCACCATTCCGACGATATCACCTGCATCATCATCCAAGAGGTAGAAGGAAATGGGGGTGACATGTGGTCTTCGTTAGCGGCATAGTCGGCACAGCGTGGATTCAGTCCTGCATTCTGAATAATCCACAACCCGGGATTATAGTTTTTAATTGTTGCACGCAATCGGGCGGCGTCAACATACCTGGGAAGTCCGCCGTCGATCAGAAAACCTGAAATATCATTCCCGTAACGTTCAAGTATTTCCGACAGCAGCTCGTTGACAAAGTTGTTCCACCGCACGCGAGGCATTGGATCATTTCCACCTGTAAGCGATTGGTCTTCTTCTGTCATATCGTGCGCATCGGAGGGATGGAAATAGATTATTGGCCGTATATTTTTAGCTTTCAGCGCAGTGATCAAGTCGCCGATAACATCGCGCCGTGAGGCATGTCCCGGCAGATACCGGTCCATCACTTTGCTTGGAAACAACACCTGCATGTTGGCATGAAATGATGTAAAGATCACATATTGAGCACGTGCGGATGCAGCGAGTTCCACTAAATCAGGAACATCCAAATTATCTGCTAATTCGTCAAGACTTTTCACCGGCGTACCATCAGCCCAGGGCGTACTTCCCCATTTGTACGGCTTGCCTACGTACGTGTAATGTATGAAAATACCACTGTGCAAGTCCTGATAATCAATTGATCCGGACTTGTCACTCTTGGAATTACAACATGCAGTAAATAAGGATATTATAATCGAAAAAAGGATAAATAATCGCATAAAAAAATAAATTATAGTAAGTAAAAAAAAGTAACGGCTTCACGCTCCGGTGAAGCCGTTACCATAACATGTTATTTCCAATCCGGATTCTGCTCTATCACAGCATCTATATTTAAATCAATTACAATCTGTGGGATAGGCCATGAAGTAAATGTCCTCGTAAGCGTATTGCGCGGATAGTCCCAATAGGCATACTTTTTGATGCGTTCTGCTATGAAAGCGCCATCATTCATCCGAAGGAAAGTGTTCCACCGGCTTTCTTCATAGACTAATTCCCGGACACGTTCGTCGAGAATCAGTTCAATACCGACATCGGCATCCGTTACTAAATAACCGCATTCGGCTCGTGAGCGCAACAAGTTGATATCAGCGGCGCAACCTGCATTATCGCCAAGCCTCCATTTGATTTCCGCTCTCAGCAAGATCGTTTCCGGCAGGCGAATCAGATAATCGTCGCGATAAAGCATCGTGTAATTTTCACCGTCAGAAATTCCCGTAAACCTGTCGGGAGCAATCTTGCATGATGCCGGAAACAGCATGGTATATGCAGCATCGTTTACCACTCCGTTTTCCTCTTTATAGAGAACGCTCCATGGGATTGGTTGCCCAAAATACGGCGAACTCGCTACGTTACCGTAAAATCCCCTGCGAAAAACGGCTTCCGAATTACGCATATCATCACCCCATTTGTCGGCATAAATCAGATCGCGTGTGTAGGCAGTCGGTGTTACCTGAACCATTCCCGTACCACAGGCGTCTTCCATAGTTCCTGAAAGGTGTGTAGCTCCCTGGTCGCGAAAAACGGGGCCATATATGCCGGCATACATAATACCGGCTCTAGCCCCATCAGTTCGCCTGACAGCATAATTGCACTGTGCAACCCAGATAGCTTCTTTATTTCCGAGTTGATAGTCCTGATTGCCTTCCTGAAAGAGGTCCCAATACACATTACCGGGCGCCTCATACCCCGCTGCCGAATACAGACGCGCCGGCGTCTGGTTTGCCCTGTTGCTCGAAAAATAAAAATCGGGGCTTTCGGTTCTCCTTGTGCCGAAACGCTCTGTCATCAGACTATAGATTCCTCCATCTATGATTGCATTGGCATAACTTAACGCCTTCTGGTAATTGCCGATTGCATCGCCTCCTGACGCTGCCAGTAATACCCCCTTGTCAATGTAGAGCTGGCAAAGATTATGTTGTACTACCGCACGCACTAATCGTCCGGCTACAGGAGTGGTTTCCGGAAAATCATTCAGAATAGCCTCCATTTCATCGATGGCAAATTGATATATTTCCATACGGGTAACGCATGTAAAATCATATCTGGGAACTAAAGTAATCTCTGTTACCAAAGGCACTCCGCCGAACAACTCACCGAGGTTACGATAAGCAAATGCTCTGAAAAAACGGGCTTGCGCCTCAGCATAAGGCCTCGCTTCTGCGCTTTCCCATGTTACTTTTTCAGAGGCGTATAAAGCGTAATTTGCTGAATTTATCAGTTCATAAAAAGCCGAAAAAGTAGCGTCGAACACATTGGTAAGCGATGTTATGATACTGTAATCATTAAACCGGTAAGCGAGACGGATCGTGGGAACATCAAAAATATCCGTCCCATTGCCCATTCTATAAGACCACAGCGCCAGTTCCGATGAATTATTATATGGACAATAAATGTCTTTAACCCTTCGATAACATGAGGTAATCAACTGTTCTACCTGGTCGGAAGAGGAAATAATATTGTCCACTGTATAAAATGATGGCGGGTTTTCTTTCAGGAACGCATCATCATTGCATCCGGAAAAAATAATCAGTAATGATACCATCATGTAAACTGCATTTTGTTTTAAAAATTTCTTTTTCATATCATAAATAATTAAGAATTAAAAACTAATATTAGCGCCCAAAGTTAAGGTTGTCAACACCGGATATGAACTATCGAGAATGGTGTTTCCGAGTTCCGGATCGCCACCCGTCCATCCGGTGACTGTAGCAAGATTCTTGCCGGTGGCAAAAATCTTCAGCTTGCTGATTTTCACCCTTCTCAGCCATGCCTCGTTGAAAGTATAAGAAAGGGTCACATCCTGTAAACGCACAAAAGTTCGGCTTTGCAGTCCAAGATAGCGTCCGTCAGCGCCTGTATAGGTAGGCGATGGATAGATATTGCTTGGGTTCTCTTCTGTCCAGTAAGGAATATAAATGGAGTTGCCGCCAAAAGTGCCCGGATTGCCTCCCGCCAGGAATGCATACCGGTTATCTTGCAAAAAGTAATTGTTCCCTCCGAAAGTGCCGATAATCATGAAATACAGTTCCCAGTTTTTATACCTGAGCGTATTACTCATGTTGAGTTTGAAATTCGGGTCGCGGGAACCAAGAATTGAGCGGTCATCGGGGTTGAGCACTCCATCATTGTTAATGTCAACATATTTTGCATCGCCCGGCGTTGCTTGATATTGATTAATATACTCTGTATCTGTTGTTTGAACAATTCCATTTTGTTTATACCCGTATATTGACCGTATCGAATACCCGATAAACCTTTCGTTTCCTATATCATCATCTTCCTTACCGTCTCCATCAAGGTCTTCGCCGTACAGGTGTATCAGTTTGTTTCTATTCAACCAAAAAGTAATAGCGGTCGTCCAGTTCAGGTCATTTCTTTTCATGTTCACCGTGCGTAAAGTCATTTCAACGCCGTTGTTACCTACTTCGCCCATAGATGAAGACATTGTCGTGAATCCATTCATTACAGGAATGTTACGGGTGAATATCTGGTCGGTTGTTCTGGCAAAATAAACATCCAGATCGACAAACAGGCGGTTGTTCAATAGTGCGGATTCAAACCCTGTATTCCATGATGATGTTGTTTCCCAGCCAAGTGTAGGATTACCGATTGTGGACTGGTTTATTCCATAAGTAGGAGTAGTGGCATTATTGAAAACGTAGTAAAAACCGCCCGACTTGCCATTCACAACTCTTGACAAAGTCCCGTATGGACTTAATCCCTGATTTCCGTTTTTACCATACGACAGTTTTAATTTCAGGTCGTTGAGAGCAGATAAATCTTTTAAAAAACCTTCATTTGTAATACGCCAGGCGCCTCCTACTGACGCAAAATCCCCCCACTTCTTTTTACTTCCAAATACAGAAGAGCCATCACGCCTGTATGAGGCCGTAAGGTAATATGTGTCTGAGAATGTGTAGTTTATACGACCAAGATAACCGATATTGGCTCTATCGGTACCGCTGTAGGATATCGTCTGAATCGTTGCAAAATGCATGCCGTCAAAGCCAAGTAGTGTATTTCCGTTGGATGCGAAGTCGGTAGCTGAAGTATTTTTAGTCCTTGATTCGTTGTGGTCGCGGGTGGCAACCGCTGTAATGTCAACTGTATGTTTACCAAATGTTTCATTGTATTTCAAAATATTGTCTAACACATACGTTGAAGAACGTGTGGTATTCCAACTGCCACCTGCAGAAGCTAAATAAGCCTTTTGTGTTTCAGCGGAATAACGCGTCGGATCATTATACGGACCAATAGGAACAAAATTCGATTCGTGCGAGAAAGAGCCCGACCGACTTTGGTTAAGCCCTCCCGAATAATTTAATTGATAACTCAAACCGGGGAGGAAAGGCGCTTTTATCTCAGCATAAATATTGGCTCGAAAATTATCTCTAATATTTATGTTTTCTCGTTTTTCCTTATCGTAAACGCCCCATAAAGGGTTACCGGTGTAGTTGTTCCCGTTAGGATATCTTTCCAGCAACTTTTTTTCTTCGTCACGATAAAGCATACTGAATGGCGATTGGGTTTTAGCTGAAAGATCCGCCGAAATGCCGGAATTATCGGTTTTAGCATAAGAAAAATCCGCACCGATTCGTAACCAACTTGTAATATCTGTGCTTATTTTACTCAAAACGGAAAAGCGATTATAATCATCGCCCATTAATACAGCCTTGTTGTCTGAATAGGAGGCTGAAAGGTAATAATTCATATTGTCGCCCGCTCCGGAAACGCTCACCTGATAGTCTTGTACCCATCCGGTGCGTGAGGCTATATCAAGCCAGTCATATTCCTTGCCCCGTTCATAGTTTACTCTTTGATTTTCAGTCATAAAACTGTAGTCTGTATAGCGATTACGCTTGGCGACGACATCCGCCCATTGTTCACCGGTCATCATTTCAGGGCGTAAATGCCACGTTTGCATACCGTTACTGGCATTGAAATGAATAATAGGTTTACCCGCACGTCCTTTCTTGGTTGTAATTATAATCACACCATTTGCAGAACGCGAACCGTAAACGGCTGCCGATGTAGCATCTTTCAGGACGTCATACGTTGCAATATCGTTCGGGTTGATGTCGCTTATTCTTCCCATGTAAATCATACCATCCAACACAATTAAAGGGTCATTGGAGCCCGAAATAGACCTCCGTCCTCTAACTAACATGGAAGGCTCACTGCCGGCTGAATTGACTGCGCCAATGTCAAGTCCCGTCACATTGCCCTTAAGCGATTCCAGTGCGTTTAAGTTAGTTGTCAACGCAATAGGCGAATCCTCAAGCTTAATAGATGTCATTGAACCGGTAAAATCCTTCCTTTTTGATGTACCATATCCAATAACGATGACTTCATCGAGTGCACGGGATTCTTCGTCCAACATAATGTTAATACTGCGTCGGTTTCCTACCGTTACTTCTTGCTTAATAAATCCAATGTATGAAAACACTAAGGTAGTATTTTCATTCTGAACCGTCAAGGAATAAGAACCGTTGGCATCGGTTGCTGTTCCCTGCGCTGTCCCTTTGATCATTACGCTCACGCCGGGAAGCGGTTCCCCATTGGTGTCGGTAACCCTTCCTGTGATTGTGACGCCCTGCTGAACCGGACTCGTACTATCCGTTATTCGTGGCATAAACACAATCGTTTTATCAATAATCTGATAGTCAATACGGCTGTTCTCGAATAATTGGTTCAAAATCTCCTCAATCGTGCCATTTTCCACCTCTATGTGCGTATTTGCAAAATAGAGCGGTTCGATGTCCTTATTATACAAGAAATCAAATTCGGTTTGTTTTTTGATCTCAAGCATAACTTCCTTCAAATTTGGGTTGTTAATTTTCATACTCATGCGAACCGTTTGCGAATAACTGCTAATCGCCATACAGTTTAAAGCCAGTATGAGAAACAAAGTACATATTAAACTTGTTCTTGTCATGTGTACTATAAATTTATGATTATAAAAAAAATTGTTATACATTTGTACGTTTTTTAAAGTTATTCTTTATTAAATAATCTCTCGATGGCAGGGAAGAAGTAGGCCGCTTGTCCCTGCCTTTTTTATTTTTTTACGGGACTGTTACATAGGCATCTGGATTTTAAAAGGTTATTAATAAATTTTTTCTATCTGATTTCTTTGGATGATATGTGAACGATTGTATTGATTTTTATATCGTACCTGACAGGTATTACCGAAGCAATGGTTCTCATCATTTCATCAATATCTTTCTCGAAACTTAAAGAACCTACAAATTTTTTGTCTTTTGCGATATTATCGTCGAGAATAATCTGAACATTATATTGACGTTCAAGCGCTTTGGCTATTTCGGTGAAAGTCAACCCGTCAAATTCAAGTGTCCCGCTATGCCATGAGGCAAGAATTTTGGCTTCTACATCGCGTAAATCAAATCGATTGGTAAGTTTGTCTATTTCAAATTGTTGCCCGGCTTGCAATGAACATAATGTGACCATGTTGTCATTTAGAATTTCGACTTCTCCCTGAACCAATGTAACATCCGATAATTGTTTGAATTTGAATGCGTTTACATCAAAAGAAGTACCGGTTACTTTTACCGTATAGGCGTCTGTCTTTACAAAAAAAGGACGATTAGCATTTGTGGTCACTTCGAAATATACCTTTCCTTCAACGGTCACTGTTCTTTCCTTTTTCCCGAATTTTTCGGGGTATTCAATTTTGCTGCCCGCTGAAATCCAAACACGGGTGTTGTCGTCTAAACTGATTTTCTTAACCGGTGCGTTTGCGTTTACGGCCACCGACAGCATTTTGGGTTTTGCATGGGAAGTAAAATATAGATAGGAAATTGATGACAGTCCGACCAAAAACAGGATACTTGCCGTATACCTCAAAAATCGCAGGGTGACCGTCCGGGTGATTTTCTTTTCGAGGAGATCACGGTAGAGCTGTTCTTTCCTCAATTCCTGGTATGAACGGGCGACATGTTCCGGATCGGAGAATTGAACAAAATTACTTTTTGCCACGACTATCCTAAGTTTAAGCCATTCCTTCCGGTTGTTTTCCGATTCGTTGAACCAATCGAAAATTTGCTTCATCCCGGATTCCGAACATTCGCCGGCAATGTACCTTTCAACTAATTTTTCATCTAAACTATGCATAACAATCATTATTCGGATGAAAAAGGAAAAATACCTAGTTATACGATAAAAAAAATCACCAATAAATAATCGGATAATTTTTTTCGTAATGATTTAATGCATGTATAGATATGATTTTCAACGGTGCTACGCGATATTCCGAGAATAGAAGCTATTTCTGCGGCTGTCTTCTGGTGATAAAAATGGAGTTTGACCACTTCTTTCCCTTTAGGCGGTAACGATTCGACGGCGGCATCAATTTGCTCATGAAGCTCCTTTGACAATAAGCCCTCCTCAATCTGATTCCGGGATGTATAGAAATAATCTGATTCCATTCGGAGCATTTTTTCCCCGATTGCCGAAGCATACTGATTCATCACTGTCCGGTGACGGATGGAGTCAACACATTTATTCTTAACCGCTTTATACAGATAAGCATTCAAGGTCTTCTGCCCTGTTTCTTTTTCTTTTTTTTCCAACAGGCTCAAAAACACCTCTTGTACCACATCGTGGGCTTCATCATTTTTAAGAAACAATGACGCAAATGCAGTCAATTTGGGATAATATTCCTTATAAAGCTGCTCGAATGAGGCGTTAGCGCTTGTTTGCACAATGGATGGACTTTATAAATTCTATTTAAAACCTTCGTCTTGAATTGTTTTCAATATCTTTATTATTTCTTCCTGTGGCAAGCCGAAAATTGTCGATATGGCCTCAATGGAATACCCTTCTTTACGGGCGTTAGCAATGGCTTTGTATAGGTTCGCTTCGCCTATTGCTTTACCTTTCTCCAAGCCTATCGCTTTACCTTCAGCAAGAGCCTCCCGTCTTGTTCCATCCCTGACGGCTTTTTCTATACGTATGTGCTCTTTGGAGGCTTCATATTTTAACAGTTCTTCGGGTGTGAAGGCGGCGCCTTTCTTAAGCGCTTCTTTCTCCTTATTTGTTTTATTTTTAGCCATTTTAAAAAATAATTATAAATAACTGAAAGCTTAAAGCCGCAAAGATAATCATTATTCTGTCATATTCAATCTTCTGAAAACTGAAAACTAATAACTAATAACTAATAACTGATAACTGAAAACTGATAACTGAAAACTGATAACTGATAACTGATAACTGAAAACTGATAACTGATAACTGAAAACTGAAAACTAATAACTGAAAACTGAAAACTGAAAACTGAAAACTGAAAACTGAAAACTGAAAACTGAAAACTAAAAACTATTATCGTGTGTCA
>Ga0099364_10007691_pt1 | contig 15332 bp, 12 predicted proteins | sample TergutTh196P3_FD_73070 | JGI IMG/M metagenome (GOLD analysis project Ga0099364, IMG submission 73070) | Microcerotermes parvus P3 segment gut microbial communities from Pointe-Noire, Republic of the Congo - Th196 P3 | ecosystem: Host-associated > Arthropoda: Insects > Digestive system > Gut ... | reverse complement strand
CCCATGTTTCACCGTCTTTCGTTAAGGAACTGATCCGATAGATATTTTTGCTTTCCTTAAATGACTTGTCATACGAGATTTCGTCGAAATTCATTAAACTAATCAACAACACCACTGCCAAGCCGATTGACAGCCCCAAAGTATTGATGATAGAAAATACGCCTTGTCGAGAAAGGCTTCTAAATGTAATTTTAAACATGGTACGTTCCTAATTGATTACAGTCTCACTTCTGTTGCTAACTGACCGTCGAACAGGTTGATGATGCGGGCGGCATATCCTGCGTCGTGCTGACTGTGGGTTACCATAACGATGGTAGTGCCTTCTTTATTGAGTTCGGTCAACAAGTTCATCACCTCTTTCCCGTTTTTTGAATCGAGATTACCGGTCGGCTCGTCTGCGAGAATCAATTTGGGGTTCGCTACTACGGCGCGTGCGATGGCCACACGCTGCTGTTGTCCGCCCGAAAGCTGTTGCGGGAAATGCTTGGCGCGATGCGCTATCTCCATTCGGTCCATGGCTGCCTGAATCCGGACACGTCGATCGGACGAGGGGATACCCATGTACAACAAAGGGAGTTCGATGTTTTCATAGACATTCAACTCCTCAATCAGGTTAAAGCTCTGAAACACAAACCCTATAACCCCCTTACGCAGCCTTGTCCGTTGCTTTTCGCTATACTTGCTCACCTCGATACCGTTCAGGTGATACATTCCGCCAGTAGGATTATCCAACAGGCCTAATATGTTGAGCATAGTCGTTTTACCACACCCCGACGGCCCCATGATGGCGACAAACTCGCCTTCTGCAATTTCGATGCTGACGCCATTCAGCGCCCACGTTTCTACTTCTTCCGTGCGGAAGATTTTCTGTAAATTTTCTGTTTTAATCATGATTGTATATTTTAAAAATTCTTAATTGCTTCTCTTCAATACATTCAATCTGTTGAATATCAATTAATATCCGTTGATTTCTTTGCAAACTTACCAAATGGTAACTTACTAAATGGTAAGTTTTTTAATTCTTTTGCTTCTTTCAAGTCCGAATCTCCTGCAAAGACTATTCTTCAAATAATTCTTTCAGGCTTATTTTCAGGCCTTTTAAAGTATGAACTGGTATTTTTGCATCGGGCGCATAGACAATGTCGTATGTAGTACCGTTATCATATTTACCGTTTTCTTTTAACAGGAAAACCGTAACGCCTGACTTAGGGTAAACCACCCAATATTCTTTCACGCCGGCTTCTTCATACAAGTCGAACTTTGTAGACATCATAAGTCTTGAATTGGAGGGCGACAAAACCTCTACCACCAAGTCGGGAGCGCCGATGATTCCTTTTTCGTCAATTTTCGACGGGTCGCACACCATAACAATATCTGGCTGTACAACCGTAAATACTTCATTGTCAGCGGTTTCTCCATTTTTCGGCAGGCGTACATCAATTGGTGAATGGAAAATCTTACATTTCCCTTTTCTTTTCCTTATAAAAGCCCATACATTACCTGCTATATTGGTGCTTATTACTGAATGAACTGTAAGAGGACCCGCCATCATCCTGACGAATCCGTCAAATAGTTCGCGTCTTTTATCGTCTACCCAGGTTAGGTAATCGGCATAACTATATCGTTTTGCAGGATCGAGAACTAACGTTTCATATTTGACAAGCGGTTCGCAAATAATATCGCCCGCCGGTTTTTCGTCTTTCTTGTACTTTTTTGATTCCATTTACCATTTCTGATCTCTTAAAATTTTTGCAAAGTAAACTTTTTCTTTTGAGAAAACCAAAAAGAATAATAACTTTGAGTCCATTCCGGAAAATATTTTTACCGCAAAGAGCGCAAAGAAGGCGCAAGGTTCGCAAAGTATATATGTTTTATTACCAATCAATCGCGTTCTTTGCGGTTAGATTTCTTTCAATACTTTTTTATTGGTCTCACGACGTTTACGGTCAAAAAACCAGCCCCATTTGTTGAAGTAGCGAATCAGATTCACAATATGTATGCATAGCATTTTCAGGCTTTTGCGGGATTCTGCCGCATGAGCGTGGGTAACTTGTACATCGGGATAGTAGAGGGTGGCGTATTTTTCGTGCATACGCCTTGTCATGTCAATGTCCTCGGGGTACATGAAAAAACGCTCATCAAAGAGGCCGATTTCGTTCAGCGCCGCTACGCGGAAAAACATAAAACAGCCGTGATGATACGGTACGTTCATTATTTTATTGTAGCCGGTAAATTGTAAACGGAATTTACTTTTCATCGCAGGCGCTAATCGTCTGAATAATAAGTCGAATGGCGTCGGTATCAGGTTACATGCGTATTGCAATTCGCCGTTGGGATATACAATTTTCGGAATCATTTGTCCAACATCCGGATTCGCATCCATGTATGACGCCATCGCTTCGATGACACCTTCCTTAAAATCAATATCCGGATTGACAACCAAATGATATTTTGCTCCTTGCCGGATAGCTTGCCGGATTGCAATGTTGTGAGCTGCGCCGTATCCCACATTGCCCTGTCCTTGTATATAGGTAACTTTTTCCGAAAAATTTTCTATCAAAAATTTCAGGCTATCATCGGAAGCGTTGTCTATGACATAGATTCTACTCACCCTACTTCGGTCGACACAGGAAATGATTGTTCGCAAATCCGCTTCGGGAGAGTTATAGATGACAATGGAGACGGTTATCATTTTTATTTGAATTGTATCATTTCAGCAAGTCGTTTGGCTTGATATTCATCGGAGAAAACGGGGAATAACAAAGTACTTCGTTTCTCAATGATTTCGGGAGTGAACGGAACAGTCATCAGTTCACGGCATTTATCTATCATCTCTACCGGCGTGTGGGCGATATGGCACAGTTCATCCAAGCCACTGCCCGCAAGCATCAGCGGATTCACCACTACATGACGTCCTGAAAAAAGACTGTTTAATAACTTTAATTTTAAACCCGTATCCTGAAAGGTGACTAACAGGTTGACTTGTGCGTTGCGTATCCGTTCGTTGATTTGCTTCATCGTCGGATTAGCCTCAACCGTGATGTGGTTGTATCGGGAAGCGGCTTTTAGCAGCTTGGTTGAAGGGTTCATCCCTGCAATAATGCACCGGGTAGGCGCCATTTGGCTGAAAATATTTTCTATCAGATACAACGCAGCTTTCTCGTTTTCCTTTACCGACAATTTGCCGTGATATAGCAGGAAATCAGATTGTCCCTTCAAGGATGTTATCTTTTCGTTTCCGTGAAAGCACGGTACGAATACCACTTTATTATTTGAAAACTCATTTTGCAGATAATCAGCATCCTTCTTCGAAACGGCAATCATTAAATCGGTATTTGCAACTTGTTTTTGAAACCATTTAAATCGTAACGCTTCGAGGTAATAATAACATTTTTTCAGGATATTACGTTCCGCTTTTCCTATCTCACGGTAATAATAATGCTCAATATTACATTCGCGGAATATTTTAAAACGACCATGCAACCGGCTGTTATTCAGATAATAACATGTATGTAGCCCTTCAAAGAGAATCGGGTAGTCATTTTTCAGCAGGTTGTCGATCAATCGTTTATCCTTGCGGCTAAATACATTATATGGAAGATGTGACAGGTTCGATATTACTCCCGTACGACGCCGGTAGTAATGTACCTCTTCACATATCGCATCCAATTCCACAGCACGAGGTCGTTCATATTCGAAGCAATGCAGGATAATTTTTATACCATAATCGCTCAGGGCCTTGATTTTATAGTAAATATCAATCACGCCGCCATAGTCAGCCGGCCACGGGATATTGAGTGAAACAAGATTCAATGTCATAAATGAATGATATTTAAGTTTTATATAAAACATAAATATCATTCATTTATTGCATCAAAGGTACATAATTTCTGGGTACGCGGAAGTCCCGTCCGCTAATTAATCTGTTTCATCACTTCGGCTAAACGGGCAAACTCGTGACGATAGCCTTGCTTGTCTTCATCGAATCCTTTCCGGGCTAATGTGACCACCTGGTCGTATGTAGACGTCCCTTTGAAGTCGGAGTTACGCAACAACTGCCCGAACATGGCTACTGCGGAAGCGAAGTTAAAGTCGGCGCTTGGGGCTTTATTTCTGTCATTTGTCATAACGGCCACTTCCATTTTGATGCTATTATCACTATCTATTGGTTTGTAACGCAACTTGACGGTCATCATCTCGTTATTTTTCACTCCCTGAACGGATGTTGATGTGGCGGGTGTTTGATATTTTAAATCATCTACTCCGCCGTATGGGTTTTTGACGCCTACCGGAATGATCTCATAAAATGCTGTGACAGTATGTCCGGCGCCTAACTCGCCTGCATCTTTTGTGTCGTCGTTGAAATCTTCCTTATTCAGCAACCGGCTTTCATAGCCTACTAACCGGTAAGCGCTCACATAAGCGGGGTTGAACTCCACTTGCATCTTGACGTCTTTTGCGACAGCGTGCATCGTAGACCCAAATTCCTGCACCAATACCCGGTTTGCTTCCTGAATATTATCAATATAAGCATGGTTTCCGTTTCCTTTTTGCGACAGTATCTGCAACTTGCTGTCCTTATAATTGCCCATTCCATACCCTAAAACCGTCAGATAAACGCCTGTTTTACGTTTCTCTTCGATCAGACTTTCCAATCCTTTTTCGGACGAAACGCCAACATTAAAATCGCCATCGGTGCAGAGGATGATGCGATTGTTGCCGCCCTTTATGAAATTCTTTTGCGCCACCTTGTACGCTAATTCGATACCTGCGCCGCCTGCAGTTGAGCCGCCTGCCGTCAAAGCGTCTAACGCCTCAAAAATCTTTTGTTTGTCGGCGCCCGATGTGGATGGCAACACCTCGCCGGCAGCGCCCGCATACACTACAATTGACACACGGTCTTTCTCGCGCAGGTTATTAGTAAGTAATTTCAAGGATGATTTCACTAAAGGCAGGCGATTCGCACTGAACATCGACCCTGAGACGTCGATCAGGAAAACAAAGTTGGACGCCGGAATTTGTTCGGACGGTATCTCTTTCGCTTTTACACCGATACGTACCAACAGGTTATCCTTATTCCACGGACAGGTTTGCGTCTCGGTCAGGATATGAATCGGGTGTATTCCCGTCGGATTCGGGTAGTTGTATGAAAAATAATTAATGAACTGTTCCACCCGCACCGCATCTTTTTCCGGTTTTTGACCCTGATTAATCATCCGGCGCACATTGCTATATGAAGCTACATCCACATCTAGCGAAAACGTCGAAAGCGGATCGGATTTGGCATCTTTGAATCGGTTTTCAGCAAACGAACTGTATTCTTCATTCTTTTCGGAATCATAAGAATAAATAATGGGCATCTGCGCCCTGGCTGGAGCATAGTCGACTTCTATGTCATACTCTATTACACTTACTTTCTTTTGCTCGCCATAACCTACGATCACTACTTCATCCAGGACGATATCATCCTGTGCGAGTGAAACATTGATAGTAGTTTTGTTCACTTTTACTTCTTTGGTAATAAATCCAATATAGGAAAAAACAAGTGTTTTCCCCCGTCCGGCATTGATGGAAAATCTTCCGTTTACATCGGTAACGACAGCATTAGATGTTCCTTTTTCCACTACCGAAACACCGACAAGCGGACTTTTTGTGTCGGCTTCTGTCACGGTACCGGTCACAGTCAATAGTGTAGACTGTGCAAAAATCATCGCTGATAAGAATAATACGGCAAATGCAAATGTTGCCTTCAAAACTGTTGTTTTCATAATTCAAATAATTTTAAGTTAATAAATCTCTTTTCTCATAGATGCAAAAGGATGAGAAATTCCATAAAATGTGCGGACGTCTGCACTCCCGGATTTATATTTCCGATTTTTCTTATAAAAATAAAAATAGTAGCTTTGCGGAAATTTTTTTTTTAAAATTAGGCATATTTGAGGGTTTCGTTTTCTTTATTCGGGATAGAACCTGGAAGAATGTTTAATATAATATAGATATAATAATATGATATTTAATAATTTAATAAGAATCAGTATGAAAAAATCAGTCTTTTTATTGGCATTGAGTGTCAGTGTGACACTAATTTTTGCGCAAAACACCTCACAGCGGGGTCAACAGCAACAAAATCAGGCGCAACCGGCACAAGTACAGCCGGCTTCGGCGCCACGCGTACCCCAGTGGAATCCTGCCAGCACGGAATGGTATACGCCAGTACCGGCCAAAGTACAACCTGCCAGCGTAGCCGGTCAACCGCCGTCGGATGCCATCATCTTATTCGACGGTAAGGATTTATCGAAATGGGAATCATCGAGACAGACAAACGAACGGGGCAGTCCCGGACCCGCACCATGGAAAATTGTAAACGACGAGATGATTATTGTTCCGGGTTCAGGTGATATCCGAACAAAAGAATATTTTGGAGATTGCCAGTTGCATATCGAGTTCAAATCGCCACCCGCCGAAAAATATAACGGTCAGGGTCGTGGCAACAGCGGCATTTTCCTCCAGAACACATACGAATTGCAGGTGTTGGATGGTGATAATAACCTGACTTATGTGAACGGCATGGTAGGGAGTATCTACAAACAAAGCGCTCCATTAGCAGACCCTTATACGAAAAACGGCGAATGGCAGGTTTTTGACATTTACTGGAAAGCGCCGGTTTTTAACGGTGAGGGTGAATTGCTTTCTCCGGCCATGATTACGGTTGTGATGAACGGGGTACTTATCCAGAATAATTACCTGTTAAAGGGACATACGCCCTATACCGGTTTACCCAAATATACACCTCACGGACGTCTGCCGTTGTCGTTACAGGACCACGGAACGGAAGTCGCCTTCCGAAATATATGGATCAGAAATTTGTGATCCATTAGGCGTAAAATCAAAAACCGTTTTCTTTATAAAGAAAAAAATAGTAACGATAAAACAGGAGTTATTGGAAAAAGGCATAGACATATACTCACTATTTAAGCAGATTGCGAATGATAACCCGAAGGCGTTTCAGTTATTTTTCGACTATACCTATTCGAAACTGTATAGATATACAAGTTATTTTATCGAAGATAATGAACTGTGTAAAGATGTGATCTCGGACGTTTATCTTTACATCTGGCAAAACAGGAAAAAGATGCCGGAGGTCAGGAATTATGAAAATTATCTTTTCATATGTGTACGGAATGTATCGCTGAATTATTTAAAGACTATCAACAGGTATCAGAAAATCAGATTAGAGGACGTAGAGATGCAATTATCCGATAATTATACGCCGGAAGACAGTGTGCTAAATGATGAGCTGAAGGATATAATTGAACTGGCGATCAATTCATTACCTCAACGATGCCGGTTAATATTCTTTATGGTTCATGAAGAGGGCTTGAAGTATAAGGAAATTGCAGAAATCCTTTCTATCTCCGACCGCACGGTGCATGCTCAGATGTGTATTGCAATAAAAAAAATAGGATTGGTAGTAAAAGAATACCTATCAGACAATAATAAAAAGAGAAGTTATGAATTTAAAGGAAAGCAATGACTGGGATAACATAGCAAAGATACTTGCTGATAATAATGAGGATGTGAGTAATCAGGGATATTTTGGGTTGAATTTTGAAGACAGGAAGCTATTCAATACCTTGAGGAGTATCAGGTTAGATTGTGATTATGATTATGCTTACCAGGTGAAGGATAAAGTATTGGAAAGACTTTATCATAAGATGTTTGATGTAAACAATTCGCCGGCTACGAAGAATAACCGTAACCCTTTCCTGATTCTTTTTACCGTTGCCGCATCTGTTGCCGTGCTTTTGGGCTTGTCGACCTTGTACCTTTTCAATACAAGGGAAAAGGCAAAAGATATCGCCAGTGTCGTTTTTTCTTCCCCTAACGCTGTTTCGACTGTTATGCTTCCCGATAGTAGCGTTGTCACCTTGAATGCAGGAAGTGACCTTACGTACACCACCGATTATGACGAGTTGTCCCGAAGTGTTTCCCTTAACGGGGAAGCCTGCTTTGATGTCAGGTCCTGTGCGGAAAAAGCGTTTATCGTTTCAACCGGCGAACTTGTGATCAAAGCCATCGGTACGGTATTTAACATTTGCGCTTATCCGGATGATAAAGAGATTATCATCAGCCTTATATCAGGGTTAGTTCAATTTGAAAACAAGGAAAACGGTCAAATCTACCCGCTGAATCCCAGACAATCGCTCATCTTCGACAAGAAAACCTCCGAGATAACCATTGAGAATTTTACCGACCCGGATTTTACAATCGGTTGGATAGACGGAAAAATACTTTTCAGAAAAAAGCCGTTTCAGGATATCTGCAGGATTCTGGAAAAAAAGTTCAATTGTTATATTGAAGTCCGGAACGAAGCAGCCAATCAAAAAATATTTACCGGAAAATTTGTAGATGATGAAACGTTGTCGGAAATCTTTGAAGTCATACAAATTAATATTCCGTTCAAATATAAAATAACGAATAATCATATAACAATTTATTAATAAGTAATTTATACTATGAAAAACACTTTTTTCTTCATACTTTTCCTATTCTTATACGCGAGCGGATACAGCTTTTCTCAAAATACGAAAGTGATTGACGGTTACCCCGTCGCCAACTTTGCTCTGACTGTCAACGCATCGGAAGATGGCGATTTTTTCGGACGTATTTACCAGAATCCGGGGCAGTTGGGTAGATGGCTGACTAACAGAGGGGCTGTAGTTTTTTCCATCGAAAAAGGCGGCAGCCGACATTTGTTTTCCGGTTTTGGCGAGAAACAAATAAACCGCAGCTTCCCTTTTGTCAGGGCTACCTACCGTCAATCGCCGGTTATCACGACCCGGATACAGGTGGAAACCTTTTGTCCATTAGCGATCAACGATGCGGAGACTTCTTCCTTGCCGGTTTTATTCCTCGAAATAAACTGCGACAATGCGACAGCGCAGGAAGAGTTTTTTATAAAAATAAAGCCGGATTCCGCCTTGGTGAGAGGGACACAGGCTTGTAAGACCCTGCTGTATTCGGGAACAGGTAATGATTTATTCCAATTGACGAGCGATGCCGAAACTGTGTGGCAAAACGGGGAATTGGCTATAACTGTCGTCGTCAAACCGAATCAACCCCAGCGGATTCGGGTTCTTCTGGCGTTTTATGATAGAAACTGGATTTCGGCCAACCAGTTCGGGTCGGCAGGTGAAATCAGCGACTATGGTTATCGGGCGTGGCCGACATTAAAAGATAAAACACAATCGTTTAGCGATGCTATTCCCGAAACAGGCGATGAAGAATTGGATACTTATCTGCGGTGGTATATGATACCGGGTATTTCCCTGACAAAATGCACCAAAGACGGCCAGGTGTTAACGATGGGATACCGTGAATTAAACCAGCGCGACAGTTATTGGACATCCTGGCTGCATTTAGCGCTTTTCAAAGACTTAGAGAAGAAAATGATAGAAGAAAGCATCGCGTTTCAACAGCCTTCAGGGAAAATACCGACCACCATCCTCCCATTGATTGAACGGGAAGACGATTTAGACATCAATGCTTTTTTCATCTTACGGATAGCCCGTTTTTATCAGATGTATCACAATAAAAATGAACTGCTTGCCTACTGGCCGGCTTTGACCAAAGCGATGGACTGGCTTATCTCGCGCGATACGAATGGGAACGGATTACCTGTACAAGTCTCTTTCTGGGGCGACTGGAAAGATGTTCGCGGCATAGAAGGGCGTATGTACTCTCCCTTTTCGGGCCTCATCTACTTGGCGGCGCTCAGGCAAATGATTTTTTTGAGTAAGGAATGTGACGATGAGGCTGGCGGTCGGAAATATGAAGCGGCTTATGCCAAAGGTTTCAGTTTCATCAATAAATCCGTTGGCGAGGGCGGGCTTTGGAACGGCCACTATTACTGTCAGTTATGGAAAAACGGGGATGTCAACGACAAGCTCTTGCAAGACCAGACCATCGGGATACTCTTTGATGTCGTTCCGCCGGAAAAAGCGTTGCAGATTATTACCTCATTAAACGAAAAGAGCCTGACGCCTTATGGAATATGTGAAACCTTCCCCTACTATCCGCAAGAATTTGGTTATGCGCCGGCCACCTACCACAACGGGGCTGTCTGGCCGTGGCTTAGTTTCATGGATTGTTGGGCGCGAGTTCGTATGGGGAGAGAACAGGAGGCGATTGACCTGATTAAAAGGGTCGCCAACGCAGACTTAGTGAACTCAGGCGACTGGTCGCCTAATGAACATATCAACAGTCTGACAGGCGAAAATCTTGGATTCGTGCTGCAAGGCTGGAACGCAGGACTCTTCGGGTTAGTTTATTTCGGACTGCTACATCAGGGGCTAATACCCTGATGTCCACGAATTTCACGAATTTTCACGAAAACCTCTTCAATTACACCCAAGCAATAATGAAAATTTACCCATTAATCATTAATCATTAATCATTAATCATTAAATCATTAATCATTAATCATTTTTTTCGTATGAAAGAAGTATTTAAGTGGATAGTTATCAGTATGTTCGTTTGCATACTTTTTGACAATGAATCAAAAGCGCAACAACCATTACGCCTGCTGCTTCAAAGCAGAACGGCTGAAAACGGTTTTGTGCCGGATAAGCGCGAAGAAAATTGGAATCCCCTCGAGACCGCCATTGTCATTTCCGATATGTGGGACAGGCATTGGTGCGACAGTGCGACAGCGCGTGTTAACGAAATGGCGCCTGCCATGAACGAATTATTAGTTATTGCACGCGCAAAGGGAGTAACCATTGTACATGCACCCAGCGATTGTATGGGTTATTACCGGGAGTATCCGGGCAGAATCGAAGCGCGCAAATATGGCGGCGAAGCGTTTAAAGAGACGGCTAACGGGAGCAAACTGCCTTCGGAGGTTGATGCCGTTTGGCCGGTTGACCAGTCCGATGAAGGGTGTGAAAATGAAGATTGTACACCCCAGCGTGTATGGAGAAAACAAAACGATCTCCTCACCATTACAGATCAAGACCTGATAAGCGATTCTGGAGCGTCGATAGCCGCCTTTTTCCACAGTAAAAAAATCAAAAACGTTATCTTGATGGGCGTCCACACGAACATGTGTGTGATAGAACGTCCGTTTGGACTTCGCGCCATGAAAAGGATGGGAATGAATGTCGTCTTGATGCGTGATATGACCGACCTGATGTATAACCCCAAGCGTTATCCTTATAACACCCATTTCGGCGGTCTTGATCTGATGGTGGAATATATCGAAAAATATATCTGTCCGACCGTTACGTCAAGCGATTTCACCGGCAAAGCGCCATTTGTCTTTGCTGAAGCTGTGCGTCAAGCAGAGGCTGTCGCGTTTGATCGCAGCCGTGACATCTACCTGCCGGTTACTGACTATCATCTGAAAGCGGTAAGCAGTTTCGTGGAAACAGAACCGGACGCCGACTATCTTCATGCCTCGGAGACGGCGTACGAGGCTTTCCGCGACATCAAGTTCTCTGTCCGCATCCATTGGGGTATCTATTCCATCAAGCAGATGAACGGCGAATCGTGGGGGTTTCTTAACCTGTCTAATGCAGAAAAGCAGGTGTACAACGAACTTTACAAAAACTTCAATCCCGTTTCGTTTAATGCGCATGAATGGATGGGGCTTTTTCGTCGCGCCGGTCTGCAGGCGCTGGCATTCACCACGAAGCACCACGAAGGCTTTTCGATGTACGACACGCAAACACGCGTCGTGCGTCGCGCAAACTATCTGAATACTGAACAACCGATAGAGGAATGTGATCTCGCCTACAGTATTATGGAAACGCCTTTCGGACGCGATATCGTAAAAGAACTCTGCGAAGCGGCGCGCGACAGTAGCATCAAAATAAATCTTTACTATTCGCATCCCGACTGGTACGATGCCGATTTCCGTCCCTACAACTCCCACCCGCTTGCTACGCCCGATCTGCGCGACAACAGAGCCGTCTATGGTAATGTGATTTTCAACAGGCGGAATATCATGACGCCCGACCGGACAAAAGACGAAACACGCAGGATGCTAACCCGCCATCGCGAACAACTGCGCGAACTGCTCACTAACTACGGCAAAATTGATATGTTGTGCCTCGACCAGTGGCTTGGCTCCGACATCTGGGATGAAACCAAAACGACGGTGAAAATGATTCGCCGACTTCAGCCGGATGTCATGATACGCTGTCGCGGAATAGGCAATTACGGCGACTATTATACGCCCGAAGGATTTGTGCCGGGTAATAAAGAAAACACCCACATGCCGTGGATGGTCATTTATCCGCTTGCTTCTTCGTTTTCGTACGACAAGGATGGCGACAAGTATAAAGGCGCAAAATGGATCATCGAGAACCTTACCGATGCCGTGGCTAAGGGGGGCAGTTTTATGGTAGGCATCGGCCCCGATAGCGCCGGTCTATTTCACCCGAAAGCAGTAGAGCAACTCGAAGAGACAGGGAAGTGGCTTGCCATCAACGGTGAAGGTATCTATAACACACGCCCCCGAGAGGTCTGGAGTGAAGGCGCTATCCGTTTTACACAAAACAAGGATAACAGTTGTGTTTATGCGTTTATAGACGACTTGTCGGTTGACGAGATAAGACTTGAATCGCTGCAGGCGCGAACAGGCAGCGAGGTCAGGTTACTGGGATATCCAAACCCGCTGTCATGGTCGGTATCAGGGGAAGGCATGACGATAACTGTTCCCAAAGACCTGCAAAAAGAGGAATATATGTGGACGCTTAAAATAACATTATGAAAAAACATTTTTTAATCAGTCTCGCAGGTATTTTTATCTGTACCTGCCGCCTTGCTGCAGAAATACCGGACGTTTCGATATACAATATTGTCTGGGATACACCGTCGGCAAATTCCTCAGAATCAATGCCGTGCGGCGGAGGTGATATAGGACTTAACGTCTGGACGGAAAACGGAGATATCCTCTTTTATATCTCTCGCAGCGGCGCTTTCGACGAAAACAACGAGATGTTGAAGTTGGGACGCATCCGCTTGAAGCTCACACCCGATATCATGGGTAACAATGATTTTAGCCAGACCCTGCAGTTGAACAAAGGTAACGTTTTGATTCAGGGCAACGGCACGGAAATACTTATCTGGGTGGATGTTTTCCGACCTGTTATCCACGTGGATATAAGCGGAAAAAACGCTACATCGCTAAAAGCGGGATATGAAAACTGGCGCCTTGAGGATTACCGCACGACAGACGACCAGCTCCGCTCTACCAGTTATAAAAGCCCACGAGCCGATTTAGAGGTTATTACGCGGAAAGACAACGTAGAAGTTGCAAACGACAGGATTGTCTTCTTTCATCGCAACCGATCGGATGTAGATGATATTTTCGACCTGACTGTTCGTATGCAAAACATGGAACAGGTTAAAAATGAGATGTACAACCCGATACGAGACCTCACTTTCGGCGGTTATGTCCGGGGCGACAACATGGCGTACAGCGGTACGACCGAAGGTCGATACCTCCAAACGAACTACCGTTCCTGGAATCTCGAAAGTAAAAAACCGTCGCGTAACCACAAATTGGAGATCGGACTTACGGTAGAGCAGACCCCTACCCTTGAAGAATGGAAAACACAGTTAGAGGCATTGCAAAAAGAGGCGGCTACAATGCGCAAGACCGCACAAAACCGGTCGCTAACATGGTGGCGGGAATTTTGGAATCGCAGTTATATATACATCGGGGGTGACCCGTCGGACGAACACTGGCAGGTAGCCCGTAACTATCAGGTATTCCGCTATCAGTTAGGATGCAATGCGTACGGACGCTGGCCAACTAAGTTCAACGGCAGTCTGTTCACCTTTGACCCCTCATTAGTAAATGAAAAGATCGTCGCCACCCCCGACCATCGCAACTGGGGTGGCGGTACAATGACCGCACAAAACCAACGCCTTGTCTACTGGCCTATGCTTCGAAGCGGCGATTTCGATATGATGAAGCCACAGTTCGATTTTTACCAACGCTCACTGAAGAACGCTGAACTGCGCAGTCAGGTTTATTGGAAGCACCCGGGCGCCTGTTTTGAAGAGCAAATCGAAAATTTCGGATTACCCCAACTCTTCGAATATTTTCTGTGGTCAATGTATGAACGGCCTGCCGATTTCGAGCAGGGATTATTATACAATCCCTGGCTTATCTACCAGTGGGATACGGTGTTGGAATTTTGCATGATGATTCTCGAAACCGAAAGGTATCATCACAGCGATATTACCGCTTATGTGCCGATGATAGAAAGTTGCCTGACTTTCTTCGACGAACACTACCGCTACTTGGCGGCTCAAAGGGGCATCCGTATCTGGGACGACAGAGGCCGTTATGTCTTTTACCCTTCCTCCGCTTGCGAAACATACAAAATGGCATACAACCCCACTACGGTGATATGCGGCCTGCAAAGCGTCCTCACACGCCTGCTCGAACTGCCCGAAAATCACCTGTCGGGTGAAAATCGTAAACGCTGGACAGAAATGTTGCGTCGGATTCCTCCCATTCCTTTGCGCGAAATCGATGGACGCAAAGTATTGGCGCCCGCCGAAATCTGGCAATTCATTAACAATATTGAAGCGCCCCAACTTTATCCCGTTTTCCCATGGGGATACTACGGAGTTGGTAAACCCGACCTTGAAATTGCACAAAACACCTATTTATATGACCAACATGTAGTAGCTCAAAAAAGTGTGGAAAGCTGGAAACAATATCCGATTTTCGCTGCGCGTCTGGGTATGACCGCCGAAGCCGATTCGCTGATAAGACTAAAACTGAAAAACGCCGACCGACGTTTCCCGACCTGGTGGGGACCCGGACATGATTGGGTGCCTGACCATAACTGGGGCGGCTCCGGCATGATAGGTCTGCAGGAAATGCTCATGCAGACCGACGGTGAAAAAATATATCTATTACCGGCATGGCCAACAGAGAGGGATGTATCGTTCAAACTGCACGCACCCTACAATACTACTGTCGAGGTTACCGTCAGGAACGGCGAAATCCTTTCATTGAAAGTAATGCCGGAAGAAAGGAAAAAAGACCTGATCCTACCGGAGAACCTCATTCGTTGAGGCTTACCCCACTACCCACCGGCTTAATCCCCTTATTTTCGTACTAAATTCAGCTCCTACCTTCACCAATCTTTTGTTGCCGGCGGTGAAGGGGATGAGATACCCCTTGTCGTCGATTTGTTTCAACGCATCTTCGGCTGTTTCTTTTCCGGAGAGTTTAAACTCAAACACATAGACGGTATCGGCGGTAGTGATCACCACATCCGCCCTGCCTGCGGCGCTTGCCTGCT
>Ga0099364_10007690_pt1 | contig 15332 bp, 13 predicted proteins | sample TergutTh196P3_FD_73070 | JGI IMG/M metagenome (GOLD analysis project Ga0099364, IMG submission 73070) | Microcerotermes parvus P3 segment gut microbial communities from Pointe-Noire, Republic of the Congo - Th196 P3 | ecosystem: Host-associated > Arthropoda: Insects > Digestive system > Gut ... | reverse complement strand
AAACCTTTATAACCCGTTCTTATATTCCAGTTCTATCCTCAACAATTCCAACTCCGAACGGATTTTTATTATCCTATCAATATCAATATTTCTACGATTGCCAGTTCTCTTGATAATTGTCTTTATAAGCGTTTCGACATAATCAATATTATTTAAGTTTTTATCAATACTACTTATTATTTCCTGTTTATCAACTGGATTTTTAATCAATCCATACCCAATATATAAATAAATTATTTCGTTTATTAATTCTGATCTTTCCATTGTTACCAAACCATTCATTATAACGCCCCCTGTTCTTTCACTACTAAATTTAAGAAGTCCGCAAATTTGAATACGGCACTTCGTCTTAACTGCCTAAATTCGTAATTATCACGATTTTTATAACCGAATAATTCTAATAATTCCTCTTGGCATTTTCGATTAATAAAAGATTCGTGTATATAAGTCTGCTCCTTATCTGATAAAATGCTTTTCGCCCAATAATAACTTGCCATGTATTTTTTTAGCTGTTCTTTTTTGTAGTCTTTATTCGATAAATTAAAATCATCCTTGCTAATAGGACTATAAGGTTGTTTTTTATATTCAACCGAAAAGTCATAATTCGCTGTCAATCCCTTTTGGATGTTTAGTTTCGCAAACTCCCACTTTAATTTTTCTAAATACTCAAAATAATCATTTACTTTCTTTTTTGTTTCTTCATAATTGAAATTGTCTAAATTCTGATTTGATAATACTTTATTACAAAACATAAAAAATCCCCCTTAATATTAAAAAGACGATAGTTATATACTACCGTCCCTCACTTCTTATTATCTCAAATAATGTTGTCGCAATCTGTCCGATTTTGACGAATAAACGAGTGTTTTGTCGCTCAACCCCTTAACTATACAAAAAAGAAACCGTCATTAAACGAGTTTCCTTGTTCTGAGAATTTTTCCCATTGTACCAATTATAACACCTGCGTTTGATAAGTAAATGGGAAATGTGTGGCAAATTTGTGGTGTTTATGTGTCAGTGAAATTTTGCAATAGAAATTGTATCCGAATTGGACACAAAAAACGGCATTTGCCGTTGTCAATATTATGCGTTTGATTAATTTGTCACTTTTACCTCAAAGGTGGGTTTGGTTCACCAAGTGACAAGCGAACGTCAATCACAAGCCTATCGGCTTTATCTTATAGTGTATATCAATATTTTTATTTTCATCAATAACTATTTTATCTACTATATTTGCAAGCAACGCCCTGTTTGGCTCTTTTAATAATAAATAGTCTTTGATTATTTTTTCAAAAGTCTTGTCGTCATATATCGTATTATCAGTCAGGCTTTGTTTTTCTTTTTCTAATTCTGCAATCAGTTTTTGATTGATACTAATATTTTCAGCTAATTGTTCGGCTATATGCTGATATATTTCGAGAGTAATAATTCCATTCAATTTGTCATAATAACAATTCTGAATATGATTAGTATTGTTTTCAATAGTCTTTTTTGCCTGTGATATTCTATTTGTAATGCCCTCTATGACTTTTGTTTTTTTATTACTGTTTTTCATAATATCTTTTAATTTTTCGGTGTTTATAAATTTCTTACACATGGATTTTATTTCTTTAAAAATAACATTTTCCAAATTTTCATACCTCATGCTGTGTCTTGTGCAAAAATTTCTTTTGCTGTGTTTTCGATAATGGTTACAAACCGTGTAATAATAGGTTTTACCTCTGTCTTTGATTGCTTGTATTCCTATTGTGTGTCCACATTCTTTACAATGAATAAACCCTTTTAATAATTTGTTATAGTCATTCCTTGTATGGGTTAATTTGTTTTTTTCGTGGATATTTTGGACTAACTCAAATGTCGTTATATCAACAATAGGCTCATGGGTATCGTAAGCTATAATCCAATCTTTTTCAGGTGCATTAATTATTTTTTTAGATTTATAATTTACTTTTTTTCGCCTGTTTTGATACAGATTGCCCGTATAATTTGGGTTTTTTAGTATATCCCATACCGTTCTTGCATCCCATATATTTTTAGTTTTCGAGCTATTTACTTTAAGTTTTAGGTGAATACTTGGTCTTGTTATTTTTTCAGCCGTAAATGTTTCGGATATTTTATTAACACTGTTACCGTCCAAAAACATTTTATAAATTCTTTTTACAATGACACTTGCTACAGGATCTAAAAGCAACTTATATTTGTTTTCGGGGTCTCTGATATATCCATAAGGTGGAAATGCCCCTAAAAACAATCCTTGTTTCTTTTTAGCGTTAATACTGGCTTTTACCTTTTTTGATATGTCTTTGGCATACATATCATTAAATATTGCCTTAAATGGAATAATATCATTTCCGATAGTATCAATAGCCGTATCTACATTATCATTAATTGCAATATATCTAACATTATTTTCGGGAAAGTATTTCTCAATATAATGCCCGAAATTAACATAATCCCTGCCTAAACGTGACATATCTTTGGTGACAACCATGTTGATTTTGCCTTGCTCTATGTCTTTTATCATACGGTTAAAATCCGGTCGGTCAAAAGTCGTTCCACTGATTCCGTCGTCTATCTGCACACCGAGATTGATACAATTACATTCTTCAAAGAACAACAACATAATCGCCGATAAATCCTTTATTCAAGGCATTTTCGGCGGTTAAATGTGTTCTTAAAGCTCAACTGCTGACGGCAAGGACGCCACCCGTGAGTTTCTGACATAGTGTTTCGACAAATCCCAAATGCACCCAAAAAGAATCTTTTAATTATTCTCGCAACCTTTTAATTATTTGTAGAGGGGTATAATTAAAAGGTACTAAATATATCTCCTCTCGGAATTAAGGACACTTTTTCAAAGCATCGAAAAAGCCCGTAACCATCGGCAATATCGCCGTAATTACGGGCTTTTATTTAAAGAAATTTTAAGGGTCGTCAGATTTTCCATGTCTGTTTAATGGAATACTGAATAACTCGTTATAACTCGTTTTGCGAGTTATAATTGCGGCAAAGCTGCAACAGATTGAAAACATAGCATAAGAACGCTATATTTCAATCTTCAGCGTCATTCTGAATGCCGCTGAATGAAATTTTCTGAAAGTAAATTTCATCAAATACAAGAATTTATTCACGTTTGTACAAAAACCTTGTACATAGCAAACCCTTCAATCCGCCTTTAGTTCTGCTATCCAAGTGGTCTGAAGGGTTTTCCAGACCCATTATTTAGGCTTTTGCACTTTTAACAGAAGAAAGTTTGGTACGTGCCTATTTTTAATATAATCAGGAATTTTTTCTATTATTTCTATTGAAACGGAGGGCTCTAATATCTCCAAGATATTAAAGCCTACTTGTATAAGCGGATTTATAATAGCCGAAAATGGTCTGTGGTATTTAATTACACCATCGACTATCCAAAATATATCACGTTTTTCTTCATGCGTATAATTGCTTAGACAGTAATACTCAATTTGCTTATTCTTTGTTGCCCACTGCACACCTCTTTTTGGCGAGGTAATAAGAGGATGCTCTTGTGAAAAAACGAAATATCCACCGGGGTTTAATATATTGAAGATATTAGTCACCAATTCGTAATAATCGGCGATATAATGCATTGCAAGAGAACTGGTGATTATATCAAAACATCGTGCTAAGTCTGAAATATCCTCCATTTGCATTTGGAGATACTCAATGTTCTTCAATTTGTTTTTTGCATTTGCAACAGAAAGCATACGCACGGAAATATCTATCCCTGTTACGTAAGATGCACCTTTTTCAGAAAACACTCGGCAATTATCGCCGTACCCACACCCTAAATCAAGAACAGTTTGATTTTTTAGATCGGGCAACAAGGAAAACAGAGCGGGTGTTTCTTCAATGTTATTTGCGCTATTGTCGTTTTCGCGGATAGTTTTATATCCATTGAAAAACTCAATATTATCGTATATATTCTGGTTTTCATATTCCTCTTTCATAACAGGTTATTCCTTTCTGCCCGTTCTGCTTCGGTGACGAATTTTTTAACTTTTTCGTAGTTTTTCCAACCATCTATTTCTACGCCTGAGTTCACATCCACACCATAAGGTAATATTTTTTTTACTGCATCATAAACATTATTATCCGTTAAGCCTCCGGCTAATATAACCGGAATTTTTGACATTAAAACAATTTTCTTGCTGATGTTCCAGTCATGAACCATTCCTGTTCCTCCAAGGCGGTCTTGTGTTCGGGAATCTAAGAGCAAGGCATCGCACACAACTTCAAAATTACAGGTCATGTCAAAAGACTCCTGCTCATCTAAAACGTGAACAGCCTTTATAATTTTGCAGAATTTCATTTTATTGCGTACATATGTCACATCTTCTGGTGGAATATAGTCATGTATTTGAATGGTGTTAACATTCAAATATGTCGCTAACTCTACTATCTCCTTTTTATTCGTTAGATGAGTAACCATGACGCTTGAAACAAATGGTGGCAGATTTGATATAACCTCTTTTGCGTCTTTTTCTTTGATTTTGTCTTCTGCAAGATGTGTGATGCCCACAAGAAATCCTACTGCATTTGCGCCTGCTTTAATGGCAATAGTAGCATCTCCAATGTTTCTGATTCCACAGATTTTTGTCCTCATGCTTAATTCCTCCGATTTATAATATTATTTGGTAGAACGCAAGCATAAAGCCTGTAATTATACCATATACCCACCCAAAAGAAGCTATCCAGCTATCCATCTCTTTTTTAAACACGTTTTTCACAAAAATGACCCAAGGCAGTCCCAAAATAAAACAGTTAACGACAAGAATAACTCCAGTTACAAGGTTTTTATTGTTTTCAGTCTCAATATTCAGCCTTGTTAAAAGCACATGAAGCAAATCAAGTGTAGATGATATAATCAATATCATCATGACACTAAAAACGAGGCAGAATAAAAGACAGGTTGCTGAGTTAAAAGCAAATATTGTTCGACCTATTTCGATAGAAAAATTTCCATCTTTCCGCCTTAAATTCCACCAGTCACAAACAATTTGTAAGAATTGTTTTGCTTTTACTTCCGAAAGTTGCGTTTTTACCAATAAAATTGTTTCTACGGCATTACACGTAGCCCATGTATAATTATCAGCGTCGTGTGAACTCTTCCACCCTCCGTAATGATTGTCTTGAAGTTGAATAAGATAATTAATCCCCGTAAGTATACATTCATCTGTATAATCCGCATTTTTTGTGTATAGCAGAGCTTTTAATGCCCATGTAGTGCTAAAATGACGAAAAGTATATTTACTACCAGCTCGAACGCCTACTTCCGAAAACACTTCCCACCCACCGAATTCTTTTTGTGTGTTTTTTAAATAGTTAATCCCTTTTGCGATAGCAGCATCATGTGCTGAAAAAGGAACATCATACAGCGCTAATATGGCATAACCCGTGCAGGAAGCGTTAGAATTGCATTGACACTTCAAGTCTGCATAAGGCAAATTTATCATTTTTTGGTAATTTCTATCAATATCTGTGCTTCTCACATTGCCCCAACCTCCATCAGTGTGTTGAACGGACAACAGCCATTTAACCCCTTTTTGAATGACTTTTTTGAGATTTTGATTATTGTTGTTTCTTTTTTTCATTAATTGATTTAACGCCATCAATGCAAGAGACGTCCTTGCTGTTCCCGATAAATCGTTTTTTATATCTGACCACCCGCCATCGCTGTTTTGATTGTTAATCAGCCAATCAACACAATTATCGATGGATGCTTCGACATCTTCCACAGGAATTATGGCTGTTAATTTTTTATTTTTTTGCACCTTACAAAGAGCTATTAACACCCAAGCCCAATCAATAGATGTTTGTGCGTGCCTTGTAGGATTTATGAGCCACTCTTTAATCGATATCGACATCAAATCGTATATGTCATCATTTAAATAGCTACTGCTTTCAAGTAGTGCGCTGATTACTTCAGCAGTATTTTGCTCGTTAGGTGCAATAAACTGAACCCATGCCCATCCCATTGCTTGTTCATCCCTAACATTAATAAACCAATCGATCGCAAGTCTAATTTCATCTTCAAAAAGTTTTCCGGCGCGTTCACAATTGTAATCTATTTTCACAGCTAAACCTCCTGTTTATTGAATGACGTGCGATGAATCTTTTAATTTTGATGGTGTGAGCTTATAAGCACTCATGACTATGGTGATTGTAATAATAACATCTAACAGTTTAATGCCAACTACCGCCAATATCGTTGCCCATACTGATATGAAGTGGTTTTGTATCATTATTTCATATAAAAGGTGTCCCCAATAATCCGATGGAACTCCATTATCGACCCGAAAAGTCAATGGTATAACGAAAAATATACTTACAATAAAGATAAACAATATGAGGGTGAATGCAAGCTTAATACCTATTCCCTTTGATCTTTTTATACATATGTGTGCGGTCAATGCAACGGCTATACTTACCAAGTAATATACGATAGAATCAAAACCGTAAAAAAACAAAGAAAGAATTGTGTTGTTAATGAGTCCAATCAAGAAACCGGCAGGAAATCCGAAAAACAACGTAATATAAATTGTTCCTGTGGTATCTAACCACAAAGGTAGTTTCAAAAAATAAGCAATTAAGAAAAGACATAAATTCATAATGGTAGCAACAATAAATAAATGAACAGTTCTTTTTTTGCGCGTTAACATTGTTCGAACCCCCTTTTTTCATTTTTTGTTTCCGCTATATCAACATAAATCAGATTGCTGGTTGTAACCGTGAAGTGAGTCGCATGAATAGAAAAACGTTTACTGTTCACCCAAACTTTCGATGTACCACACATCATCTGTTTTTACCATGCGAAAGACACATTCCATCTCATAGGATTGACCATCGGCACTTACGACCATATTTACGCGGACATCCGCGTTGTCTCCGTCAATATCCGTACCTAACACATCAACTCTCATTTGCGGCTTCGCGTTGCTGTCTATGCTTAATTCGTCAGTAAATCTATATAATAAAGGGATTAAGTCCATTATGTCGTTCAAGCTGATCCCAACAATCCCTCCAACGATATCAACAAGCGCACGTATTCCTCTGGATATAGTCGGGTCAAAGCAATCTAACATGGCGTTGAAATCGCCGTTGTTATAGGCATTAACAAAATTGTCTATGGTTTTTTCGGGCTTTGGAGAGACTTGACACGCACTTAGTTGAAATACGAATATAATGGCAATGTATATAGCAACTACTTGTTTTTTCATGGTTTTAATCCGCCTTTCTGTTTTAGGTACTGTCAAAAATTCTACTATAAAACGCTATTAAGTGCCTTTATATCGGCATTTATTGCACTTTTTCGCTCATCCCCCCTCTTGTTGAAAGATTTATCATCTTTATTCGGAGTCTGAGGCAAAGAATGTTGAGCAGTCAAACACTTTACTAAGCGTGTTTAATATGCTAAAATTGGCTCTGCGAGGACGTTTATGGCTTCTTATTCATCTCCACTCATCGTCCTCGGCACATAACCAGAAGCATATTTAACACGATTTGTCAAGTGGTTTTACGCAAAAAGTTTTCATAATTTTTTTTGACACTACCCTGTTTTACTCCTTACTAATTACATAACCAAGAGTTACTATTGTTTTCAATGTTTCCATTGATGTCGCTCTGTCATATTCCTTTTCCGACTCTGAGAGTTCTTCATACGGAACAAGGCACGGGTGATTTTTATTTGCATCATCGCGCACTTCACCATACGTCCAACCTTCCGCAATTCGACCAGCCGCCCATATATCGTGTGTGTTTTTCGCCAACACTTCGCTCAACGCCATTATATCGTTATCGAGCGAGGCATTTGTTGTATCAATTGGATTTGGCGTATACATTACTCTTCCTCCTAAATCTTTTTTAGTGCATTTGGCTTGACAACTGCCCTCAAATCATATAAATACGCCGGAATGCTCCTAATTATACTACGGTCATATTCTTTAAAATCGAATTCTTCCTGTGCCATTTGGCTGTATGCCGTGCTGACTTCATCCAATCCGTCCCATGTTGTAAGACATACGTGCTGCTTGGTTGTAAAATTTTTACGGCATAATTCTAAATCTTTAGTGTCGGCGAAACATCTACGCATTTCTTCTATACTGCGAGGATACCAACCCATAGCCACATGAAAGGCGTTCCAACGAAGATGCTCCGTTTGTGCGAGGAACTCTAAATGGGTACTAATGAATTCGGCGAAAATCTCTTTGCTGATTTCAGTTATTTCATCAATCCCTGCTATCTTGAGTATAGCGGGCATAAAGTCCGCCGATGCCCGATTACTCTCTTTTGAAAACCAATCAAGCTCATGCCATTCTGTAATCGAATTAGAGTTGTCTACGCTGTACCCAACATTAACCTCTTTTGCCATACGGTCGATTTCTTCGCGTATTATTACCGATTCCTTGTATATATCTTCCCGACATCCGAAGACAAATATATTTTCTTCCAATCGCTTCTCGTAAGAGCAACCATTTTTTTCTGAAATCGCGATAAACGGACATTTCTCTACGTCTTTACGTTCATAATGCAATCGAACATTCAACGCTGTCTGTTTATTCAGTTCGCTACTGTTTAGTGCTATAACGATATAATCTACATCGGCAACTTCATCTAAGAGGTTGAAAAAACTTTTACATTGAACATCAAAGTTCCTAAAATCCATTTCACAGCTCAGATGAATACCGGGATAACGATGTAAAAAGCAATCCTTTAACTCTTCTGTATTCTTTTCTACGATAATGGCACGCATATGGCTTCCAACAAATTGGCCGTTCATTACAAGACGCAAAAGTGCGTGTTCCCCAATTTCACCGAAGCCAAGTATCATCACGGTGAAATTCTTTGTTGCTTTTCCGTTTTTCAATGCAAGAGTACGACACTTGTATGGCGGATGATTTTCAATCATTTGGCGAATTAGTAAATCCACCTCACTGACAATATGGAAGGTGTATGGGTATGTGCGCTTACTGTTTTTAATTCCCTTCCGCGTAATCGCTTCAATTTGTTTTCTGTCCCATTCTGACGAAACAAACACATAAATATCTAATTTATTGTTTTCCACTTTATTCTTGTTTGCATATTCGGCAATGGCGAGAGCATTGTCGTGCATAGATACATTATCAGGCGCAAGAATTATATTGTATTTTGTCTTGCGGCATCTCCGTTTTCCCATACCTGCTTTATTCAGATAATATTGAAGATCTTTTTTTCTATCTATCACTTTTACGACTCCGTCAAAGTGCGCGGCTTTCTCATGTGTTTTTCTTTCATCCTCATCTTCATTAATCAAAAAGACAACGAGTCGTTTTTCATCAGGTCGTTGATGTGGATTATCGTGAGTGACTATATTCTCCCCTAACATAAGAGCGTACTTATCGCCTCCTTTGATTATATAGACTTCTCTGTGTAAACCGAAACGCAAACGGAATCGTTCAACTAATTTTCGTCCGAATAAGGCAAATAGTGTAGCTTGTATTACAACCAATGCGGATAAATAACAAAGCCACAAAAGAATTTGTGCCCATATATTGTCTGCCAACCATTGAGTACCCGGTGTATCACCCAGTACCCCGAAATCATCATTGATAAAAAACATACGCGCAGTGCTATATATACCGCGCAATGACGCAAATAGTATATCTGTTATTTCTGCGTCAGATACTAAATAGCTATATGTGTATAAAGAGAATCCTACAATAACGGCAAAAGCAAACAAAGCTGTGCAAACTTTAATTGTTGTGCGCCTACCCTTTGTCATCAAGAATAAAACGCTGATTGCAAATACTCCGAATACAAGCGGAGGTATACCCACAAAAATCGACATCTACTCTACTCCTTTTTATATCCTACATCAAATCATGTAAATGCTTGGACAGACATTTTCTAATCAAGCATAAAACAAACGTCCCCAAAATTGCGATCATCGCAACATAGATTCTTTGTGGATCACTGACCAGCCCCAATGCCAAAGCCGCTGCAGGTGGATGGGCATATTTCGTTCGCACCATTACGTAAACGGTAATGGTTACGGACAGCCCCTTAAACACTATCAGAATGGAAGGCAACCATAAAATTTCTAACGAATGAAGCATCCCATATGTGATCCCAAATATGATGCCTACAATAGACGCAAACAGATATGCGAAAACCATATTTGTTGTCTTGGAAATTGACTTATGCGGCATTGTAAATATGATAAATCCGCTCGCTCCCAACGATGTTACTGTGACTCCTCCCAATACTTCGTAGAGAATCAGGAGCAAAGATAGAGCAATAAATAAAATAAGGCATTGCCGAATTAAAAATATTGAATTCTTTTCATTTTTCATTAATTCATCCTCATATTTGCTTTTTGATTCGTTTCATGCCTCTTTCATCGCAGAACCTCGCCATAGGAGTTCCGTCGTTACAAACAACAGTCAATTCAAAGCCTTCTTTTGCCCAAATTCCGTACGAGCAACCTCTAAACAGTCCCCAACCTATGTCTTGTACGCTGTCAGGTACTTCAATGTACTTTAGATGTGTGCAGTTTCTAAAGCAATAATCCTCTATTCTTACAACACTATCAGGAACAACAATTTGTTCGAGATTGGTACAAGCATAAAACGCACCTTCGTCTATCTCCTTAACGGTATCTGGAATATTTATAGACTTCAAATTAGTGCAACCATAAAATGCATAGCTGTTTATCCTTGTTACGCTGTCTGGAACATCATATGTTTCATCAGGCAGACTTGGAGGATAGAATATAAGCTCGCTTTTGTTCTTTGTAAAAAGCACATTGTTAAATGAACGGTAATACTTATTCTTAGGGTCGACTTCAATTTTTTCGAGTGTCTTACACCCCTTAAATACACCATTTTCTATAAGGGTGATTGAACGAGGAACGAAAAAACTTTTCAAAGAAACACAGTTTTGAAAAGCGTTCTTTCCAATTTTGGTTATTGACGTGTTTAATATTACCTCAGATAGCAATTTGCAATTAGCAAATGCAAAATCGTTAATCTTAATGACTCCAGAGGGAATATCCAACCGTTCCAAGTTATCGCAGTCAGCAAACGCACTTTCACCTATCATAATTACGCTGTCGGGTAGATTAATAGTTTTTAATCCTTTGCAACTATTAAAAACCGCATTATTTACCTCTGCAAAATCGTCGGGGAAAACAACGGTATGCAACATTGGACAATTCTCAAATGCCCTATCAAATATGTCAATGTTTCTCTCAATCACTAATTTTTCTAAACTGATACAGTCTCTAAAGGCGTTTTCGCCAACTATGTCAATACTCTCCGATAAGAGCATCTCTTTAAGTGATGAACAGCTTCTAAATGCCCCTGTCCCGATTGATTTAATGTTTGCACCAAATGTAATTTCTTCAAGTGCAGTACATAGTTTGAACGCTTCAGCACCTATGGCTGTGACTTTTCTGCCCTCGAAGTTATCGGGAATTGCAATTTTATTATTTCCGTCTTTACATTTGACTACAATGCCATCATAGTCGATTTCCAGAGCACGCATTGTCTGTTTAGGCAAAGCGTCTACAAGGGCCTTGATGCTCTTTTCTGCGTGATCGTAAAATATGTGGTGAGTATTTCCAATAACCATTTCTAATTGTGAGGGTACGTTAACAGTTCCGATTTCCCCAAGAAAGAATGGATAAATTTTTTTACTGTATTTGACGGCATATATTATCTCCGTTGAACAGTATTTTGATGCAAATGATTTCTCGGAGGCGAAAAATATCATCACACTACAGTCTCTGATTCTTTCCTCTAACTCTTCTCTGAAATCATTGCCAATTTCTAATCCAGCATCGTACCAAATCCTAAATCTCTCTTGATTGAGCTTGTTCATTAAGTAATTAACAAGCTCATTATCTGCATGAGCATAACTAATAAAGATGTAGGGATCATTCCCAGTGTATGGATCGAAATCGGGGCGAATTGTTGCATTGGCATTGGTATCCGGGCGAGCGAGTATTTCACCGCCTATGTTTGTTGTTTCCATGATAATATCCTCCTTATATTTATTTTTGATTTACATAGTTCATGAAAATGTTCTAAAAATATTTTCTAAAAGACGTGGTGTCTTAGTAGGTATAAAGCCATCAGTATTAGGAAGAATGTAGTATTTACTACGGTGTATAAACCTAAATACTTCCAAAATTTACCTTGATTATGTTTAAGGTATTCTTTCAAGGTTATTAAAGTAGCAAGAGAGGATACCATTGTTCCTAATGCTCCAAGATTAACCGCCACAAGAAGCTCGGTATAGTTCTCTGTAAATTTCGAGAGAAATATCGCAGTTGGAACATTGCTAATAAATTGAGTCGAAATTAGACCCGTAATTAACGTATTCCAGTCAACGAGTTTTCCTACAAATTCTTGTATTGCAGGAATCCTCGCCATGTTCCCTGCAAATACAAAGAAAAAGCAAAAAGTCATTAGCAGTCCAAAATCAATTTTAATGAACGTCTTTCTATCATAAAGCACAACTACACATGCTATGAGAATAAAAGGAATAACAACAGGTAAAACCCTAAATATGCTAATAATTGTCAATGCAGTAAGAACGGCATATAAAATAGCGTTTGGTTTATCAACAGTCACCTTTTTATCAACAGTCATTTCAAGTTTTCTGTTCGGAATCATTACAAATGTTATAGCTAACAATGTTACTGCTGTCATAATAAATTCAGGCAACAATATTGATACAAACTCCGTCGCCGGTATATTATAAAAAGCATAAATGAAAAGGTTTTGCGGATTACCGTGTGGCACTATCATGCCCGCCATGTTCGCCGCTATTGTTTGCATGATAAAAGTAATCATCACATACTTGTGATTGTTTGTTCTGCTCAAAACAATGTACGTTAAAGGTAAAAATGTTATTAATGACATATCATTAGCTACGACTAAGTCAAATACGAATATCCCGAATGTCAAAGCTAAAACAACATTTCTCGCTGTGCCAAAAAATGATATTATTTTTAAGGCGATAAGTTCTAATACTTGCGCTTTTTCTAAGCCAGAAACCACTGCAAGTATACAGAATAAACTCATTAGGGTTGTGGTTTCAAAGTAATCTAAATAGTTTCTATCTATAGAAACAAAAAACGTTGTGACTATAGCTGCAATCAAAGCTACAATCGGCATAACATTTTTTCTCATCAGGCTTCTCATTTTTTCTCCTCGCTTTTTTATCATGATTGGTGAAGTCATATTTTTCTATTCATCCGGTAATTCCAGCGGCAATTCCTTATTAAAAGGCGACGTTTTCCTATATCCCGGCCCATACACAAGCGGATACTGCTCGGCATATTTCACGAATCCTCGCCCGTATGCATCGCTACGCCCCCGTGTATATATCTCCTGCCTCTTGGCATAGGAAACTTCGTTTAAGAAGAGCAGATACTGTATCTCTGCCCATTTTGCCATGCCTTCGTAAACAAGTAGGTCATTCGTCGCTCCGTAACGCAATATAATTTTTGCCTTATTCCAATTCACAAATTGCCAGATGTGCGTCAACTCGTGAACGATGTTGGCCACAGCCGCTATCTTGGGTGCACCGTTCTCAACATAGATGGTATAGCCGTCCGAGTCCTTTTTTGCAAAGGCAAGGACTCGCCCATCGTATCCCGGCGTGGGAACAAACTTTATTCCGCACAGCTTCGCTATCTTCTTGGCATCCGCCATGCGAACTTTTATCGCAACATCAATACGGATGCCAAAGAATGTCTCCATATTACGGAGAGCATTCTCGTAAAGCCTTGTGAATTGCTCTACTGATTTAAGCGCAGAACCCGCACACTGTATGCATCGTTCCCGACCGTCTGAGAGTACATCATACTCGCCGCCGGACAATTCCAAGGCGCAGAAGTCACAGAAATGCGCATCGGGTTTGTCAAAGTCGATTTCGTCTTCGACTCGTGCGGCGATGTCGGAATTGATGCGCGCTTGTTCCAATGCATTCTTGTTATATACATGAGAAACAAGGAAATCGAGGGTGTCTCTTAGGTTAAGCATAGAATCAAGTTGCTCATATCCATAGAGCATATAGAAACTTTCGCTGTACTTTTTAGGCGGCATACCAGTACTGAATTCATCAAAGATGGTTTCGACGGCAGATGTATCATCTGCTCCAACGACGTTTTCATCTTCGCCACTAACATTTGTATATAATTCTTCCGTAACATCTTCAACAGTGCCATCCAGATCATCTGAGCCATCGTATTCAACGGCAATTTCTTCTGTTTCAATCGCCTCGGATACAATTTCAGAGGCATTGCCTATCGCTGTTTCGATTGATGCATAACTTGGTGCAAGGCTCTCGTCCTTATCCCGAAGGTCTGTGCTTGACAGCTTTTCCTCGTGCCACGTCAACCAATCCGCAATAATTTCAAAAAAGCGGGTGAGGTTTCGCTCAACCGAAACAAGCAACCCTAGGTCAATCTCGCAGTCCTCAATAATATAAATCGCATCCTCGTCATCAAAGCCTTGTAGCTGGACAGGATTCAGCAATGTTGAAATGCCCGAAGCGGCATCGGTCTGTCTCCTTATCGTTGCGGTAATATAATGATAGCTTTCCGGGTAGAGAGTCACGAAAATCTCGTTCAGCAATACCGACACAGTAAAACGCACATCCTCATCGATGCCTGACAGATTTAAGCAAAGTACCGCTTTGTTCTTGTACGTTCGTTCCGGGATGTTGTTTAAATCCACTTTATGAGCAGACGCAAGGTTGTCTAAAGACGTAAGCTCATAATACCCATGTGTTTTGACCTCTATATTGCAAAACCCTCGATATATTTCAACGCCTCTGCTTGTGCGGCGGGAACCCATCGCAGGATCGGGAGCGAATCCGGACAGGGAATACTCTCTGCGCTGCCGATAGCTTATTCTGTCGTTGATATGGTCAGCGGAGCGGCGCAAAACGATGCCGCTTTCCGGGGTGATGGTCTGCACTTGATAATATTTGCCGGAATAGGTCAGTAGCTGCCCCGGCAGATACTTTTGAAACACCTGCCCGTACAGCATAGCGCCGAGATAATAGTTTTTGTCCTTGTCATCTTCAATGATAAAATAAGCGTTAGAGAGGGTGCGTGCGTAATCCGCGAACTTCGTGTCGTTGTCATGTATGGTAAAGAACGCTGATTTAATCAGTCTCATCTCGTCCCCGACAATCTCGTCCTTGAAAAACGGTACTACATCTACGTTGTCAACGTGGCAGTGTTTCTTTATAAGTTCGCAGAATTTTTCATAAGCATCCTTATACTCAATCCCGGCAATGGACAGCTTGTGCTTCAA
>Ga0099364_10007689_pt1 | contig 15333 bp, 13 predicted proteins | sample TergutTh196P3_FD_73070 | JGI IMG/M metagenome (GOLD analysis project Ga0099364, IMG submission 73070) | Microcerotermes parvus P3 segment gut microbial communities from Pointe-Noire, Republic of the Congo - Th196 P3 | ecosystem: Host-associated > Arthropoda: Insects > Digestive system > Gut ... | reverse complement strand
CTATTTTAAGGATAAAAAAAAGCGATTTGGAAACTTTAGCCTCAGTAAGTTTTACATCTTTTTTTGCCTTATAAATGGGGGATGCATAAGGTCTGTACATCAGCGTTTATCCCCTTAAAAATCATCGTCCGAGTCAGAATCATTATAAGAATCTGCTTCGGCCTCTGCTTCCATTTCAACTTCCGGTTCTTCGGAAGCAAATTCATCATCCAGTGCTTCTGCAATTTTTTCAAGCCTGCGCTTTTCAAGAATTTCACTTACATATTCATCAAGATCCTGCTGATCTTCATCATAGAGTTTAATATCACGGTAACGCTTCATGCCCGTACCTGCCGGGATGGGATGTCCTATGATAATATTTTCCTTAAGACCCCTTAAATAATCTGTACTTCCTGCAATGGCTGCATTTGTAAGAACACGGGTGGTTTCCTGGAAGCTTGCTGCAGAAAGGAAAGAGTCAATATTAAGGCTGGCTTTTGTCATACCCTGAAACTTGGGACGGGCAATAGCTGGCTGGCCACCTTCAGAGAGCACACGGTTGTTTTCTTCATGGAAACGGTATTTGTCAACCATTTGGCCGTATATAAAATTAGTATCGCCTACAGCCATAATTTCCACTTTCCTCATCATCTGGCGGATAATTACGCCTATATGTTTATCGTTAATCGATACACCTTGCAGACGGTAAACCTGCTGAATTTCATCCATAAGGTAACTCTGCAGCTGCGCCTCGCCCAGTATGTGGAGTACATCATGCGGATCAATAGCTCCAACAGACAGACTTTCACCGGCCTCTACTTTATCTCCGTCACGTACCAAAAGCCGCATGGATATAGGAACCAGATGTTTATACTCTTTTCCAAAGTCATCTTCTACAATAATAACCCGCTTGCTTTTGACAATGCCCTTAAAACGCACGAGCCCGGAAATTGCAGCAAGTACACTTGGTTTTTTTGGTTTACGTGCTTCAAAGAGTTCATTGACACGAGGCAAACCGGATGTAATATCCATGGCCTTTGCGGTTTCCTTAAGTGTTTTGGCAATGGTACGGCCAGCTTCTATCTTGTCATCCTCATTTACCTGGATTATGGCTCCACCGGGCAGGAAGTAGGAAGCAACTTCTTCTCCATTTTCATCAACAATGATAATTCTGGGCTGTTTGCTTTCAAGCTGATATTCTGTGATCTGTTTCTCGGTATTTTCACCATCAGCATCTTCTCTTAGTGTTGTTCCAAGAATAATATCTTCGTATTTAACAGTTCCGCTTGCTTCTGCAATAATAGGATCAGAGAAAGGATCAAAAGAAGCTAATGTTTTTTCTGCTTCTATTACATCTCCCTGTTTAGCAATAAAATCAGAACCATTACGGATTTCTACTTTTTGGTTTTGACCAATCAAGCAGAGTGACGAATTATTTCCTTTACTGTCCTTTATAATCAGCGAATCAGCATTTTCTGTTGATAGTATTTCCTTGTTACCCCTTTTGATAATCGGAGCATCCTTTTTAACCCGCTGTCCGTCTTCTACAAGAAGTTCATCTTTGGATTCAAGCTTATATTCCTTCATTACCCTGTTGATAATGGCATAACCTTTTCTTGTAAAAAGAAGACTGGCAGGTTTTATAATTTCCCATTTGCCTTCATCATTTTTGGATTTAATTTCCGGCATGTTTACATTGGCTCCACCAATTTCCCTGATATAAACCGGATATTTAAAGGAAATGCGGTTTTCTTCGCTGATCTTTGTAGCAGCTCCTCCGATATGGAATGTACGCATTGTAAGCTGGGTTCCCGGCTGACCTATGGACTGGGCTGCAATAGTACCAACAGCTTCTCCAATTTCCACAGAACGGTTTGTTGCCAGATTCCGTCCATAACACATAACGCAAACACCATGTTTGGCTTCGCAGGTAAGAACAGTCCTGATAAGAACACTTTCAACACCGGCTTCCTCGATACGTTCAGCAAGTTCGACAGTTATTTCTTCATTAACGTCGATAATAAGTTCTTTTGTCATGGGATCTTTTACCTGCTCAAGTGTATAACGGCCGACAATACGTTCGCTTAAGTGTTCAACAATTTCTTCGCCGTCCTTTATGGCAGCATATTCAATCCCGTTAATGGTTCCGCAGTCATCTTCATTTACAACAACATCCTGTGCAATATCAACTAGACGCCTTGTAAGATAACCAGCTTCCGCGGTTTTAAGGGCTGTATCAGCAAGACCCTTGCGTGCACCATTGGTTGAAATAAAAAATTCTATTACAGAAAGACCTTCTTTAAAATTGGATCGAATTGGCAATTCAATTATTTTCCCGGTAGGCTTGGCCATAAGACCCTTCATACCGGCAAGCTGACGGATCTGGTTGCGGCTTCCGCGTGCACCGGAGTTTGCCATCATGTAAAGCGAGTTAAAACCATCCCTGTCAGATTCGAGGGTTTTCATCATTTTGTTTGTAAGGTCTTCATTGGTCTTTGTCCAAATATCAACAACCCTGTTATAGTGTTCATCCGGTGTCATGTTTCCACTACGCAGATGGCGCTGAATCTCTTCGATCTGCCTGTTGGCTCTTTCGATCATGTCTCCTTTTTCCTTTGGTATAACTATATCGTCTATACCAATGGTTGCGCCAAACTTTGTGGAGTATTTATAACCTGTTCCTTTTATGACATCCAGCATATGCACAGTTGTCCATGAACCCTTTTCATCGAATATTCTTTCTATTAAACGACGAAGTTCCTTGTCTTTTAGTTCATAATTTATATATGGTATATCAAGGGGTAATTCATCATTAAATACAATGCGGCCTGGCGTGGTTTCAATAAATCTGTTTTTACAGTCTTCTGTTTCCCCTCCGGATTTTTCCCAAATGTGAGCTTTGTTAATTTTAACTTTTATCAAAGCGTTCCACTCAAGCACACCTACATCAACCGCCATCATAACTTCTTCCCTTGAAGAGTAAAGCGGAACATGATCCTTAAAATCTTTTTTATCAGAACCAGGGCGTTTTGCATTTGGCTTTACTTTTGTCAGGAAGTTAATTCCCAAAACCATATCGAGTGACGGGAACACAATTGTTTTCCCGTTGGCAGGATTTAAAAGATTCCTTGCTGATAGCATCAGGGTCCAGCATTCCATCTGTGCTGCCTGGGTCAGGGGAACGTGAACAGCCATTTGATCCCCGTCAAAGTCAGCGTTAAACGCATGACAAACAAGCGGGTGAAGCTTTATTGCCTTGCCTTCAACAAGAACAGGTTCAAAAGCCTGGATCCCAAGCCTGTGCAGCGTAGGCGCGCGGTTTAAAAGAACAGGATGTTCTTTTACAACTTCATCAAGAAAGCCATATACTTCTGCAGTTTCATCTTCAACAAGCTGCTTTGCTTTCTTGATATTGTATACAACATCCTTGTCAACAAGCTTTTTCATTATAAAAGGTTTAAAAAGTTCAAGTGCCATTTTTGTTGGAAGTCCGCACTGCCACATTTTTAAATCAGGACCTACGGTAATAACAGAGCGTCCGGAATAGTCAACACGCTTACCCAAAAGGTTCTGACGGAATCTGCCCTGCTTGCCTTTAAGCATGTCGCTTATGGATTTTAACGGCCTGTTGGAAGCGCCTTTAACAACCCGTTTTTTCTTGGAATTGTCAAAAAGCGCGTCGATTGCTTCCTGAAGCATACGCTTTTCGTTTCTGATAATTATATCCGGAGCATTTAGAACCTGAAGCCGCTTAAGCCGGTTGTTCCGGTTAATGACACGGCGATAAAGGTCATTTAAATCACTTGTTGCAAAACGTCCGCCGTCAAGCTGAACCATGGGACGCAGTTCCGGCGGTATAACAGGAATAACATCAAGGATCATCCATTCAGGTTTATTTTTGGAGTTTCTAAAGTTCTCTACAATTTCTATTCGTTTTAAAAGCCTTTTATCGCTTTTAGCGCCTTTTTCGATCATTTTAGCGCGCAAGTCTGAGGCAATCCTGTCAAGATCGATGGTTTCCAAAAGCGTACGTATGGCTTCTGCTCCCATACCTGCGGTAAAGCCCTGACCATAACGTTCCTGGGCATCATAATATTCTTCTTCACTTAAAAGCTGCATTTTTTTAAGATCTGTATCACCGGAATCAATAACAACATATTTTTCATAATAAAGAACTGATCTAAGATTTGACATTGTAAGATCGAGCAATAGACCCATACGGCTTGGTACAGAACGGTAATACCATATATGTGACACAGGAGCAGCCAGCTCAATATGCCCCATTCTTTCACGGCGTACCTTGAAGTGTGTCACCTCTACACCGCAGCGATCGCATATAACGCCCTTATAACGTATGGATTTAAACTTACCGCAGTAACATTCCCACTCTTTTGTGGTTCCGAATATACGCTCGCAAAACAGGCCATCTTTTTCTGGACGCAAAGTACGATAATTTATGGTTTCTGGTTTTTTAACTTCACCGTAAGACCAATCCTTTATCATTTGCGGGGAAGCCAAACGAATCATTATGGAATCAAAATCCTGAATATCACGCATTAAAAAAACCCCCTCTCTTTATTATTCTCTACTCTAGAAATTGGAACCGTGCTTTGTTATCAATTCTTCATCCCTCTCTGTAAGAGGAATCTGCTTGCTTTTAACATCAAAGATGGTAAGGTCAAGCGCCAGCCCCCGGAGTTCCTGAACAAGTACATTGAAAGATTCAGGGATTCCTGCAGTTGTTGAAGGCTCACCTTTTACTATGGATTCATATATTTTTGAACGGCCTGTCATGTCATCGGATTTGATTGTTAAAAGCTCCTGCAGGGTATTGGCAGCACCATAAGCTTCAAGAGCCCAGACTTCCATTTCACCCAAACGTTGACCTCCAAACTGTGCCTTGCCTCCCAATGGCTGCTGGGTTACAAGAGAATAAGGTCCTGTTGAACGGGCATGCATCTTGTCATCAACCAGATGATGCAGTTTAAGAAAGTATATAATTCCGCAGAAAATCGGATTAATAAAATATTCTCCGGTTTTTCCATCACGAAGCATAATCTTGGATGTTACAGGAAGCCCTGCCTCCTTAAGCTTTTCTTCAATCTGTTCTGTAGTTGGAGACTGGAAAACAGGTACACTGAACCATTTGTCAAGAATGCTGGCTGCCCAGCCCAATTCTGTTTCAAGGAGCTGTCCTATATTCATACGGGAGGGAATTCCTAAAGGAGTCAGGCAGATATCCATTGGCGTACCATCTTCCATAAAAGGCATATCTTCTTCCGGCAGTATTTTGGCTACAACACCCTTGTTACCATGCCGGCCAGCCATTTTATCCCCTTCCCTTAACTTGCGTTTGGTTGCAATAAGAACTTTGACCAGTTCGTCAACACCAGGATTAAGGTCATCACCTTCTGTGCGTTTTAGGCGCTGAATGTCAATAACTGTTCCTTCTATACCATGTGGAACCTTAAGGCTTGTATCCCTGACTTCCTTTGCTTTTTCACCAAATATCGAATTTAATAATTTAAATTCCGGTGTTGTCTCTGTCTCGCTTTTGGGAGTAACTTTCCCTATAAGTATATCGCCGTAACGTACCTTTGCCCCTACATTTATAATTCCCTCGCCGTCAAGGTTATCAAGTTTTTTTTCTGATGTATTGGGAATATCGCGTGTAAGTTTTTCCGGCCCAAGTTTTGTTTCGCGGACTTCAGTAGAAAATTCTTTTATATGGATGGATGTAAACATATCATCCTTGACAACCCTCTCGGAAATAAGAATGGAATCTTCATAGTTATAACCGTTCCAGGGCATAAAAGCCACAAGTATATTCCGGCCCAATGCCAATTCTGCATTTTTTGTAGCAGGGCCGTCAGCAATAACCTGTCCGGCCATAATTTTATCACCGGGCTTTACTATGGGGTGCTGGTTATAGCAGGTATCCTGGTTTGTCCGCTGGTATTTAATAAGCTGGTAAATATCCAGGTCTTCCTTACCGTCTTTTGTATCAGTTTTTTTATCCGGCTCTATAATTATGCTCTGGGATGTAACGCGAGTAACTGTTCCGCTGCGCCTGGCTTTTACAAGTACTCCGGAATCATAGGCACATTTTTCTTCCATACCGGTTCCTACACGCGGAGCTTCCGGGAAAATAAGAGGCACTGCCTGACGCTGCATATTAGAACCCATAAGAGCACGGTTTGCATCATCGTGTTCAAGAAATGGAATAAGCGAAGCTGAAACAGATATTATCTGTTTTGGAGAAACATCCATATACTGAATTTCTTCTGGTGTTTGATTTAAATAATCTCCCTGATGGCGGCAGGAAACCTGATCATCAATAAAAGAACCATTTGGTTTAAGCCTTGCCGAAGCCTGGGCAATATAAAAACGATCCTCATCCATTGCTGAAAGGTATTCAATATCTTTGCTTGCAATACCTTTAACAACTTTACGATATGGAGATTCCAGAAAACCATAATCATTTACACGTGTATAATTTGCAAGTGAAACAATAAGCCCGATATTTGGACCTTCCGGTGTTTCAATGGGACACATTCTTCCATAATGGGTATAGTGAACATCCCTGACTTCAAAGCCAGCCCTTTCCCTGGAAAGCCCTCCAGGACCAAGTGCACTTAGTCTTCTTTTATGGGTAAGCTCTGTAAGCGGATTTACCTGTTCCATAAACTGGGAAAGCTGACTTGAACCAAAAAATTCCTTTATGGCAGCAACAAGCGGTTTTATGGTAATTAAATCCTGTGGTTTAATTGTGTCGGTTTCTTTAAGGCTCATTCTTTCTTTTGCGATCCTCTCCATACGGCTAAAGGCGATCTTTATTTGATTTGCCAAAACTTCACCGACAGACCTGATCCTGCGGTTTCCCAGATGATCAATGTCGTCTATTTTTTCGTCCTTGACATATACCTTAATAAGGTACTTCATGGTGGCTATAATATCCTGTTTGGTCAGGGTATGCTCTTCAAGGCCTTGTTTGTAGTTAAACTTCTTGTTCAGTTTATAACGGCCTACCCTGCCAAGGTCATAACGGCGGCTTGTAAAGAACATCCCCAAAAGGTCTTTTTCCGCTGCATCAACTGTAATGGATTCGCCAGGCAAGAGAACAGAATAAACTGCTGATAATGCCTCATCCCTTGTAGGTTCGTCCCTTGTAGGATCATCTTTGGTATATTTTATTTCTTCACGCTCAAAGCAATTAAGAAGTATTGTCGAATTAAGGGATTCCGGAGCAGTAAAATCAATTAACTCTACAGACTTAATCCCGTTTGCAAGCAGTTCATCAATATCATGCGGATGAAGCTTGTCTCCTGCGCGGTAAAGTTTTCTTTTACTATCTTCATCTTCTTTTGAAACATCTTTAGAAACAACCCATATGGCAGAAGCCAGTACACGACCAGCAATCTTTTCTCTGGTATCCCTGTCATCCTTTATTTTTAATGTTTGGGTTGTATGGAAAGCTTTTATTATTTCTTCCCTTGTCTGAAAACCAAGGGCACGAAGAAATATAGAACCTAATATGCGTTTTTTTCTGTCGATTTTTGAATAAATTAATTCTTTTTTATGATCAATTTCAAACTCCAGCCAGCTTCCCCTGTAAGGAATTATTCTGGAAGAATATATGTCTTTGTCATCGCTAAAAATTACACCAGGCGAGCGGTGGATCTGGGAAACTACAACTCTTTCTACGCCGTTAATAATAAATGTTCCCCTTTCAGTCATTATTGGGATATCTCCCATATAAATATCTTTCTGCCTTATTTCACCAGTCTGCTGGAAAATAAGATTTATCCTGGCTTTAAGTGAGAGTGAATAGGTCAAACCTTTTTGCTTACATTCCTGTTCTGAAAACTTTATACTGCTTTCATCAAGGGTATAATATTCGTATTCCAAAACCATATCGCCATTGGGGCTTTCAATGGGAAAAGTGGAAGAGAACACTTCTTCAAGTCCCTGCAGCAGCGGTTTCTCATTATTTTTTATTTTAGAGCGCTGAAGAAAACGTTCATAGGAATTAAGCTGAATATCGATCAAGTCAGGCAATTCCATTACATTCTGGATATCCCTTCCAATAAATGTCCGTTTTGAATTGGAATTGTTTTTTGCTTTTGCCATCCCTACCCCCATTATGCAGATAAATTTATAGCTCTTAACAGAATAAATCTGTTAAGAGCAAAGAGAAATTAAATTTTTTATTCAGTTTACTGAATATCAATAGTACCGCCAGCGGCAGTGATCTGCTCCTTAAGCTTTGCAGCTTCTTCTTTAGAAACTCCTTCTTTAAGGGGCTTGGGCGCTCCTTCAACAAGGTCTTTAGCTTCCTTGAGGCCAAGACCTGTAACAGCACGGACTTCCTTGATAACTGCAATTTTCTTGGATTCATCAAAAGCCTTGAGTATTACATTAAATTCCGTTTGTTCTTCTGATGCTGCTGCCGGTGCTGCTCCTGGAGCTGCTGCTGCGGCTATTGCTACAGGAGCTGCTGCGGAAACACCGAACTTTTCTTCCATTGCCTTAACCAGTTCGGAAACTTCCAAAACTGTCATGGAAGCAATTGCTTCTAAAATCTGATCACTTGTAATGGCTGCCATATTATCTTCTCCTAAAAATAAAATTACGCCTCATACGAAACGTGCGCTTTAATAAAGCATCGCTTTTTTAAAGCGGTTATATTGAACCAACAGGAACGGCAGCTTAGAACTATCGGACAAAAGTCCTCGGTTCTCCGAAGCCTGATGGTTAACTCCAAAACTATGCTCCCCCGGCTTTCTGGTCTGCTACAGCTTTGACTGTACGGACAAGCCTTGAAGGGATATCATTAAGTGCAGATGCAAGATTTCTTACAGGACCGTTCATTACAGACATAAGCATGGAAATAAGTTCCAGCCTGCCCGGTAGTTTTGAGAAAGCTTCTATCTGTCTGACATCATATATAGAAGGCCCTACAAGACCTCCTTTTACCTTTAAAGCCGGTGTTTCCTTTGCAAAATTAAAAAGTATTTTTGCAATCTCGTTGGAATCTTCCGGTGAAATGGCTATAGCCGTAGGCCCGACAAGGAAATTTGAAACATCAGGGCTTGAAAGCTGTTCAAAAGCAAGGCGTGCAAAGTTATTTTTTACAACCTTGAATGAAGCACCTTTTACACGCAGCAATTTACGAAGTTCGCTTATCTGCTCCACAGTAAGCCCGCGGTAATCTGCAAATATAAAGTCCGGAGCTTCCTTAAAAGCAGTTTTTAGTTCATCAATGGCTTTTGTTTTATTTTCCTGTATTTTTTTTGCTACAATTGCCATCTTAATCCTCCTTTACAGTGACCCAAACACCAGGGCCCATGGTAGAAGTCACAGAAATAGTCCTGACAAATTCGCCTTTAGCATCAATAGGACGTTTCCTTCTGATTTCTTCTGCTACTGCCTGAATATTTTCAACGATTTTTTCCGGATCCATTGAAACCTTACCCACAGCCAGATGCACAACACCGGTTTTGTCAGCGCGGAATTCCACACGGCCTTTTTTTAATTCTGCAAGTGCGCCTTTTATATCAAAAGTGACTGTACCTGTCTTGGGATTGGGCATTAAACCCTTGCGTCCCAGCACCATACCAAGTTTACCAACATCCTTCATCATATCCGGGGTGGCAACAGCTACATCAAAATCTGTCCAGCCTCCCTTGACCTTTTCGATCAATTCATCTGCACCGACAAAAGCTGCTCCAGCTTCCTTGGCTTCGCTTTCTTTTTCCGGTTTACAGAAAACCAGAATTTTTTTCTCGCCGCGGAATTGGTTTGGAAGAACAACAGTATCACGTACAGTCTGACTTTTTTTAAGATTTAATTTTACATGAAGTTCTACGGTTTCGTCGAACTTGGCATAAGCCATTGATTTAACAAGTGTTACTGCTTCTTTTAAATCATAAAAAGCTGCTGCATCATATTTTTTTATACTTTCGCGGTATTTTTTTCCGTGTCTCATGATTCAGCCTCCACACCCATTGACCGGGCAGTCCCGGCAATAATTTTTACCGCTCCTTCAAGGTCATTTGCAGAAAGGTCAACCATCTTTAGTTTGGCAATTTCTTCCAGCTTTGCTCTTGAAATCTTTGCCACTTTTATTTTGTGGGGTTCTGCAGAACCTTTTTCAAGACTGATAGCTTTCTTTATCAAGACTGCTGCAGGAGGTGTCTTTAAAATAAAGGTGAATGATTTGTCAGTGTAAACAGTTATAACAACCGGAATTACAAGACCTGGTTCCATTGACTTTGTCCGGTCATTGAACTGCTGAACAAACTGCGGTGCGCTGACTCCATGCGGACCCAGAGCCGGACCTACAGGCGGGGCTGGTGTAGCTTTACCTGCCGGGCACTGCAGCTTAATAAGCGCAGTAACCTTTTTCTTTGCCATAAAAACTCCTTTGTGGTATTAGCGTCTAACTGCTCAATTTTGCAATCAAACTCCCACATATATAAAACGCTATGCGTTTTATTTTAAACTTTCTCTACCTGCAGAAGGTCAACTTCCACAGGTACATTCCTGCCAAAGATGCCAACCGTCACCTTTAGCTTGTTCTTTTCCTGATTTACTTCTTCTATAACACCGGTAAATGATTCAAACGGACCATCCGTTATCTTTACCTGTTCTCCTGTCATATAAATCTGCCTTGATCTGACAGGGCGTTCTCCCTTCATCTCACCGGATTTCTGTAATATATTGCGGGCTTCATCACCTGTAAGCGGAGCAGGTTTTCTGTCCGCCGGAGTTCCGACAAAACCTGTAACTCCCTGGATTTTTTTGATTTTTGAACATGTATCTTTCCAGCCTGCATCAGGAAGATCCATTTCTATAAGTATGTAACCAGGTAAAAACTTTTTATTTTGGGTGCGTTTTTTACCTTCTTTTATCTCAACAACCTCTTCTGAAGGGATTTTAATATCCCGGACAACTTCCTTGTCCAGTTCTCCCTTGTCGATCATCATGCGGATAATTTTTTCTATTTTGTTTTCGTATCCTGAATAGGTATGAAGCACATACCAGCCCGTTGCCATATTAATCCTTTTTAAAAAATACTTCTAACTACACGGAAAAGAAGAATGTCAATTGTACCAAGCAATGCTGCTATAATTAATGTGGAGACAATGACAACTTTAACAGAACTGATAACATCATCACGGCCTGGCCATACAACCTTGCGAAGTTCTGCATAACATTCTTTAACAAACTGAATAATTTTGCCCATATAATCCTCTTTTACAAGCTCTTTTTTTTGTCAAAAAAACCAGGCGCAGCAAGCCTCGAACTCGCGACCTGCGGTTTTGGAGACCGCCGCTCTACCAACTGAGCTATACGCCTCGGTACTCTATATAAACGCCGTCTTGTCCGTAAGGACAGTAGAATGACGTAACTATGGCGGTTTGCGACGTACTGCGAAAGCAGAATGTCTTAAACCGCTGCGATAAGCGGCGTTTTAATGCCGCTTATCGGGTTTATAAATGTCGTTTTAATGACATTTATAAGCTATTTGATTTTAGTCTCCTTGTGCGCAGTATGCTTCCTGTCAAAAGGACAAAACTTGCTGAACTCAAATTTTTCCTGGGAATTACGGCGGTTCTTGTGGGTAGTATAATTCCGCCTTTTACATTCACTGCATTGAAGTGCAACCAATTCCACTGCACCTTTTTTTGCTTTTGCCATATTCCATCTCCTACGTCGCTGACTTGCAAGCTTGTCTTTCCCACGGAAAGATCATAGCCCTCAATCAGACAAGCGAAGCGCCGCTGACTTGCAAGCTTGTCTTTCCCACGGAAAGATCATAGCCCTCAATCAGAATCGAACTGATGACCTTATCCTTACCATGGATATGCTCTGCCAACTGAGCTATAAGGGCATTTTTCCGCTATTATACAATATTATGGAAAAATAACAATTTTATTGAATTTAGTCAATAGCTAGAGGGTAAAATAAGTAAAAAGTCAAGCAAATTTTATATAAATTATGTAAATTTACCGTAATTTAATAAAAATTGAGCCAACTATCCTTTGCAGGCAATCAATCAGGCTTATACACATTGCGAATTTGCTCTTTGCCGGGCAGTCTGTATACATCAAAGTCTTTATCAAGGCTTATTATTTGGCGAATATTGGATTTTTCTGCAGCAACTACCAATGTTGCATCAGCGAAATCCATGGGCAAATCCGCATATTTATTGGTCAGCTCCATAATACGGGGTATATCATTCTGGTTTATATCACTGATAATCACCCCTTTTTGCATAACCCATTCGTAAAAATCCTGTTGGGCTTTTACACTGAAATCCAGCATATGAGTAACTTCTGTAAAAACAGCAAGTGTACTTATATATTGGTAAGAAAAATTACGTAGAAACCTTAAAACACTTTTATGAGAATTGTCATAAACATCAAACAAAGCTATAAGAGAGCCTGCATCAATAAGAATTCTGTCTTGCACGGAGCTTTTCTTTTATACGTTGTTTATATGTGGTGGAAAGATCTCCTTCACCAGAGCTGTACTTACCAAAATAAGGCTCGCCCAGTGTAAAAGAATCAATTTGATGCTCTTCATGCTCATAATAAAAATCAATGGATTCTTTGATTATGTCTGATTTTGTCTTACCCTTTATCCTGGATAGCGCGAGCAGCTTGTTTTTGGTCTCAATGGGAAGCCTGGCTGTTGTTACTTGATCGTACATATTACACCTCTATAATACAAAGTGTAATACAAAATAAAATAAAGTCAAGTGAAATTTGAGTTTTTTTTTATTTACTCTTCGAAAGCCCAGCCATTTCTGGAAAAAGTGTATTGCCCGGGCCTTGACCCGTTTGCAGCGTAATATGTATCAAAGTTATTGGCTGTAGTAAAAAGGATTTCTCCCCTTTCATCAACATAATCCACAGGAGGTTCTGCAGACCTTAATGTATGCCTGCTTTCAAATACCCTTTTCCCCAGGGTCTGAACACTGCCGGGAATAGTAATGCTGGTTAAAAGATTATTGTAAAAAACCCCGTGCCCTATCTCTTCAATCCCGTCTTCCATTACAAGCGTATGCAGCCTGTTTGTGGAAAAAGCTCCTTCGCCTATATAAGCTACATTGCCTGGAATGGTAAGACTTCTAAGCCTGTTAAGAAAAAAAGCATAAGAGCCTATAAAACTAACGCTTTGAGGTATGGAAACTTCGGGTATATGATTCTGGGCAAAAGCACCCATGCCTATTTCATTTACAGATTCACCCAGAGTAAGGGTTTCAATTTTATTGGAAAAAAAGGCCTTGGTTCCTATGCTTGTAACATTATTTCCAATAGTCAGAGTAGTAATTTCATTGAATGAAAAAGCATTTTCTTCAATGCTTGTTACACTGTCAGGAATAACAACCCTTCTAAGACCACGCTGTGTAAAAGCCCCTTCTCCTATGGTAACTATGGGCATGCCATTTATGGATTCAGGTATAATAAGATCCCTTACAGCCCCTTGAGAGCTTATTATGGTAAGTTCACCGTTAAATTCCTGAACCGTTATTCTAAGCCCATTATTCATATTCTGGCTAAAAGCAAGGGGTAATAGGAAAAAAAACATAAAAATCAGGATAATTTTACTTTTCATCATTATATATAATCGGCATATTAGGGTAAAAAGGCTTTCCCTTGTGCTACAATCTGTATTTTTCCTTCTATAGTTAAATTACTTATTTTAGTTATATTATTAATCTTTTTAAAATTACTCTTCTCCCCATCCTTTATGTCTGCCTCAACCTTTATTATTCCTCCGGGCTGCGCAATATCAGCTATAATATGCTTGCCGGAAACATGCGCCAAATAGGCTCCCAGGGCAGCTGTTCCTGAGCCGCAGCCCCTTTCCCATACCTCTGTTCCAGCGGTTTTTACATATACAAAAGGCTTTATATAACTTTGTTTTTTATCAAAAAACATAAGACCTATAGCGTCTTCTTTGGTAATGGCATTCATATTTGAAATTAGAGCTTCAACAATAATTTCTTCTTTTACAGTAATACTGGCTATATCAATTATTACATGTGAAATTCCAGGCATATAAACTACAGGAAAGCTGTATTTTTTACCTGAAATTTCTGTATTAAAATCCATGATCATTTCCGGTAAAGGCATATTGATTTTTCCAAGGAATCCATCATTGGTTTTTTTTATAGTACAATGGATTATTTCATCAGCCCCTGAAACTTCGATAGGAACTAAAATGCCATCAGCTGTGTTTTCTTCATTATTTTCTGCAATGTTCTTCCAAACAAGATACGCACATAAAGACAATGAAGCATTGGCGCAGAACTCCCCGCCTGCCATTTGAAGCCTTGCCAAAGCCGGTGGCCTGGCTTTTTCCACAAAGCCCACCTGTTCAGCATGAACATTGTCATAAGCCATTATTTTTTCAGCAAGATCCCTGTACTGGGCTCTGTCCAAAGGAGAGGTAACCAGTATGGTCATATTCTGTGTTGGGCTTAATTTTACAAACTCTATTTCCATGGTTTATCCGAAAAAAAGGGCTGCAGGCGTCCAGAAGTAAATAACTTTTTGGACAGCTCCAGCCCTTAATTCATAATTTAACTACAGAATTGTAGCCGCTATAGCACCTACAATAAGCAGGGGAACATTATAGTGAAGGAATGTAGGCACACAGGTATCCCAGATATGGTCGTGTTGACCATCAGCATTCAACCCGGCAGTGGGACCTAATGTAGAGTCCGAAGCCGGCGAACCAGCATCCCCCAGAGCACCTGCTACCGCGATAATACATGCAGTAGCCATTGGGCTGAAACCAAGGCTCATACAAAGAGGAACGAAAATTGTGGCAACAATGGGAATAGTGCCAAAAGAGGTTCCTATACCCATGGTAATGATAAGACCAATAAGAAGCATGGCAAATGCTGCAATGAATTTGGCGCCGCCCAAAAGACCTGACGCTGCATTGACAAGCACAGGTACGCCTTCGGTCGCACGTATTACAGCACCGTAACCAGAAGCAACAAGCATGACGAATGCTATCCAGCCCATCATGGTAACGCCGCCGCTGACGGTTGCATCAAGATTTTTGAAGTTAATTGCCTTTGTGGCAACCATAATTGCCAAACCGACAACAGCGCCAAGAGGCAGAGAACCCAAGGTCAACTGAATAACAAAGGCTGCAACAGCTCCGACTAAAGCTCCCCAATGCTGCAATGTAAAGCCGCCTGTGTCTTTTTCAATTTCCGCGACTCCCTTCAATGGAAGGTCTTTGTACTCTCTCTTTTTCCTGTAAGTAAAAAAGATGGCGATTAAAAGACCAGCTACCATACCAAGACCCGGCAGTAAAGTGGTTCTC
>Ga0099364_10007688_pt1 | contig 15334 bp, 10 predicted proteins | sample TergutTh196P3_FD_73070 | JGI IMG/M metagenome (GOLD analysis project Ga0099364, IMG submission 73070) | Microcerotermes parvus P3 segment gut microbial communities from Pointe-Noire, Republic of the Congo - Th196 P3 | ecosystem: Host-associated > Arthropoda: Insects > Digestive system > Gut ... | reverse complement strand
GTTGTATAGACATTGGATGCTGTATTTATTACATATTGAATGTCCTCAAATTGCTCTTGTGTGATAATAATGCCTGTTGATAAATAATTCCAATATTGTAAAGTATCAATGAGTTCTTCTTGTAACATCGCCAATACAGGATTTATTGCATCATTTATCAAATCTTCATGTAATTCCCCTATTTTCATATCTGGTAGTAATTTTTCAATGTAATTCAATACATTGTGATATAAATACCAATAAGCCCACGAATTATCGTCTACATTACTTGCCATTACCTGATAAACATGGCGAACAAAAAAATCTGTAGCTTCCAATTCCTCATTTGAATCTAAAACATACTGGTCTGTTAGTAATCTATAAATTCTATGTTGGTTTGCATTGCTTAAATTCTCGTTTTCATAAATAGTTTTATCATTGTACAAGAAAGCCAAAAAGTATAGGGCTTCTTCTTCAGCGAAAAACGGATTATTCACTGCTTCCCATCTTGGTACGGGCAAACTTCTAAGATACGGAAATCCATTATTAACACTAACATCAATCGCCCAAACCGTATCAAAATCAAAACCGACAAAAGAGGATTGCTGACGCATTTGTGCGGAGGTTAGCTGTATGCCGAATAAACTTCCGTGCGTGTTTAGACAGTAATTGTTGCTGTCTGTAAACGATCCGGGACTTATAACTTGAGCGCATATGCCTCCTATATGAGAGGGGTTATTTGAAGAGTGTGCTAATTCCCCGGTATTGTATGAGTTGATTATGGATGATCCACCACTACGAACAAGAGCGCAAATGCCACCTGCCCTTGTATAAACAGTGGAATTCTGAGATAATGCTTCAGATGTAACAGACCCAACATTATAGCAGTTACTAACAGTTAATCTAGTGTTTGCATCACCGCAGATGCCACCAGCAGAAGAATCAAAACTATTGCAATAAATACTCCCAGAATTAAAGCAATTGCTGATGGAAATGCCATCATCACCATATCCATACCCAATAATTCCGCCTGCTACAGATGCCCGATTTGAATAAGCGGATACATTACCTAAGTTGTAACAGTTGGTAATTGTAATGTTAGGCAACGCTACTCCAGAACCCGAATTTCCGACAATTCCACCTGCAAAAGAAACATAAATATTAGAATAGGCAGTGATATTTCCTGTATTATAGCTCCAACTTATTCTACCCCCGCGATGATGCCCCACAATCCCACCAACAGCCACAGAATCAGTTCCTGAAGAAGCTGAAGAAGATGCTGAAATATTACCAGTATTGTAGCAATTGGTTATTGTAGTATAAAAACTGTAGCCGATTAAACCGCCTATGCCATGAGTACCGTAATGCGAGCGGCTATAGAAAGAGGTGTTGACATCTATATTAGTATTTTCTAGTCCTACATTCTTAATTACACCTGAGGTAGTATGACCGAACAAACCGCTGAACTGAGTGTTTGTGGTACTTAGGTTGTAAATAACATATCCTTGACCATCAAAAGTACCGCTAAAACTAGAGTCAAAAGTTCCTAATGGCACCCATGCTGCACCGGATAAATCTATATCATTTACTAAATGATAAGTACCGCTCAAGTTATTCCAAATCGCATATAGCTCCGCTCTGCTAGATATCGGTATCGACCCCGCTACAGGCGGTTCGATGGGTGCGAGGAATTTGCCGTTTGAGCCGTAGTTTGCCGCTTTTACTGACGGTGTGATAGCAGGCAACAATCCAACGACTAATGCAATCGTCAGCAATAAAGATATTACGCGGAACAGCTTTCTCATGAAATAACCTCCAGTTTAGTTCTTATGATTACTGATACTTTATCCTCTCCAGAGTTAGGCCGCGCCAAATGCCGTCTAGTTGACAGACTTGGCTGGCTGTTTAGAGTTTAGTATTGAAAAACCAACAGTACTCCATTTTCTGAAGAAAGACCTTTTACACTGCCGCAGTTGCCGCCATGCAGAAAAATAAGTTTTAATTCGCCAGTATTTTACCCTTTCCGCAGGGAGAAACGGTATCCCGGGAGTATACAAATCAAGCGCAAGTCATTACGCAGCAGCCGCAATGACGACATTTCAGAGCAAATGCGTCCTGCAAACAGAAACGCAGACCAATCAACGCCTAATTCTCCTCTCCCATATGGAAGGCCATAATAATAAGCGCGCAGGGGCATTATTGCCTTACCTACGCGCTAAAAAACATATTCAGCGTCAACACGCGGATGCCCTATACCGTCACGGCGTCAAAATCAGCTTGTAAATATCTGCGAAAACAGATATACTGATATCCGTCGTAGCGGCGGGATTTCCCGTGTTTGTAGGCACTAGCTTTAACGTGTATCCCTACATTCGCCGCGATGGTATTGCAGTACCTCGCGGTCGCTTCGGCCCATTACTATGGCCTCACATGTGAAGTATAATATCACAGAGATTTTGTAATATCAACAGTAAATCGGGTGGATTTGCGTATTTTTTTGGTTTTTATTTGTTTGTTTATTTGTAACTATTCAGTAGGGGGTCTACAAGTCTCGTCTTTGCGAGCAAAGCGAAGCAATCCAGACACCAAACTAGCGGGAAAACACTGCAACACATGGATTGCACAGTCTAGATTGCATCAAAGCTGCGTTCCTCGCAACGACGGGGCGGGGGTTCTGAGTAGTTACTCATAATTTTTCTTTATCTTCCCCAGTTTTGCCCTTGCTCCAGTCCCCATATCTTAAACAGCTCGTTGTAAAACGGCGGGCGAGGGAATTCAAGCAACATATCTCTCGTTAGCTGTGAATACGCCATATTCCGATCATAAAACACGCGCACACCTTGTACAAGTTCCTCAAGACGGGAACCCGGCACTGATAGAATTATTTCATTCTCATCCGCAGCAGCCCGTTCGTGCTCGCCCATGTCAGGGATTGTAACCCTATACTCACCCGTCTGTAGCGTCGGCACGCATGAATAAACGCATGAGTCGATTGCATCGAGCTGAGTGCTTACGATTTTCCCGGTGGCATTCTTCACCGCCCATAATAGAGTTCGTAGCTGTGCATTATTGCAATATATAAGTACGATATCAGGCTCGGCTGCGCAGTCGCCTAGCGGTGTTATAAGTATACCGGTATACTTGCCATATGGCAAGGTCGGAAACTGAGCAAAAAACTTTCTTGCCGCCTCTTGATCGGCTATTCCCAGAACACGGCAAATAATATCAAATGCCTCAGACCCTTCATCACATTCAACAAAACCGAATCCAACTAACGGGTTCCAGCACCATTCCGAAGTTTTATCCATATATATCGTTTTCCTGTCGCGCCGCGTCATAGCAAATGCCTGACAAAGCGCAATGTGTTTCCCCAAATCGCGCATCGGCTTCATTGTCCCGTCAGGTATATCCTTCTCATTTTCCACCATTTTAATAGCTATAGGCTCATTGCGCAACAGCAACATCTCACGCAGCTCATTGCGGTATCCAACATTTTTTTCGTTCATTATATCAATTCCCCATGTTTCCAATAAATACATTTTTCAAATATTTTTTCGCGGTTTCTTGCAGCTTAAATATTGTTTCGCGCGGGGTCGGCCTCCTGTCGCTGTGGTGATAGCGGGGGAAGAACCGCGTCAGGTGCAGCGGGATATCCGTATCAATTGACGACAGCCATTTTGCAATATCCTCAATATCATCCTCATTCCCCCGTGTCGGATGCCGTTGCAACGCGACAGGGCTGCTTTCACCGGGAATGACAAGCGTCGTCACTTCAACGTGGCAATTCTTAGCTGACAGCGCAATTGTCTCCTTGACTACATCGAGGCTTCCGCCTAACTCCTTGTAGAAGCTTTCTGAAAACCCTTTTAAATCTATGTTCATCGCGTCAATGCACGGCATGAGGATTTCGAGCGGCTCTTTATTGATAAATCCGTTTGTTACCAGAACATTGTATAGCCCCGCTTCGTGCGTCAGGATTGCGCAATCATACAGAAACTCGTATCCTATGAACGGTTCATTATATGTGTATGCTACGCCAATATTGCCCCTCGGAACTGTTTGGAGTGCAACCGAAACAACATCATTCGGCGATATTTGTTCCGCGCTTTGCCTCAGGTTGCCGTACTCCATAGATATCTCATGGTTCTGACAGAACCCGCATCGAAAATTGCATCCGAATCCCCCTATCGATAGTACATTTTTACCCGGATGAAACATGTACAATGGTTTCTTTTCTATAGGATCGAGTGCAATGGACGAAACCTGCCCATAGCTTGATGCGATAAGCGTACCTGCGCGATTTTCACGCACTCCGCATATCCCCGGAGCGTTTTCGGGTATATGGCACCGGTGCGGGCATAGCCCGCACCGCACGGCATTGTTTGGGGCTGTACTCCAATGCAACGCTTCACGCGCTTCATTCATGACGTATGACCTCAAAACGCTCTAGTTTGAGCGGTGTATTTTCAGGTATGCCGGCTTTTTGCCTCGCAATGGATATCTGCTCGTCCACCGTGTCGATGCCGTCTAAATTCGGAAGTAACAACCCTCGCTTAAATCCGCTTGAAACTATAACGCCATAGCGCCTGACATCCAGTTCCTCTGGGCTTGCAATTGGCTCCGGCGCCGACAGGACATCCACTTTGTACGTTAAAAAAGGCAATTCTTGTTCGGATACCGGCTCAAAGCGAGTGTCCTTGAGTCCCGCAGACACGGCATTTTGAATTATTTCCTCCGCTATGCTCCCGGTAGTCGGGCTGATCGTACCAATGCACCCACGCAGACGTCCATTTTTGTATAGGGACACGAATACCCCGGCTTTTTTATCGATTAGTTCATCCGACAGACCCTCAGGAAGAGGCATATCTCCGCCGTCTTTTACCGTTTGCTCCAACGAGCGGCGCGCAAGCGTTCGGTATTCGTCTTCCGTGTTTTGGCTTGCTTTCGCGTTTTTGAGCGAGATTTCAGCAAACTGCTCAAGGATATTCCGGCTTCCGTCTCTATCGCCCGGCTCGAAAGACGCTATGGCATACCCAACTCCATACGGGCCTTCGTATGACAGCAATCTTGCACTGACTTTTCGCCGGTCGAAGCATCCAGCTAAAACCATAAGTGAGTTATATCCGCATTCCGCAGCGCTTTCCCGCAGTGTCTCCGGTATTTTAAAAAGGGATAGGAAATCACCTTCCGACAAGGCTTCCGCCACTATTCCATCGAACTCCGGCCCTTCCGGCGCAAACCCATACGGCCCGTCGCGAGTCAGCTTGTGGGACATATCAGATGATCCTATGAGAACCATTTTGCGTCCCAAACTTTCCGCTGCTTCAGCAACTATCTGCCCTAACTTGTAGTGCTCGGACGGTTCCATACCGGATTGAGAAACTCGTACCGTCTTATAACCGGAATAGTATTTGTCAATAAACCACAGCGGGACTGTAACTCCATGATCGAGCTTTGCATCCCTTTCACCTAAACTACCGGCAGGAATATCTTTTTTTTCCGCGCGACGCGAAATTTCCATCGCAAGCTCTTCATCGTATAGCGTTTCCAAATGCGTTTTCGTATCGCCGAAGCGCATAAAATCGCCATGCGCCGAACTCCCGGGCGAAATATGAAAATAATCCGAATATAATACACTATGCGGTGTTATGAACACAATCGTTTCCGGAGCCAGATTTGCGATTTCCTCCGAAGCCTCGTGAAACGCCGATAATGTTTTTCTAATCCCATCTTCCTGACCGCGCCCAACCCCCGGTACTGCAAGCGGAGGATGCGGCATGACAAATGCTCCCAGCAAGGCCATATTGTAGTTCTCCTAAACGTCCATTGTGTGCCAAAACGCCATGCCGATTGCGTCGCCTATTCTGCCCGGCTCGATCGCGTCGCCGATTACTTTCGTTTCAGGTACGATTTCGCTCAGCTCGGCAACTAGCTCTTCGTTTGGCACCACTCCAAAAGCGGCGACAGCGGTATCGCACGGGATACTCACACGCTCACCGTCTTCGTTTTTAGCTATGACCGCATCCGCTGTAAACTCGACGACCGTGTACTTTGGCATCAGCTTAACATTGTTTTCCGACAGCATTCTGGCAATCGTCGGTTTACTGAAATGCGTAATGTCATTGTAGAACTTTTCTTCCGGGAGAATATCGACGAGCGTAACATCTTTGCCATCCATCGCAAGCGCAAGGGCGCATTCAGTTCCTGACATACCCGCTCCGCAAACTACGACTTTTTTGCCTGTCCCGACTTCTCCGCGATCGACTTCTGAAACGTCTTTGACGCTAGATCCATCAATGCCCTTTATATCCGGTATGAATGGTTTTCCGCCCGTGGCTATTATAAGCGCGTCGGGTGCCTCCTCTTTGACTGTCGCGGCATTCACTTCTTTGCCAAGAATGATTCTCGTACAACTCTCATTTGTCTTGCGTACTGTGTACTCAAAATATCTGCGAAACCCGTCTTTAATTTTCAACGCGGAGGCTTCAAACATGCGTCCGCCGAGCTTATCCGCTTTCTCGTATAGCACAACTTCATGCCCGCGTTCGGCTATGTACTGCGCAGCAGCCATTCCGCCCGGCCCTCCGCCGACTATCATAACTTTCTTTTTCTTAAGTGCCGGTACCGGAGTAAACTTACGGTATTCCCACCCTAACGGCGGGTTAACGGCACATCCCGAGAGGTGGCTTCCGTTATTTACGCCTTTCAGACAGTACAAACAGCGCAGGCAGGGGCGAATTTCTTTTTCCAATCCGCGTGCGCCCTTATTGACATAATCGTAATCCGCCATAAGAGCTTTTGCCATAGCGACGATATCAGCTTTACCGGTTTTTATTATCTCCTCGGCATGTTCAAGCGTCGCTATACCGCCGCAAACGGACACTACCAGATTGGGACACGCTTCCTTGAACGCTGCCGCGCTATCAACGTTCACTCCCTCTGGAATGTAATAACCCGGCATATTATAACTAAATGCCTCGCCATACATCAGATTCCCGGCTGATACGACTATCATATCTATATACTTCTCAGCTTCTTTCAAGAAACGGATACGCTCGTCAATTTGAGTTCCACCGGGCATATACTCGTTTCCGACAATGCGCATTTCAAGCGGCATTGTGCCTTTGACTGTATCGTATGCCGCCTCAAGAAGCTCAAGTGGGAAGCGCCACCGGTTTTTTTCCGATCCGCCATATTGGTCTCCACGCCGATTCCAACATGTCGACAGGAACGCGGACATCAGATTGCCGTGCGCGTAGTGAATCATAGCCATATCAAAGAACGATTTCATACAGCGTTTCAAAGCTGCGACAAAATCATCGATGACTGTCAGCATTTCCGCGCGCGTGATTTCGCGTAACCTTTTCGGGTCGTGATACGGCTCGACGACGGACGGTACCCAACCCATGCGGCCTTCGGGCAGCGTCATCGCTCCCCATTGCCCGCCGTGGATAAGCTCCGCCGACAGCTTACAATCATATCTGTGCAGTTCTTCCGCCATCTGCGTGAGTCCCGGGATGTCGTCATCTTTCGTCGCCGAGAGGCAACCATAGAAGTCGCGCGCTTCCTCAAAGTTCACAGGAGTAGAGCCAATCGTTACCAGACTTACCCCCGTTTTTGCCTGCGCACTGACGAACTCTAACAACTGATGCGTAACCTCTCCGGATCTGAATCCGGCATGATTTGTAACGATTGGTGAATACTGTACGCGGTTTTTCAGTCTCATGTTGCCGACTTGGATCGGCTGATACACATGCGGAAATTTTGTCAGCGGCATTATTACTTCCTCCTTATAATGTCTTCCTAATTATGTGGTTTCGATCAGTCCGTAATCTCCCTTGTTGCGCTTGTAAACTATTGAAAAAGCGTCCTCTTTATCTTGGTTTTTGAATACGAAGAACTCGTGCTCAAGCAGATTCATCTGGAGTACAGCTTCCTCCGGAGTCATTGGTTTTATCGGAAACATCTTTGTACGGACTATCTTGAAGTCCGGCTCGTCCTCGTCCGGAACATCCTGTCTGACTGATGGTGCGTATTCACGCTCAAGTACACCGTCACGAAGCCGTTTCTCGAGGCGCGTCTTATGTTTTCGTATTTGACGCTCAATCGCGGCGACCGCAGAGTCGATAGACGCTTGCATGTCGCTCGTCACCTCGGTCACGCGATGGAACATTCCGTTATTTTTGATTGTCACTTCTGCGATATGGCGGCCCCGCTCAGTGGTAAATGTAATAAATGCTTCTGACTCAGATTTGAAAAACCTATCAAGCTTGCCGATTTTTTTCTCGGCGTAATCGCGCAGTTCGTCTGTAATTTGCACTTTCTTTTCAGTAATAGTAAATTTCATGTATATCATCTCCTTCTAAGGTTCATTATACTAATTATTCAATCCGGTTACAATACCTTTATGAACAGTAACTACTCACAACCTTGCGCTCAGACGGCTATTTCTGTTCCCGCAATCGCTCAATGGCACATCCATGTGCCAATTCGCGAGCACTCCACCATCCTTGGTTGCGTTTTGCGTGAACAGAAACAGCCATCCTCACCGGTTCTGAGTAGTTACTATGAACAACCAAAATGCACTCATACGAGATTTCGCTCATAGTCTTGTCCAAACTCGTTTGCCTCTTCAATTCTGTTATCAATAGCCGAGTTTGGCATTGAGGAATAGGGCTTAAATCTATATATGTTAGCTGTGGACCGCCCCGCTATGTCCGGCTCAGCCTTTTTGGGGTCGTCCTTGATTGGTTCGTCCTTGATTGGCTCGTCCTTGATTGGCTCGTCCTTGATTGATTCGTCCTTGATTGATTCGTCCTTGATTGGTTCGTCCTTGATTAGTTCGATTGTATTTGGTTTGGATGTGTTTGGCTCCGGCAAGTTTGATTCAATTTTGTTTGGTTCAGCCGTGCTTGGATCAGGTGTGTTCTGTTCGTTCGTGGTTAATATCACCTGGTTTGAAGCCGCCTGATTTGGTGGTGTTGGATTTTGTGCCGCTGGATTCAGTGCCGTTGGATTTTGTGGCTCTTCTCGCTTTGCATATGCCTCACCTTCAGCTCCTGCAGTTCTTTTCTCAAAAAAAGCCGTTCGCAGTTCTTTCATCCTCTCCCCCGCCTGCGCAAGCTCGTATGGTAGTCTTGAAATGGTTTCTCCTGCGTTTTTCAGCTCTGTATAAACATCCGTCGCCGCCGTTTCAATAGCTTGGCGCAACATTTTAAATGCTATCTCAAGCTCTGAAAATGTATCCCCGGCATTTTCGAATACTGCTGCCTTATGTTCATTATCTTTCCTTATCAGCCGCATTACTTCTTCGGCTTCAAGACGAAACGCCGCAACCTCGCGAGCTAGAGCTTTTACATCGTTCTCGGCCTTATCTTTCGCTGCTTCCAACTCGCTGCGTTCCTTCGCCATCATGGCAATATAACTTACGACATCCTCTCTGTTAAATCCTCCGAAAACCCGTTTTCTGAAAAAATTAATATCGCCTGTCATTGTCGTGCTTACCTCCTTGACTCGGCTATTAGCCGCAAATGCAAAATGCACAATTTCACCAATCGTTACTCTATAAATGCCTTATACCTCGTCTGACACCCCGCTTGTCCCGGCGTCCGCACCATTGTCTGGATCATCGCTTATCTCGGCGTCTGTCCCATCGTGCTGCTCATCATCTTCTTCATTATCTTCATCATCGCCCGTTCCGACGATATCTTCATATGTAAGCGTTCCAATGCACCTTTCAGTATTTTCGGTATCCCATGTATATATCTCGTTGAAATCCACATCTGCTTTCAAAAATGCTGTTTCAACTCCATTCAAGGCGCTCATCGCAACATCTATATGATAATAGTCCCCAAAAAGTGAAACTATATTCCATGCGTGAACCATTCCGTTTAGGTATCCGAGTACAACCCGGCAATCCAAGCCCAACTCGTCGCAAAGTGCTTTGAAAGCCATGGCGAAACCTTCTCCAACCGCGCTTCCTGTGACAAGTGCATTATGAGCTGTTGCAGCGAGGTTTTGTACGCCGTGTTCACTGATCGTACGGGCTGTGGCTTCGTCGAAGTTACTGGCTCCAATCAAGTTCACAACAAGCGATAGGAGTATCTCCGCATCGTTTTCCCCTTCAGCCACAAGTACATTACGGCGCACAGATCCTGTGAGGCTCGCTCCGTATTGCCGCATCATGTCTGCTTCTGCAATGTATCTGAAGCGGAGTTCAATAAGCCTTTCATTGCCGTTTGTAGTGAACGTCTCAACCACTGTAATTGGCATAATTACGATATTACGTGGATTTTCATAATATGTCTCTATGACAAATCCCACCATGTCCATCTCTGTAACCTGCAGCGACGTGAGAAACACTGCTTCTTCGCGATATTCGCTCATTATCCGCAACAACTCAGTTCTGAGATATCTCAGGTTCGACACAGCTATTATGGACTCCAATTGTTCTTTTGTACGTTTGTACTCAATGTTAATATCAATTTCAAAATACGAAACTATTCTCGTAACGATCCCGTCAATTTCAGCAACCGCATACACTGCTCTCGGATTGTCGCTCATAATCTCATCTATCGCGCGATCCACATCTGTCTCAACATCCCCACCGTACCTGTGTACGACCATCAGTCCTTGTCCCTCATGTCTCATAACAAAATCTAGAATCCTTGCTTTTAGTTCTTCGTAGTTGGAAACTTCAATCCGCGCCTCCTGCGGTCTTTCGTTTGACACTGCTGTATGCGGGCTCTCAGATCGCGTATCACCTTCAAGGATAGACGAGCAACCCAAGCAAGTTGCGACGATACTCATTATCAAACTACAGACAATCGCCCTTTTCAACAATAATTCTCCTCTATTCAATGGTAAGAGCGAGCTGCTCCTCCCCCTTGTCTTCGGGTTTTAGCAGTGCTCCGGCGGCGGGAATCGACCTCACCCTGTACCTCTCGAGGCTTTTTATATGTGTTTTATCAAGCGGCATTGCTTTTTCAAGAGTGTGATTACGCTTGAGGGACATAACCTGCACGCCCTGCGTTGATCGCGTCGTCTTCGGCGCTAGCAAAGAGGAGCTAAATATCGCTGCGCGTCCGTCGGTCGCGTAAACTGTCAATTCTATATCTCCTTGCAGTGGCAGAACGGTTCTCACAGGGCTTTTATCCGAATAAGCGCCGGTAAGTTTTTTTCGATTTGTTTTTGTCGCATAAGTCGACAGCTCTACCCTTGCAGCCTTCCCGTTTTCGAAGAAGAAGATGATATGCCCGGTGTAATCATCCGGGTCAAGCAGATATATCACATTTTCTCCATCGTCCATCTCAAGCACCGTCGGTAGATATGCGCCAAGGTTTGAAGCCTTTGTGTCGTCAAAATCGCGCACACGCGCCTTGTAGACCTGCTGCTTGTCAGTAAATATGAGTAAATCATTTTTGTTCTGAGTCTCAAAGCTTAAAAATGGCCCGTCAGACTCCTTGTACTTGTGTTCCCCACCCATACGCAGCGATAACGGGGTTATTTTCTTGAAATACCCCTCTTTTGACATGAAAATGTTGACTGAATAATCCTCGACGTATTCTTCTTCATCGAATGACTCGATCTCATCTTCGTATATTATTACCGTCCGGCGCTCTGTCCCGTATTTTTTGATTACATCCTTTAACTCACGTACGATAATTGCATTTATACGTCGGCTTGATTTCAGTGTCTCTTCAAGATCCTCAATATCGCGCTCAAGCTCGCCTATCTCCTCCGTACGCTTAATAATGTACTCCCGATTGATGTTCCGCAGCCGTATGTCCGCAACATACTCGGCCTGCCGCTCGTCAATGCCAAAGCCGATCATTAAGTTCGGAAGTACCTCAGCCTCCTCCTCGGTCGCTCGAATTATTGCTATTGCTTTATCTATGTCCAAAAGAATTTTTTCAAGACCGCGCAATAAATGCAGTTTGTCCTTTTTCTTTTGCAGTTCACTGAAAACACGCCTTTTCACGCAATCAGCACGCCACGCTGTCCATTCCTCCAGTATCTCCCGCACGCCCATGACGCGCGGCACTCCGGCGACAAGGATGTTAAAGTTGCACGAGAAGCTGTCCATCAATGGAGTTTGCTTATACAGCTTTGCCATCAGCTTATCAGGCTCGATCCCACGTTTTAAATCTATCGTCAATTTCAATCCGGACATATCCGTTTCATCGCGCATATCCGTTATATCGCGCAGCTTGTTTGCTTTTGTAAGCTCCGCGACTTTGTCGATTATCGCTTCGGCAGTCGTCGAATAAGGTATCTCCGTGATTTCGATATGATTCCCATCTTTAACGTAACGCCAACGCGCCCTAACCTTAACACTGCCGCGCCCCGTGTTGTATATAGACTCAAGCTCAGATGCGTTGTAGATAAGCTCACCGCCTGTCGGAAAGTCAGGGGCTTTAAGTGTTTGCATTAGGTCGCAGCTCGGATCTGCAATATACTCTATCGCAGCGCTGCAAACTTCCTCAAGGTTGAATCCGCAAATATTGCTCGCCATGCCGACCGCAATCCCGGTGTTTGCGCTGACCAAAACGTTAGGAAACGATGTAGGAAGCAACGTCGGTTCCGTCATAGTGCTATCATAGTTGTCAACAAAATCCACCGTATCGGCATCAATGTCACGGAACATCTCAACACAAATCGCCGCAAGCTTTGCTTCCGTATATCTTGACGCAGCGTATGCCATGTCCCTTGAATAAACTTTCCCGAAGTTCCCTTTTGAATCAATAAATGGTGTGAGCAGCGCTGCGTGCCCTTTCGTCAGTCTCACAAGCGTATCGTAAATCGGACCGTCTCCATGCGGGTTCAGACGCATCGTTTGTCCCACTATATTGGCTGATTTCGTCCTCGCCCCGGTCAGCAACCCCATCTTATACATTGTATAAAGAAGTTTCCTATGCGACGGTTTGAATCCGTCTATTTCGGGAATTGCTCTTGACATTATCACACTCATGGCATAGGGCATAAAGTTTAGTTCGAGCGTGTCTGTTATAGGTTGCTCAAGCACCTCTGCCCTGAGCCCTATAACATTGTGGTTTGTAACCTTCTCAGACCCTGTCTCTTTCTTCTTTGGCATATCATCCTCAACCATTATTGTTACTTGTTACCTGTTACTTGCCTAGGACACGTCCGCAAAATCCAAATATTTATACCCGTTTTCGGAGATGAATTCTTTGCGGCCGTTGAGGTTATTCCCGAGAAAGAGTTCAAACGCTTCTGCCGTGGCTTCAGCGTCCACAGGCATGACCTTTATCAGCCGCCTTGATTCAGGATTCATCGTTGTAAGCCACATCATCTCCGGATCGTTCTCGCCGAGGCCTTTAGAACGGCTGATCGTGTGTTTCGCGCCTTCCAACCCTGCCAATATCTCCGCTTTTTCGCGTTCTGAATATGCAAAATACGTCTTACCCTTACATGTTATTTCAAACAGCGGCGATTCTGCAATATACACGTACCCCTCTTCGATTAGGGTCGGCACAAGCCTATATAGCATTGTGAGTATGAGCGTACGAATCTGAAACCCATCGAAGTCCGCGTCGGTGCAGATTATGACGCGATTCCATCGGAGTGCGCTTATGTCAAACTCGCTCAATTCTTTCGTGTGTTTGCTCTGTATCTCAACACCGCACCCTAGCACTTTTATTATATCTGTTATTATCTCATTTGCAAATATTTTACTGTAATCTGCTTTCAGGCAGTTAAGGATCTTCCCGCGCACAGGTATAATGCCCTGGAACTCAGCATCGCGGCTGAGCTTGCATGCGCCAAGTGCGCTGTCACCCTCGACTATATATATTTCACGCCGTGATACGTCCTTTGTCCGGCAGTCCACGAATTTTTGAACACGATTTGCAATATCAACCCCGCCGGATAGTTTCTTCTTTATATTGAGCCGCGCTTTTTCCGCTGTTTCGCGGCTTCGCTTATTTATAAGCACCTGTTCGGCAATTCTGTCAGCTTCAGCTTTATTCTCAATAAAATAGACTTCAAGCTGACTGCGCAGAAACTCGGTCGTCGCTTCCTGTATAAACTTGTTCGTTATGGACTTTTTCGTCTGGTTGGCATACGATGTCTGAGTTGAGAAGCAGTTTGTCACAAGAATCAGGCAGTCTTGCACGTCTGTGAACGTGATCTTGCTTTCGTTTTTCTGATACTTCCCGGTTTTTCGCAGATATGCGTCGATTTCTGCGACGAATGCGCTGCGCGCCGCCTTTTCCGGCGAACCTCCGTGCTCCAGCCATGACGAGTTATGATAGTATTCGATGATATTCATTTTATTTGAGAAACAGAATGCTGCCGATAGTTTTACTTTGTATTCAGGTTTATCTTCACGGTCGCGCCCGCGGCGCTCCGATTCGATAAATACCGGCTGAGTTAAAACATCCTCACCGGACAGTTCCGTCACATAATCGACAATGCCGTCTTTGTACAGAAATTCAACTGTTTCAAATTTACCTCCGCTCTGGTTTTTAAATCTGAACGTTACCCCCGCGTTCACCACTGCCTGCCGCTTGAGCGTATCCTGAAAGAACTGCTCAGGAACTTCAATATCTGTAAACACATCAATATCCGGCTTCCACCGGAAAATGCTCCCCGTGCGGCGTCCGGCATATTCTTCAGTCCTGAGTCCCCCTATGTTTTCTCCCTTTTCAAAGTGAAGTTCATGTTTTTTTCCATCTCGATATACAGTGACATCCATAAATTCCGCAGAGTATTGCGTGGCACATGCGCCAAGACCGTTGAGGCCAAGTGAAAACTCGTAGTTTTCACCTTCATCGTTGCGGTATTTTGCACCGGCGTAAAGCTCACAAAACACTAACTCCCAGTTATACCTTCCCTCAGCCTTGTTCCAGTCCACAGGACAGCCTCGTCCGAAATCCTCAACTTCAAACGTATTATCTTCAAAACGCGTAACCGTAATAATATTGCCAAAACCTTCGCGCGCCTCATCTATTGCATTGGATAATATTTCAAAAACAGCGTGCTGACATCCTTCGAGTCCGTCCGACCCAAAAATAACGCCCGGGCGCTTCCTGACACGGTCTGCGCCTTTGAGCGCGCTAATACTGTCGTTGCCATACTGATCGGTTCTGTTCATTGCTTTCATTAGCACTCCTTGTGTGTGTTTTATGGTATGCATCTATATGTAGTATACAGCACCCAAATGTAAAATGCAACTTTTTTGTTACTGTTGTTGCTGCCCCGCCAGAAACAGGGTTACAAGTCACAGGGCGTGGAAACTTTTGGTACGTCGCTAGGAAAAGGTGGTACTTATGCGCTCCTTTTCGCTCAAAGGCGCTTCCATGCGCCTATTCGCGCGCACCGCATCCTTGCTCCG
>Ga0099364_10007687_pt1 | contig 15335 bp, 14 predicted proteins | sample TergutTh196P3_FD_73070 | JGI IMG/M metagenome (GOLD analysis project Ga0099364, IMG submission 73070) | Microcerotermes parvus P3 segment gut microbial communities from Pointe-Noire, Republic of the Congo - Th196 P3 | ecosystem: Host-associated > Arthropoda: Insects > Digestive system > Gut ... | reverse complement strand
GGGAGACGGCGCCGACGGTGGTGAAGATGGCCAGCACCATCAGCAATAAAAACAGCGGCAAATAGATGTCGGATTCAGGGAGGGTGTTTTGCAAGATGGCGATGGCGGTATCGACGAAGTAGGCCGTAGTGAGGGCCAGCGCCGCCGTCGGCATGATGGCCTGCAGGATTGAGAGGATGACGTGGAGGACGAAGCAAAACGGGGCCATGCGGAAGGCGAGGCGGAGGGTGTCCAGGGATTTGTAGGTTTTGGGGGGTAATATCATGTATTTACTCGCCACAATTCATAATTCATAATGCATAATTCATAATTAGTGTTCTCCGTCATTGTGAGGGTCATCATTTCGACCCGAAGCAATCCAGTAATGAGAATATACGAATCCCTGGCTCTGGATTGCTTCAGCCTGTAAAACGGCTTCGCAATGACGCATAACAACCAGCATTCCGTGCAGATCCAGCTTTGCTGCCCTGCGCTGGTAAAACGGCTTCGCAATGACGTATTCTACGCATCACAATACTTTAGACAAAAACTCCCTCAGCCGCTCACTTTGCGGGTTGGTGAAGAAGTGGGCCGGGTCGTTTTCCTCGAGGATCAGGCCCTCGTCCATGAAGAGGACCCGGGTGGCGACCTCGCGGGCGAAACCCATCTCGTGGGTGACGACCACCATCGTCATGCCGTGCTTGGCCAGGTCCTTCATCACGTCCAGCACCTCGCCGACCATTTCCGGATCCAGTGAGGATGTCGGCTCGTCAAAGAGCATCACCCGCGGATGCATGGCCAAGGAGCGGACGATGGCGATTCTCTGCTTTTGCCCGCCGGAGAGCTGGCTGGGATAGGCGTCTTTTTTGTCCGTCAGACCAATGCGCGCCAGCAGATTCATGGCGGTTTCCAAGGCATCGGCCTTGTCCATGATTTTCAGCTTGACCGGGGCCAGTGTGATATTGTCCACGACAGTCAGATTATTGAAAAGATTAAAATGCTGGAACACCATCCCCATGTGCGTCCGAACTTCGTTTATGTCGGTGTCCGGGGCGGTGATTTCCTTGCCGTCGAACCAAATTTCGCCGCTGGTGGGTGTCTCCAGCAGATTCAGGCAACGCAGGAAGGTACTTTTGCCTGAGCCGGACGGCCCGACGACGACGATTTTTTCCCCCGCCTCGACATGGCAGTCTATGCCCTTTAGGACTTCGACGGTGGCGGTTTCGGTCTGGAAGGTTTTGTGCAGGTTTTTTACGGTGATCAAATATTTTCTCCTAAAGCATTGCGGCAGGAGCAGAGCCCCTGCCCTACGACCCGCCGTGTGGTGGGGTCAACGACTGTCGCTCACCCGCAGCCGCTTCTCCAACTTACCCAGCAAAATCGTCAACATCTTTATGATCGTAAAATAAATAATGGCGGCACCAATCAAAGGCATGAAGGGCTCGTAGGTCCGCGAGGATATTTGATTGGCGATACGGGTCAGGTCCGAGAGGCCAACATAGCCGACGATGGCCGTTTCTTTCAGCAAGACGATGAACTCGTTGCCGATGGGCGGCAGAATATTTTTAACCGCCTGGGGCATGACAATATAGGCAAAAGTCTGGGCGTGAGTCAGGCCCATCGAACGGCCAGCCTCGGTCTGGCCCCTGTCCACGGCCAGGATGCCGCCGCGGACAATCTCGGCGACATAGGCACCGGAGTTTATGCCGAAGGTGAGAATGGCAATCACAATCCCATTTTTGCTGAAGGCAAAGACAATGAAATACATGATCAGCAGTTGCAAAACCGAGGGGGTGCCGCGGATGATGTCGATGTAGACATTGGCAATCACGTTCCACACCGTCTTTTTTCCGTCTTTGCGGGTGGACAGCTTCATGAAGGCCAGGGCCGTGCCGATGATGGTACCCAAAATGGCCGCGCAAACAGAAATTTGCAGGGTGATGCCCAGGCCTTGTATATATAGCTTCCAGCGGTCGCCGACGATGAACGCGCGCTCGAACATCGCGGCGACATTGTTAAACCAATCATGCATAATATTACTCTTACTTTGCTTACTCGGTGTCTTCTATGTACTGCGCCACCAGGCGATCAAAAGTGCCGTCGGCCTTTAAGTCACGCAGGGCCTGGTTAATCTGGTCGCCCAGCTCCGTGTCGCCCTTGGGCATGGCGATGGCGTAAAACTCCGGCTCAAAGTCGAACATCGCGCCGTCCAGGGCTTCCAGGATGCCAAAATGCCTGTCGGCAAAGACGAGGGCAGGGTTTTTATCGACAATCACGCAATCGACGCGGCCGTTTAAGAGGTCGTTTACGGCATCGACTGCTTTGTTATACTGGACGGGGTTGGCACCGTCTATATCGTCGCTGGCGATGAAGTCCCCGGTCGTGCCCAGTTGCACGCCGATGGACAAGCCCTCGAGTTCGGCCATGCTCCGGATTGACGAGCCAACCGGGACAATCACGTACTGGACCGCCTCGTAATAGGGGTCGGAAAAATCCACGCTCTGGCGGCGTTCCTCGGTGATGGTCATGCCGGCGATGGCCACGTCTATCTTGCTCCCGATGGCGGCAATCAGTGACGAAAATTCCAGGTTCTCAATTACGACCTCGCGGCCGATTTTGTCGCCGATGGCCTTGATCAGGGCAATGTCGAAGCCGTCCGGCTCGCCGTCGTCGCCGATGTATTCAAAGGGCGGGAATTCGGCGTTGGTGCCGACAGTCAGCTTGCCGCTGCCGCTGGAGCCACAGCCGATGAGTAGGCCGGCGGCCAAGGTGATGGTGATGATAAGAGCGATGAATTTTTTCATGGTGGTTTCCTCCTTGTTAAGATTCTTTACTTATAACACTTAACATTATCTGCTACACAGCTTAGCACGTCCACCATAAAAATGCAATAAATATTCGCGAAAAGGCCGAGAAAACTTATAATTATGCAGAGCCATCCCCTTTCTCATGCCCCAGCAGCCAGCGCTTCACATCCACACCCCCGGCAAAGCCGACGAGGCTGCCGTCTGCCCCCAACACGCGATGGCAGGGAATGATGATGGAAATGGGATTATGGGCGACGGCGCCGCCCACGGCCCGGGCCGCCGTTTTTCTGCCGGATTCTGCCGTGAGATTTTGCGCCAGTGCGCCGTAGGTACTACTTTCGCCGTAGGGGATTGCTTGCAACATAGCCCAGACCATCTGGCGATATGCGCTGCCGTGGGGTTTTAGTGGCAGCTCGGCCATGGCGGGGTTTTCGCCATTAAAATAACGAGCCAGCCAATTTTTGCCCTGTGCGAATATTGGCAGGCTTTCTTTTTCTGTCATGTTTTTTACGATGTCATTGCCGTGGTATTTTTGCCCCTCTATCCACAAGCCGGTGAGATTTATTCCGTCACTGGCCAGTGTGAGCGCCCCGATGGGCGAGGGATGGACACATTTATACATCATCAAACACACTTCACTTCCAGGTAGCCCAGGAGCTGGCTCATGTCATATTCGGTGAATACCGGTAAATTGGGGTCGTAGAATTTGCCGTCGTAGTGGACGAGGTAGTGGCTGTAGAGCCCCATCTTTTCCATCATTATGCAGCATTTGGGCAAAATCGCCTCGCGGCCTTCGGTGTAGATGACGATGTTGCTGTGGTCTATGCCGTAGTAGTTTAGGGCGGTGATCATCTCGCCCATCTTCGCCTGCCACTCCCTAAGGCCCATCACGCTCATCACTTCGGCGATGGTCACGCCGGCCAGCATCGCCACGCAGGTCTGGCTGCACAGTCCGTCGACCGGCTGGATGATGACGTTCATGCTGTCTATCACGCGGATGGGGTTTTTGACGCTGTAGGGGCTGTTTTTATTTAGTTGGATGAGGCTTTCGCGGATGTGCATGAGGATCTTGTGTTCTAAGTCCGTGTCCACATGGGCCACGTCTTCGGCGCTCAGCATTATTTTATACTTGCCCTTTTCCTCCGGCAGCAGTTCACATTCGATAATCAGGTTATCGAGGACGATTTCCGCAGCTATTTTGTCGCGCTTGTCGCAGACCTCCCAGACATTGAAGGGTACCTTGATTGAGTATATGTCGCCCGCTTTTTCTACTTTTCCACCGAAAAAATAACGCATGTTTGCTCCTTTGAAATGCTTCTGATGTTCAAGCCCGCAAGCCGGTAAATATATTCAACGCCCGATCGCTTGCGCTACGGGGGAAACGCAGCGGTACTAAGGCGGCAAAGAACGCCGCCAAGTGCCGGCGTTTCCCACGTTCGGCTTATGAATATATTTCCGTCTTGCTCATTCCTTAGTGTTAAGCGTACACTAAACATCCGTCGCATACATCGGACATATTTGTTTTGTATTATGCGTGAAAACGTGGTATGATGGTACTGCGGCGGGGGCAAGCCCCCGCCCTACGGGCCTGATGTAAGCATGGTTTGATGCCCTGAACCTGCGGCGGGGGCAAGCCCCCGCCCTACGGGCCTGACGGAAATGTGGTTTAGTGATGATTGGCACATATAATTATGCATTATGCATTATGAATTATGAATTTTATCTTTAAGGAGACCCATGAACGAACACTGGCTGACAGCCAAAGAAGCGGCAATGCGCTGGGGCATAAAAGTACGTCAGGTGCAGGCCCTCTGTGCGGCTGGTAAAATAGCGGGTGTTATGCGATTGGGTAAACAGTGGCTAATCCCCCCGGACGCGCCCAAACCGCAGGATGGCCGCATAAGGCACGCAAAAGACCCGGCGGGAGCGCTGTTAGCTGCTGCCCCACCCATATCGGCAGGTTCGTTATACACGGAGGCTGAGCTGTTCAACTATTTTGAGCAAGAGGGCCTGGATTTATCGCCGCAGACCATGCGCGATATTATCCATGACACTGGCGGATGGCCCCCGGCCGTGGATTTCATCGTCCGCGCCCTGCCCCATGCCCCGGGCTACAAGGGCTATGTCCGCGAAGCAATGTTTAACCATGTTTTCGCCTTATTCGAGCGGGAAATATGGAACACGGCCAGCGCAGATATGCAGCGTTTTTGGCTGCGCCTTAGCTTTAGTGAACATTTAGCGGCCTCGTTGGTATTCAAGCTGGCAAAAGAAGATGAGCAACTGCTGGCTGATGCGCTGGCGTTATGTGAGCAGCTTTGTTTCGATCCATTAAGCGGAGCTTATCAAATACAGCCCCTGTTCCGGGCGTTTTTGCATGGCAGGCAGGGGTTTTTGACTGAAGATGAGCAAAGCGAGACCTTTATCACCGTGGCGGCCTGGTGTAAGCGGCATGAATATTTTGCGGATGCCGTTTGCTACTACGCAAAGGCCGGCGATTATGCGGCACTGCTACATATGCTGGCGGATTTTCCCACAATACTTCCGGCAGATGTCGCCCAGGCTGTGTATGAAAGCTTGGCCGCCGCTCCGCTTTATAGCTTTTTGAAGCAAACATTCTTTGCCGGCCGCCATATGCAAGCCGCCATCAGTCTGGGGCATTTTGACGAAGCGGTGCGGCTGTTTGGGACATATGAGAAAATGCTGCTGGAAGCGCCGGGGGACGGGGATTTTGGCCAGGGGGCGCTGTTGTTTTTGCGGCAAATGGGGGAGGTTGCTGGGTTTTTGTGTCAGTGTTTTGACGAAGGGGAGGTGGCAGGGGGCCCCGCATTAAAAATTTGCGGGGTGACGGCAGTAGGGCGCGACGACCCCGGCGCGCCGCTGGGGTCGGCCATCCCCTATCCCCTCGGGGCCTGGGTCAGCATGGTGAGTTCGGCGCAGACGGGGTCACTACGGGCATATGCCGATTCATTGACTGGCTTAGTCAACCCAGGCATCCCCGAGCTTTGCCAGGGCGAAATCCATTTCTACCAGGGAGATTTTGCAAAAGCCGAATTTTTTTTCGCCCATGCCCTGGAAACGGCAAAAAAACACGAACAGGCAGACACGGCCAAAAAGGCGCTATTTTACCCCCTGCGTATCGCCGCCGCCCGGGGAAATCCCGATGCCGCCGTACAGACACTGGACGCCCTCGCAGATGTGACCGGGGAAACCGACGATATAAGCCTCGGCTGGTACTATGCCTACTTGCGCGAAGCGGCGTTGATTCCCGCTTGGCTAAAGTCTGCCTTCGTTCCCTACAGACATGCTAATTTCCTGGAAAACCATGCAAACCAGATCCGCGCCCGCTGCCATTTTATCGAAAAAAAGCAGTTGGCGTTACTCTTATACATGGAAGCCGCCCTCGCGCGCGAGGCGGTGCTGTATGGCCGGGTGGAGATGCTGGCGATGAAAGCCTGCCTGCATATGCAGATGGGCGAGAAGGAACAGGCGCGGGGGGCCTTGTCGGCGGCCTACGGACAGGCCCGCCCCAATGAAATTTTGACCCCCTTTATCGAGCTGGGCAAAGATATGCGCAGCCTCGCTACCTTTGCCCTGTCGCAAAAAACCGCTCCCGTGCCGGAGGCTTGGCTCATGGATGTGAAGAAAAAAGCCTCGTCTTATGCCAAGAAGCAATCCTTCATGATTGCCGCCCATAAAAAAGCCCGCGGGGAGGACGACCACAAAGAGCTGTCTTTCCGCGAGCGCTCTGTCCTGTCTGACTTGCAGCGCGGCCTGTCCCGCGCCGAAATTGCCGCCACGCAGAATCTGGCCATCGGCACGGTAAACACCGTCATCAACAACATCTGCGCCAAATTCAACGCCCACAACATGATAGACGTGGTGCGGATTGCCTATGAGCGGGGTTATGTGTTGTAGGGGTCATATCCTAAGCAACTTTGGAGAAATCTATTATTGACACTTCCTGAATCATTTTTCTTGCCTCATCCACCAAGTTTTCCAACCGCCCCATTACCGTGTCAATGAAATACTTTTCCTCGCATTGCTCGCACTCTAAGCAAGGAATGTTTCTAATAATGACTAGGTTGCCGTCAATTTCATACACCTCTGTGGTTTTTGCCTCAGCGGTCTCGTCATTTTTACAGAAAAAACACTTCATAACCTCACCTCCTTGTTTTCAAATCCTCCATGAATTTGTCTAATGACGGTATATATGCTGTAATGACCCAAACACTAATGCCGTCGGAACCTATGCAAGCATGTAATATCCGGCCTTCTTTAGAACAACCATATATCAAGCATGACGGATACGGGTAAGCATCAGGGTATTCCTCGATAATTTCACCGCTAATTATGCAGTCAATAACTTCATTCCGAGTAATGCCCCTGCTAATTAACCGTTTCGCCGCATGAATGGACCAAATTATATTGTCCGGTTTTTTTATCAGTTCACGTATCTGCTCAATGATCATACTCAGCTCCAAACGTATTATGCTTATATACTAAGCAACACCGTCGCCAGCGTAAAATACACGATCAGCGACAGGGCATCCACGATCGTCGTGATGAGCGGGGCGGCCATCACGGCGGGGTCTATCTTGCATTTCTTGGCCGCTATCGGCAAAATGCCGCCGACGATATTGGCCATCACGACCGTGAACAGCAGTGTCGCGCTGACCGTCAGGCAGACGCGGATGATTTCGGGGTCACCATTATATGTGACATAGACGCGGATGAAGTTCACCGCCGACAAAACCCCGCCAACCAAGAGACCAATCCGCAGCTCCTTCCAGATAATCTTGACAAAATCCTTCGGGCTTATCTCCATCAATGCCATGCCGCGGATGACCATCGTCGAACTCTGGCTGCCCGAGTTGCCACCCGTGTCCATCAGCATCGGCACGAAGACCATCAGCAGCGGCATCGTCGCAATCGCCGCCTCGAAAGAGCCAATAATGCCGCCTGTTATCATGGCCGCGATCATCATCACGAACAGCCAGGGCAGGCGGTTTTTCGCAATTTGCGGCACGGACGTCTTCATGTAGGGCTTGTCGGACGGCGTGATGGCCGCCATGATCTCAAAGTCCTCCGTCGCCTCTTCTTGAACGACGTCGATGATGTCATCGAAGGTGATGATGCCAACCAGGCGGCTTTCCGAGTCCATGACGGGAATGGTGAGGAAGTCATACTTTTCGAACATCCGCGCCACTTCCTCTTGGTCGGTGTCCGTATGGGTGAAAATCAGGTTTTTTTCCATGATGTCGCCGATGATTTCGTCCGGTTCGGAAAGCAGCAGGGTCTTTACCGACACGACCCCCTCCAGCACCCGGGCCGAATCCGTGACATAGCAAGTGTAAATGACCTCCTTGTCCAGCCCAATCTGGCGGATGCGCTCGAAGGCCTGGGCGACGCTCAGGCGGCTTTTTAGATCGACATATTCCACCGTCATGATCGAGCCGGCGGAATTGTCCGGATATTTGAGCAACTGGTTTATCTGCTCCCTGGTCTCGCGGGTGGCGTGGCTTAAGACCCTTCTGGCGATGGTAGCCGGCATTTCCTCGATAAAGTCCGTGGCATCGTCCAGGAACAGTTCCTCTATGACCTCATAGATCTCCTTCGCGGAAAGGCGCTCAATCAAGGCCTGTTGCACTTCAAAATATAAATCGGCAAAAGCCTCGGCCGCCATGTCCTTGGGCAAAACACGGAACAGGACAATGGCCTTTTCTATCGGTAGCTCTTCCAAAAAGGCCGCGACGTCGGCACTGTTGATGTCTTCTATCCCGCTCCTTAATAGCTTAAACTGCTTGTCGTCTATTAAGATTTCCAGTTCGCGTAGGTTATTCATGGAAAGCCCCCTTTGTAATGCATAATTCATAATGCATAATGCATAATTTATATCTATTATAGCACATACCGTATATGATTGGCCTGGAAAATCCGCTCATGTCCTAGCCCCCTGACGAGGGGGATTGCGGGTCAAGCCCGCAATGACACGCTTTCATAGCTCATTTGCCCCTCTACCCCCTCCGCCATGACAAACGCCCCGGAAAAATACGTCACCGTGTCTTTGCCGTTGATATATTTAAGCTCGGACACTTCCCCTATCTTTGCCACATGGATGCCATAGGCCTCCAGAGACGACAGCGCTTCTGCCGGATTACGGCAGGGCTCGTTTGTTATAACGGCACAACTGTTACATATGCCGCAGCCGCCGGCCGCCAGCACCAGGGCCTTGTCGCGGCCCAGCTCCCCGTATATTATCCGCGCCAGCTCCAGGGTCATGTCGTTATGCTGTTTTTGCGCATCCATCATGCCCTCAAAATCGAAGGAATCTTCCAAGGGATAGACGTTTTGCCAGATGACAACCTCGTCAAAGGTCCTAAGCTTCTCTATCAGCGCCTCCACATCACCCACATGGGGCGGGCAACAGTAGTTTTGGCCAAAACGCCCGCAGGCATTTTGCTCACACATCTGCCGCAGTTCCGGCATGAACGTGAGGCTTGCCACCGGTATCTTGGCGGCTTTGCTCACATTTTTTTCCAAACACAGTTTTAGGATGTCCATCTTGGTTCCTCCACCCGCTGCGGGCCGATGTGGGCATCGGCCCCTACGTTAATACACTTGACACTACTACTACTTTACACCCCCCGGCCATATATCTGCAAGTTAATTTTATCTGGTGTAATGGATGGTTTTATATGCTATTTATCTCCGACTCTATTCGTTTTATGCAACGTGCAACATCATCAAATTCCGGTTGTATCCCAAAAATCATGTTCTTCATATGTTCATAATCAGCACGTAAAGCCATAACACTGACTTCCGGCGGTATTAGCCTCATTGTGCCCGGCTTCGCCAGCTCGTAATGAGCAGAGCCCGAGTAATAAAATCTATCCTTGAACCGGGCCACCTGTTGCAATAGTTCAAGTTCGCCATAAGCACGTTCTTTCACGGGAAATTTATCCATGCAATAAAGGTCGTAGTAATGCCTGGAATAACGCGGGGGAATTCTTCCATTTACGCGGAAAGCCTCCTTATGTAAAATCGTGACTTTTTCCCAAAAAGTGCGTTCAGGTGAAACAGTCAACACTTGGGCCGATGGCTTGGTAAATAGGTTCGGATAACTTTGCGCCACATAAGGGGTAACTACTGTACTCTCCGTAGGTGTCCATGCTGCCAACGCACCAATTTCCAGGCGCACTATGGACAATATGGAATCATTGCCAAATATGCGCGGGTATGAAAAGCATATTGTTTGAGGCTCCATATCGTCAACATATAACCTGAAGTCATCGGATAGAAGTCGCCCAAAGTCAAGCTGCATATGGAGTAAGAATTCATTCGCCAGAAAACCCTCCGTTCTGGTAACGACTTCTTTATTGAACCTATCTTGTTTCGTGCGACTTCGCTCAACACATGGTTCATTCACTGCATAGCCCAACACACGCCAATCGAGAACCATATCAATATCCTCCGAAAAGCGCTCTATCATCCCGTAACACTTGGATAGGCTTGTACCGCCCTTGAACGCAAAATGTTTTGCCCATGGGCATAAATGAAATAAATAGTTCAATATCCAGCAAATCCAGAAATCTTTTTCAATCATGGCCTCGGGTAAGCCAATCTGCCGGGACGTGACGATAAATAGTTCCTCCCGTTCCTTTCGGCTTACATTCGCTATATCAATCATTCTTATCCTCCGCACAAATCCGCTTGATATGCCCATAAATCCATGTGGTTATTCGCTGACCCTCGGTTAACATCCTCTCCTTTTCATCCACACTCAGAACCTTAGTCAATTTATAAATCACCTCGTCTGTCACATTATCCTTGCCCAAAGCCCTCAACGCCTGTATGACCAGAGCAGTCTTATAAGACACTTCAATAATCTCATTTTTTTTGTTTGTGCGCTTAAAATTAAGTTTAACACCCCCTGCTTCATAACTTTTGTAAGGACCATCGCTGACATATGACCATGCGGTGGGAATCTGTGTGGACAATCCCAGTATGTTCAATGCCGTATCTCCGCACGGAATAATCGTCCAACCATAATTGCGGGCAATAGCTCTTGCGATGTCATCTGAGTGGGGCGGCACATTTGTCTTCAAAAACTCACTAAAACGCCGTTTGCCAAACACACCCCGCATCACATTATCCAGAATCCCCATTTGCTTCAAGCGCATCAGACACATATTAATCTGTCCAGCATCGGCGATGTCAAAAAAATCCGATGGTACAAAAACCGCCCCCGGCTTCGCCTCGTCAATTCTTTCTTTTATTTGTTCCATATAATTCGGACGTTTCATCACCACGCCTCCTTGTTATAAATAGTGTACATTATTTATAACGTCATGTCAAGAAAACCTTTTCTTTAAGTAGCTGAAAATAACTAAAGACAGCGGCGCAAAGATTTGTTATGATAAAGTTACACTACCGGTATTTGCAAGGAGGAATCAAATGAATCAAATGCAATCATTCATCGAAAAGGCAAAAAATGACAAGGAACTGATGGCGAAACTGGATACCCTCGGCGCCAGTGGCGCAGAAACGGACAAAATCATCGCCCTGGCCGCCGATTATGGCTTTAACGTCACGGCTGAAGACTACCGTCAAGCGGTCGAGCAGGCAGGCCCGCACAAAAAGGGCGAACTGGCGGAAGAAGATTTAGAAGCCGCCGCCGGCGGGGCCGGCGGGGCCACGGAAAACCGCTATAATCCGGAGGTATGCAGTAAGTATACTATGGTACATTACAACTGCGTGGGCTTATTAACGATGACCTGCTGTGACCATTACCGTATGGTATATCTCGGAGCTAGTCATCCAGACAACCGCCATACTTGCCAAATGGGAGTTTTTGACTATCACTTCAGTATTTAAGAGTCCAATAGATGGGAACGCTTCGCGCCCCCAAAGGAGGGGAAAAAAGGAGAACAGCGCAATGAAAAATCCGGAAATCATCAAACGTTATCAGGCATTTTGGGCACATGAGGAAATGGAGCGGCCGATTATACATATCTATGTGCCGGATAAAAATGCGCCGTGGGCGGAGCACGAGCCAAAAAACGTGCATGATAAGTGGGAAAATCTCGAGGCCCGATACGCTTCTTCCCGCTTTGCCATGGAAAATACGCAATACTTCGGCGAGGCCTTTAAACATGACTGGATAAATTTTGGCCCCGGGGCGCTGGCGGCGATGATGGGCAGCGGCTATACCCCGGACTGGAATACCGTGTGGTTTGGCAAGGAACATACCTTCTTCCAGGACTATGACAACTTGGATGAGTTGCGGCTTTTGGCAGATGCGCCCATGTATCAGATGGTGTTGGACGCGACCCGGCTGATGTGCGACAGAAACGATGGCAGCTACATCGTCGGTATCAGCGACTTGGGCGGCAACCTGGACATCCTCGCCTCGCTACGCGGTACGCTGACCCTGCTGACGGATTTGTATGACCATCCAAACGAAGTGCTGCGGGCCACGGAAATCATCGATGAAGCCTGGAAAGTCTATTACACGAAGCTGCGCGGGATTTTACGCTCTTCCGGCCAGCACGGGCACACCGCATGGCTGGGCCCCTGGTGCGAGACGACGTATTATCCCCTGCAATGCGATTTTGCCGCGATGATCTCCCCGGATGATTTTTCCCGCTTTGTCATGCCCAGCCTGAAACGGATCAGCGAGTTTTTGGACCACAGCATTTTCCATTGGGATGGCCCCGGCCAGATTGTGCATCTGGACCATCTGCTCTCACTGCCCCGCCTGGACGGTTTCCAATGGGTAGCGGGCGACGGTGCCGCGCCCACATGGGATGAACAGTGGTTCCCGCTGTATGAGAAAATCCAGGCGGCGGGCAAAAACCTGGTTATGCATGGTTTTTCCTCGGCAGAAGAAGTAATGAAAATATGCAAGGTGTTTTCGCCCAAGGGCCTGTGGATAACGGTCACGCTGGACACGGAGGAAGAGGCGCGGGATCTGTTGGCGCAGGTGGGGGGGTAACGGCTACTTTCAGGGGGCCCCGCATAGAAACATTGCGGGGTGACGGGGTGGAGCAGGGGGCCCCGCGAAGAAACGCGAAGCGTTTTACAGGATTTGCGGGGTGACGAGGTGGTACATGAGAAAACCCCCGGCTGGAAGGCCGAGGGTTTTCTCATACGGAATTTGGGAAAGTTTGTATTTAGACGCCGGCTTGGCTTTTTGCCAAGCCAGACATCTTGATACCGTCGTGTCGTGAACTAGCGGGCGATGTTGACGCGCACGTTCACGTTGGTGGGCTTGGTCGACTTGTTGACCGGCAGCGGCCTGCCGTTCGCGTCCGTCATCGCCACACCGTTTTGGTCGAGCTGGTAGGTGCCCAGCGGCCACATTTCCAGCTTCATGTCATATCCGTTGGCCGGCGCGCTGCCGTTTGCCCGGCGCAGCGGCGTGCGTTCCCACAGGCGGAAGGTCCAGCCCGTGGCACTGGCGCGGCTGATCTCGATGCCGGAATCCACGGAGAAGCCGTCCTTGCGGAGCATCGTGCCGGTGGCGGTGTTGCGCATTGCCTTGCCGGCAATCGTGACGACCTGGTAGTCGCCCTTCTCCGGCGTGGTCAGCGCAATGTTGGTGGTGTCCGACCGGAACGGCGAATTGTTGTACAGCGTCAGCGTCGGCTTGCTGACCGTAAAGCGCGCGTTCGGGCGGTTCGCGTTCACCCGCAGGCGGGTGTTGTTGCCGGTGGCGTGGGTCCTGGAGTCAATCCATGTCCCGTTGTCCAGGCGGATGCGCCATGCCAGGTCGTAGTTTTTGCCCTGTTCGACGTATCCGTAGCCCCAGCCCTTCGCGCCGGTTGACGAACGGGACGGGGTGGTGGGGTGCATCCTGATGTCAAAGCTGTTGGTGCCCGTCACCTCGGCGTAGAAGTCGTCGCTGGGCACAAACTCACTGCCCACGTAGCTGCCCACTTCCACCTCGCTCCACCAGGCCAGTTTCGCGCTGCCGCGTGAGACGGACATCGTGTAGCTCATCTTGGAATCCGGGTCGATGACGCTGATGCGGTCCTTGGCCCTGAAGCTGGCGGTCATCGTGCCCGGCTCTATCCGGAGCGTGACCTTCAGCTCGTTTGTCGTGCGCACCACGCTCGGGTCGGCGGGTGTCATTTGCTTGTTGGTTATCCGTATCGGCACGTCCACCCTTCTGCTGATGTTCTGCAGGGCCGCGCTGTCCAGGAACACTTCCACGAAACTGCCGTCCTGGGCCCCGTAGAAGCCGGTCAGGTATGGATGTTCGTCTATGGATTTCTTGGTCTTGCCGTCCATGTACCACACGTCGTATGGCGAGCCCTCGTCCTCCCAGTCTATCAGGTTGAGCGGGGTGGTGTTGATGTTGAAGACGGCGCTCCCCTCATCCTTGGCGCTGACGCTGACGGTGGCCGGGTTGGCGCGCAGACTGTAGCCGGGGTTCTTCACGCTGAAGTTCAGGGCTATCGGCGCGCCGCTGCCCTCGCCGTAGCTCACATGGAGGGCGTAGTTGCCGGCCGGCACGGTGCCGGGCAGTTCCACGCGGAGGGTGTTGTCATACATGACAAACTTGTAGAGGCCGATTGAATCGTCATAGTCCGGCGCCACGTATGCCCGTCTGTTGGTCCTGTCATACAGTTTTACCGTCCCGCCCGTCTCAATCAGGCCCATGTTCAGCCGGCTCCATTCGTTCCTGCCGTTCACGTCCATCCAGACGCTGTCTCCCGCGTCGGTGGCCGGCCTCAGGTTCCAGGTGCTGCTGCTCAGGCCCAGGCTGGGCTTGGCGTTGGAAATGTTCACGGTGACGTCAAACTTGTTGCCCTGGAAGTTCGCGTTGTAGGCCCTGAGCATCTGCGGCTTGTAGCCGTCCACCGCGACCGTGACCCGGGCTTTCTGCGAGCTGCCGCTGGTGGCGCTGCCCAGCACGACCACGTTGGGCGAGGTGCCGTCCTGTGCCGCTATCCTGCTGACATTGCCCTGCGGCACGAGGGCCACGTCGGTGAAGCTTACCGCCGTGCTGGTCGGCACGATGGTCGCCGGTGCCGTGGGGAAATAGCGGTTTAATTGGGTACGGTTGAACTTGACGGAGGGGTAACGGATGCTGGGTACCAGGCTGATGGTCGTCCCGCTGGCGGTGCCCGCCAGTTCCCAGTTCGTGGCGATGTCCGCCTTGCCTGCCGGCAATACCCAGACTTCCACGTTGTTGACCCGGCCGTAATTCTTGTTGCCGTCCATCTTGTCGGTGCTGACCTTGTCCGTGCTGCTGATGATGATGGCGCTGTTGTCCGCGTTCACGCGGGCCTCGAAGCCCTTGATCTCCTTGGCTTCCAGGACGACGTCGGCTCTGTCGGTGCCCTGCGGGAAGAGCCGCACGCCCAACTGCTTGCCGTCTTCCACCTTGTTCTCGATCGGCATGTTGGCCCGGATGGGCAGTACGCCGCCGTCTATGAGGGCGCGGTTGATGGCCACGCTGCTTGTCAGCAGTTGCACTTCAATCTCGGCGTCGGCCGGCACTATTTCCACCATGGCCGTGGCCAGGTAGGTATCCAGGTAGCT
>Ga0099364_10007686_pt1 | contig 15335 bp, 12 predicted proteins | sample TergutTh196P3_FD_73070 | JGI IMG/M metagenome (GOLD analysis project Ga0099364, IMG submission 73070) | Microcerotermes parvus P3 segment gut microbial communities from Pointe-Noire, Republic of the Congo - Th196 P3 | ecosystem: Host-associated > Arthropoda: Insects > Digestive system > Gut ... | reverse complement strand
TTGATAACCCTGTTAATCTGGGTACAGGCAACTTCAGCCACTATCGTTGCCGTTTTGGAAATAATCCCTAACAGCGAAGAGGTTGACCTGTCAATTTCTGAGTTCCGCCACCTAACAGACGAACTCCGAAATCGCGCAAGAGAAACCTTGCCTAAAGGCTATTCCATCCTAACAAGAGACAACATAATCCAATTGCTCCCTCCAGCGGAAGACAAATCGCAATGCCTAGATGAAAGCTGTGCCGTAGAAATTGGCAGGGCGATAGGCGCAGAATATGTAACGCAGGGCTTCGTTGGCAAATTCCAGGGAATGCTCACCCTAACCGTAGAATTCTACGAATCTATGAGCGGCAACCTTTTAGGCAGTTTTGTAGTTGAGAGCGAAGATGCAAAAGGTCTGCTGTTAGCAATAAGAAAAAGAGCGCCGGCACTCTTTGCAAAATTGTCTGAACCTCGATACCCCAGATTATTTGATTTATCCGATTCCAAAGATGAAAGTCAAAATTCCTATCTTTCAAAAAAAAGCACTTGGATAGCCATTGGCGGTGCTGTTGCCATTATTTTTGGCGTTTACAAACATGCAGACTCTGACAAGCTATACAGCGATTACAAAAAGAAACCAGCGGATTTGCCCAACGGCCTTGCAGAATACCAAGAATTTGAAAAGCAAAAAAATGCAGAATTGCAAAAATCCAAAGACGCAAGCAAACTTGGGAATATAGGCTATGCGGTTGGAGCTGCTTTGCTGACAACAGGAATAGCAGTGCATATATGGTTTTAGCTATCTAATCGTTTGGCGGTTTTATATTCCAAACAATTTCTATTTTACAAAAAATGAAACCCAGCCAATTCAAAAAAATTCAAAGATTGCTTGAGTTTTGGAAAAGCTCGCAGCCTTTGAATGAGCGTTTGCAACGTAATATTGACCAAGCTTTTATGATTGATTTCAACTACAATTCAAATCATATTGAAGGCAATACTTTGACATACGGGCAAACAAAATTACTGCTGTTCTTCGGGCAAGTGGAAGGCAGCGGTCTTATGCGTGATTTTGAAGAAATGAAAGCCCATAACGTAGGTTTGGAAATGATGAAAATAGAAGCTTTGGACAAAAATCGCCCTTTATCGGAAATTTTTATCAGGGAGCTAAACAGAACAATTTTGGCAGGAGACTTTTACAAATTAAGCGCAAACAAGAAATATAGATACAAGATACACGCAGGTATGTATAAAACTAGGCCAAATTCCGTTCTTACGCCATCTGGAGAAATATTTGATTATGCCTCGCCAGAAGAAACGCCATCCATGATGGGCGATCTTGTAAAATGGTATAATGCAAATGAGAAAAAGAAAACTTTATCTGCTATAGAGCTTGCCGCATTATTTCATTATCGCTACATTCGCATACATCCTTTTGAAGACGGCAATGGCAGAATTGCCAGACTGCTTGTAAATTATATTTTGCTCAGACATGGTTACCCTATGATAGTTATTCAAACCACCGACCGCAAAAATTATATTGATGCACTGGTTAAATGCGATAAAACAACAGGAGCAGAACCTTGCGATGGAGCTAATGCCGCAATAGAGCAAGTGAAACCTCTTTTAGATTATATGGCGAACTGCGTAGAGAAAAAGCTTGCGTTTGTAGAGCAAATTATTGCCGGGAAAATCAGGAAAATTGAGGAAACCGACAAAAAACAGCAAAATGTCAGTGTAAATATCAGTGTAAACAATGGTAAAAGTGTCAGTGTAAAAGATAATATTGTCAATATCATAAAGCAGAAAGCCAATATTACTGTTTCAGAAATAGCAAATCTTTTAGCTGTTGAAGAAAGAACTATTTACAGAAACATAGAAAAATTGAAATCTGGCGGCATTATTGAGCGAATAGGAGCGGATAAGAATGGGTATTGGGAGGTAAAAAGTGCTTTTTATTGAAAATAATTATCTATATTTATGTTTAACATGGCAAATTTAATGTTTAGTTGAAAGTGGAGAGTTGAGAATTGAGAGTTATTAATCAAATATCAGGTGCAGGTGCTAATCTTGGTGCTCAAGGTCGCTATGCGCGTAACAACTCTCAACTCTTCACTCTCAATTCTCAACTAGTTTCCGCTAATAAAGTTGCTACCCCCCTCCCCCCCCATTGTCAGAACCGGGATTTTCTGGATTAAAGGATTTACAAGATTATTTTTATTTGAATTTGGTTTATATTTTAAACTTATCGGCATTTTATTTTCAAAATATTCTGTTAATCTTAAAATCCAGAAAATTCTGGTTCAGACAAAAGGAGTTCGCTATGAACAATCTAACCACTAGTCGCTGGCTGTTAGCCGCTTTTGTCCTCATTGCTGCTTTGATGTTTTCTTGCAGCGATAAGGAAGCTATAGAATTTTTTACCGAGGAGGAGAAGGAGCAGATGTTTGCTTCTTGGCCTTCTGGGGATGGCGGAAGTTCTAGTAGTTCTAATTTGCCGGAAGAGAATATTTTTTGCAAAATTGGAGATAACTGCGTAGAAGTTCCTTTGGCAATGTGTTTGGGAACCCAAGGTATGCAAGTGCCTGACTGCGGAATTTCGTCTTCTAGCACAGTTTACGGCAGCTCTAGTTCGGTTGGCGAAGCGAAGGATGTTTACTGCAAAGTTGGGGAGAATTGCAGTTTGATTACGGAACACGCTTGCTCCGTTGTGGAGGGAACAATAGTGCCTGATTGCGGAGTTTCATCGTCAAGCAGCGTGCCGGGCAGTAGCTCTAGCAACGGTTCTAGTAGCAGTTCTGCATTAAAAGAGTGCGAGGATTTATATAACCCTGATACTAGATTTTGTTACGATGGCATAATATACGATAAATGCGATGGTATTGCATATAACCCTGCAACTCACATTTGCACAGGAAACACAGCTACCCGTGCGAGATGCAACAACATTGACTATAATCCGCTAACGCAATTCTGCTACCAAAACAGCAAAGTTGGTCAAATCTGCGCAGGAAATTCAAGCTATGACCCTGATAATTATGAGTGCGAGAATAGTATTTTGCTTACGAGATGTGGCAGTGGCAATGATTTTTACAACCCTGCAACAGAAGCTTGTTGCAGCAACAGCAAATATACGCAGGCAACGCAATATTGTTCCAATGGTACAGTAAGAACATACGGCACATTGAATGACACTCGCGATGGACTAACATACAAAACTGTGGAAATTGGCACGCAAATCTGGATGGCGGAGAATTTGAATCATGATGCTGATGGCAGCCGTTGCTATGGCGATAATACAGGCAGCGACAGCCAGAACAGATGCGACACCTACGGCCGTCTCTACAATTGGGCAATGGCTATGAACAATTCCGCAAGCTCCACAGCCACACCTAGCGGAGTTCAGGGCGTTTGCCCCCAAGGCTGGCATCTGCCCAGCGATAATGAGTGGAATGTGATGACTGCGGCGGCAGGCGGCACCGGCACTGGCGGTCGCATAGGTGCAGGCACGATATTGAAAGCAACTAGCGGATGGAATACAGGCTCCGGGTATATAGAAGGCAAGGACAACCACGGCTTTTCGGCTCTCCCGGGCGGCACCCGCTTTTCTGGCAGCTTCAGCGGTGTCGGCAACTCCGGCAGCTGGTGGAGTGCTACGCAGAGCGATGTCAGCTTCGCTTGGCGCCGGTCCATGGGCTACAATGACAGCGATGTGGACAGGTTCAGCCACGATAAGAGCAACCTGTTCAGTGTTCGCTGCGTTCGGGACTGAAACACGCTGTGTTAGTGAAGCTACGGGCCACAAAAGAACTTGCACCATAAGGTGCGGACTTTGCCAAATCTCACCTCCCCAAGGGTTTGGCAAGGGTAAACAAAACAGATGGGGAATGGAGATGAAAAATGGAAAATTTGCTTTCTGTTTTTAATGCGATTGTACTAGCACTTACTTTGTATGTTAATTACACAACAAGGAAATTAATAAATAAAGAAAGGTTTGAAAGTACTTTTTTCAAAATGTTTGAAAATTTTCAAAATTTGTTAGCTCAAATAACAGATCTTGTAAATACGAAAAATGCTATATCAGTAGATCCGTTTGGAACGGCTTGCGAAAAAAGAAGTTTATCAAAACATCCAAAAGTAGATCAATGTTTCAATACACTATTTCAGATTTTAAAATATATTAACAAAAGCGGAATAAAAGATAAAACGATGTACATTGACATTATTCGTCCTTTGTTAATAAATGAAATTTTCTCTTTATATGAAACTTATGTAAGAGATAGTAATTCAAATGAACATAAAAGTTTATTTGAGAAATATTTTAAAAATTCTCAAAACCCTAACTAATCCTAATTCTAACAAAAGGAAGCAAACTATGCAAAATCTCCTCCTCTCCCTCCTCCTCATAGCGGCAGTAGCACACGCCCAAATCGTCGCCGTTTTGGAAATAATCCCTAACAGCGAAGAGGTTGACCTGTCAATCTCCGAGTTCCGACACCTCACAGACGAACTGCGAAATCGGGCGCGGGAAACTTTGCCAAGAGGATACTCCATCCTCACAAGAGACAACATAATACAGCTGCTGCCCCCAGCGGAAGACAAATCGCAGTGCCTAGATGAAAGCTGCGCCGTGGAAATTGGAAGAGCAATAGGAGCCGAATATGTGACCCAAGGATTTGTTGGCAAATTCCAAGGAATGCTCACGCTCACCGTAGAACTCTACGAATCCATGAGCGGAAACATGCTCGGCAGCTTCGTCACCGAAAGCAACGACGCAAAAGGCTTGCTGGGAACCATAAGAGAAAAAGCACCTTCTCTCTTTGCAAAATTGTCTGAACCACGATTCTCAGGATTAAAGGATGACCAGGATTATGCAAAACCCCAAACCCTAAACCCCATACCCCAAACCCAAAAATCCCGCTCCTCAAAGTTCATCGCCATCGGCCTCAACGTCCTCGGAGCTACCGCTATAGGCTTTGGCGTTTACAAACATGCGGACTCAAACAAATTATACGGCGATTACAAAAAGAAACCAGCGACTTTGCCCAGCAGCCTCGCAGAATACCAAGAATTTGAAAAGCAAAAAAATGCGGAACTGCAAAAATCCAAAGACGCAAGCAAACTCAGGAATATAAGCTACGGAGTTGGAACTGCCTTGCTAACAGCAGGAATAGCAGTGCATATTTGGTTTTAACTTTCTAGAGACGGATTACGCTAGCCACTGCCAACAAATCCGCATTCATTTTTACTAAATTCCTTGCATGTCTCCCTTCCTTGCATTGCCTTTAGCTTATATCCTAGGCTCTATTCCAAGCGCGGTTTGGATTGCTAAAATTAGCAAAGGCATAGATATTCGGGAGCATGGCAGCAAAAATGCGGGTTTAACGAATGTGTTCAGGGTTTTGGGCTGGAAGCCTGCAATGCCAGTTATTTTGATTGATTTGTCAAAAGGATTTTTTGCAGTGTTTTTGGCAAAGGGCGGACCGGAGTGGGTTCCGATTGTTGCTGGCTTGCTTGCGATTTTTGGGCATAGCTTCACCTGCATGGCTGGCTTTAGAGGCGGAAAGGGAGTTTTAACCGCTCTGGGCGTGTTTCTCGCTTTGCAGCCTGTGCTTGCGCTCACCTGCTTTGCGTTTTGGGGAGTTTTGCTTGCCGTTTCAAAGTATGTTTCGGTGGCTAGCATTGGCGCATGCTCCTTGCTTGCCGTGCTTGCTACTTTTGGTTTTGTTTCTGATATTTTGCCTGCCTATAATTTGGGTATTGGCGTTTTTGTTTTGTCTTGGCTGGTATCAATTTTTGTTATTGTTAAACATAAAGCAAATATGGTGAGGCTTTGGAATGGCACAGAAAATGGTTTTGGAAAAAAGAGAAAAATATGAGAGATGAATTAGACAAAATGCATGAAGAATGCGGAGTGATGGGTATCTTTAACGGAGATTCCGTTGTTAGGAATTTAGCCATGGGCCTTTATGCCTTGCAGCACAGAGGGCAAGAAAGCGCAGGCATTGCGGTAACAGATGGCGAAAAAGTTCGGGTGAGCAAATCCATGGGTTTGGTGGCAAACCTTGCGAACAGCGGAAAACTGGATAATATTGCTGAAAACGGCTTTGCCGCTATTGGCCATGTTCGCTATAGCTCCACAGGCTCCCGCACGCTTGCAAATGCCCAGCCTATGCTGGTATCTTGCAAGTGGGGATATTTGGCGGTTGCGCAGAACGGCAACATAATTAATGCTCAGGAACTTCGCGCAGAGATGGAATCTAACGGTCATATTTTCCAGAGCACATCAGATTCAGAAATTCTTCTGCACGAAATTTCGCGCACCAAAGCGGATAATTTGCCTGATGCAATTCGCATAGCGGTTAAAAAATTCAAAGGCAGTTTTTGTTTGCTGTTTTTAACAAATGATTCAATGTATGTGGTTCGGGATGGTTTTGGCTATCGCCCGCTTTGCTTTGGCAAAAAAAATGATTCGTGGGCTTTGGCAAGCGAATCTTGCGCTTTTGATTTGCTAGGCGTGGATTATGTCAGAGACATTCAGCCAGGCGAGTTTTTATCCATAAGCAAAGACGGCGTTCGCTCTGAGCAGCTAATCAAAAAAGACAGAAAAGCGTTTTGCATATTTGAATTTGTTTATTTTGCCCGCCCAGACAGCAAAATTTTTGAGCAGAGCGCAGATAAAATTCGCCGCAAAATGGGGAAAAAACTGGCAGAAGAAAGCCCCGTTGACGCAGACATAGTTATTCCCTGCCCAGACAGCTCAACAACCGCTGCTATTGGCTATTCTCAGGCAAGCGGAATCCGCTTTGAAATAGGGCTTTTGCGAAACCATTATGTTGGCAGGACGTTTATAGATCCTTCTCAAAATGTAAGGGAGCAAAAAGTAAAATTGAAATTCAACACCATAAGCGGCGTGCTTAAAGACAAAAAAGTTTGTTTGGTTGATGATTCCATTGTGCGCGGAACAACCTTGAAAATTATTTGCAAAATGCTAAGAGAGGCTGGCGCAAGAGAAGTTCATGTTCGCATTGCAAGCCCTCCCGTCAGGTTTCCATGTTCTTTTGGAATGGATTTTCCAACCCCCGGAGAATTGGTGGCAAATGCGCTTGAGCCAAAGGAGGTGGCAAAGCTGCTGGGCGTTGAAAGCCTTGGCTATTTGAGCGTTGATGGAATGCGTGAGTGCACTGGTTCGCCAGATGACTTTTGCGGCGCATGTTTTGATGGAATTTATCCAGAAAACGGAGAAGCATAATGAACGTTCCTGCTCCTGAAATCAGGCTGGCAATACTTTTCGCTTCTGTTTTTGCCATATCTCTTTTTGTTGCCATAGCAGCGATAATGCATTCTGTTGGCAACATGGCAAACCATTTGAATCGGATGAAATTCATAATTTCAAAAGAAATAATTTTGCGCCATAACCGCCAAGTTAATTATTACAAGCAGCAAAAACAGAGAGCCATTGCCAAGCAGGAGCGTGAAAACAGGCAAAAAGTTCTGCTGGAGATTCCGTTGGTAAGAAACTCCGATCAGAAGAGAAAAGAGAGGCTGTGAAAATCTTAAAACTTCCCCACCGTCAAACCGGCATACAATCCTGGCCACAGGCGAACTTTATTATCTCCAAAAGTCCAGTGCCAGTGGTAACCGCCGCGAGGCTCAACATGCAATCCGTCTCCGTAGCCTTCTGAGAGAGCGTTCATGGTTAAGCCGCTTGAAAGAGCTAAACCTGGCAAAAGCTTGTATGCCCCGCCAAGGCGAACTTTTTGCAGATAGTTGCCCGGATCATTTTTGTTTACGCTTGCAGTTTGAAAACTGCCGGGATTTTCAGCGTAGGTATTTGAGAAAGAATAGTCAAGGCTAAAGAAGTTGCTCCACATTCCAAAGCGGGTTCCCAAACCCCAGCCCCAGCTCTGAGGAAATTTCTCGCTCCAGCCGCCGCTTAATTTTGGATTTAATGTATATTCAAAAAGCGTGTAGAGATAAGGAGTTCCCATGTGCAAAGTGGTGCCGGCTCTGCCTGTTTCATCTACATAAAACGTTGCGTCTATAATGCCATTGCCAACAATATTTATCAAACCTATCGGGGTATAATCGCTTTTTGCCGAAATATTTATTATTCCAACTTGCCTTCCAACATGCCCACCTACATTTATCACGCCACATTGCAACTTTCCAACGCTCCCAGCAGCATTTATCACACCGCCTTGTATATATTCCACTTTGCCAGCAGCATTTATCACGCCGCCTTGTGCATAACCAGCGTTGCCTGCCAAATTCATTACTCCGCCCTGAGCATATTCTGTTTTGCCTGTTATATTCATCACGCCGCCCTGCAATTTACCAGCATTGCCAGCTACATTAATTACCCCGCCCTGAGCATAATCCATTTTTCCGCCGATGTTAATAACGCCGCCTTGTGCATAACCTGCATCTTTTGCAATATTTATCACACCGCCTTGCCCCATTGTAACCTTATTCGCTAAATTTATCACACCGCCCTGGCCGCCATTCAAGCTATCAACCAAAACATTTAAGGGACTAGCCTGAATTCCAGAACCATTTACGGCAATATTCGGGCCAAAAGCAGCCTGCACACCTTTGAAATTAGATGCAATATTAAAGCCCGTTGTAATTTGAGTGCCTTCTATGTCTGTTGCATAATTAGCCGCAACTGCAATTTGAGCACCGTAAATTTTTTTCGCTGCTACATTCGCTATCGTATTTATTTGAGCACCCGCCATATCATCTCTGGCTATGTTAGCCAGCAGTGAAACTTGCGAACCAACAAAAGCGTTCTTGGCATCGGTAACAAACAATCCAAACTGCGTTCCGCTTGCTGGCTTGTCGCTGGATGCATACATATTCAAATTGAAACTGTATGGAGCCTTGCGAGCGGAATCCAATCCGTCAACAAGCGCGGAATCTGCATCGCCTCGGGCAACAGCTATTTCTCTGTCTATGTTTTTCATATTGTTCATTGAAAGAACATGTTTTTTGCCATCTGCAAGCACAATGTCTCCTGCTCTCCACAAACGGCTCGGAGCTTCCATTTGCACGGAATATTTCCCTGAAGGAAGCCCAAGTTCCAAAGGCCTGCCCCCAATTTTGTGAAGCTCCGCAACCAAATTACCTTTGTCGTCTCTGATAAAAAATCTCCCTTCCATGTCTTTTTCCAAAACCAAGCTTGAAGAAACTTGCCGCAAATCGGTCATAACAACATCGCCTGTGCCCGCAAGGTTCATATCGCGGCTTGGATGTTGCACGCCACCGCTTGTGGACTGGGTTTGCCGCATGGTTTCGTTAAATGCAAATTGATACGCTTCGTTCAGCGTAACTTTGCCATCTCCAGTCATGTCTGCGGCTCCGCGCAAACCATTTACCAAAGAGTGAGTGAAAAAACTGCCTTTTAGGCGGTCGCTCTCTTGGCTCACCTCGTTTTCATTGGAGCTTGTCAAAAATGCATAGCCCTTCATTTCGCTGCTGGCATCTTGCAAAAAAGCTGGCCTTGAAACGCCGCCCTTTGTTCTGGTTATGGCTCCAGAGCCGCATGCGTCAATTACGGCAACTTTTACATCCGCATTCAAGCCATGAACGCTTTGGCGAAAATCCGCCCAGCTGTAAATATCTCTGCCAAGCCTTAAACCCTGCTCATCTGCATGTCCGCTGTAATATACAATCACTTCTTTGCGGGCATTAGGATTTTTGCTTTGCAAGCGCTTTTCCATATCGGCAAATCCTTTGCGCATGGATACGGCATCTGGGCCAAAAACGCGCAAAACGTTGTTTTTTTCAATGCCTCCCATCTGAGACATCACATTTGCAAAAGAATTGGCGTCGCTTTCTGCGTAGCGAAGCAAAACTTTGCCAGAACCGCCATTATTTGCGCCAGCAACAAGCAAAAAACGTTCAACTTTTTGCGAAGCAGCATGCAAAAAAGCGACAAAAATCAGCGAAAATACAAAAATAACCTTTTTCATATCTATTTAACACCTAAAATAGGAAAAAGTGTTACTGCCTTTTCATTTTTTATTCGCAAATATAGATTTCTACCTTATCCCTTATGCCCAAAAAGCTTCCATACGGCCAAAGCAACTTCGCCGATTTGATTGAGCGAAACTACGCTTACGTTGATAAAACCCGCTATGTTGAGCTATTGGAAAACGAAAACAACACCTACCAGTTCTTTATCCGCCCGCGCAGATTCGGCAAAAGCCTGTTTTTATCCGTGCTGGAGAATTATTACGACTTGAGCAGAAAAGACAAGTTCAAGTCTCTTTTCGGCAATCTCTACATTGGCAAAAACCCGACTCCGGAGCAGGGCAAATACGCAGTCATGCTGTTCAATTTCTCCGGACTTGACACGGATAACCATGAAAGCTTCAGAAAATCTTTTTCAAATAGGGTGCAGGATTCTGTTTTGGCTTTTTTGAATCGCTACAGCGATTATTTTCCAAATACCGAAGCCGCCATGCAGAGCATAAACGAGAACAAGCCCGGCATAGGAGCGATAAACACGGCGTATAATTTAGCCGAGAAAAACGACATCCCCATATTTGCCATCATAGACGAATACGACCATTTCGCGAACAATCTTATAGCGATGGGCGAAAGCTACGCGGGCGAGGTCAAGAGAGGCGGCATAGTCCGCGCTTTCTACGAAAACTTGAAAGCGGGCACCAGCTCGGTTGTCAAGCGCATATTCATAACGGGCATCACCCCTATGATGCTCAACGATTTGACGAGCGGCTTCAACATGGCAACCGACTGTAGCCTTTTCCCCAAGTACAACGAGATCATGGGCTTTACGAGAGAAGAGGTTGAATGGCTGATGCAGGAGACCGGAGTTGACAAAAACCTGATAAAGGTTGACATGGAAGCCTACTACAACGGCTACATGTTCTATGAAAAAGCCGAAAACAGGGTTTACAATTCCCAGATGATACTTTATCTGTTCAATCAAATACTGCAATTGAACGAGCAGCCTTCTCAAATAATAGACACCAACCTTCAAACCGATTACGCAAGGCTTCGCCGCTTAGCGGAGAATGAGAGCAACCGTGAAAAGCTGCTGCAAATAACAAGGGATGGCGGCGTTGCGGGCAACATAATTGAGAAATTTTCTTTGGAGAAGCTGAACAACGATGAGTATTTCATTTCTCTTTTGTTTTACTTGGGCATGCTCACCAACGGCGGGGTTAGAGAAGGGCAGACTTATTTGAAAATTCCCAATTATTCCATAAAGACTCTTTACTGGGAATACATAGTTTCATACGTTCAGGATTTGGAAAAAACGCAAATTAGCACCTCTGAGCTTTCCGCCACGCTTAGAGAAATGGCTTTCAGAGGCAATATAAAACCCTATCTTGATTTTTTCACGGAGAATTTTTTGAAACGCCTCTCCAACAGGGATTTGATGAATTTTGACGAGAAATACATCAAAGTAATGATGCTTTCCAGCTTGTTTGCAAGCCGCTTGTATCTGCCTGTTTCGGAAGATGAGAACATAAACGGCTACACGGATATTTATTTGCAAAAGCACCCCGCTGTTAAGGATATTAAGTTTGAATATGTTTTTGAGATAAAGTATGCCAAGACGGATGCTACTGAAGCGGAGGTAAAGGCTAAATTTGGGGAAGCGGAAGCGCAGATTGAGAAGTACAAAAAGGATCCTAGGTTTGCGGGCAGGGATGATGTTAAGTTTGCAGCGCTTGTGTTTAAGGGGAAGGGGGAGTGCTTGTAAACCACCTCACCTCTTCCTACCCTTTATTGCCCTTACCTGCTCTTTCTGCAATTGGGGAATTGATTTTTCAGGCGTTGGTAAATTCTCTGGCATTGTGCCGCCAATTCTTTCAATTGCCCCACGCACTTCCCTGCCTATTCTGTAGTGTATTTTACCTGCAGTCACTTTGTTGGTAATATTATTTTTTGTCAATGCATCCTCAGTTTGCGTTATGCGGAATAAATTAGCCGCAAGCTCTACACTGCCCATATAATCTAAAATCTCTTTATTCTTGCCGATACATTTTCTTTTGGCTATATCGCTCGCCTTTAATCCTCCATACAATCCCATATACCCTTTATCAGTAAAAGCAGCATACTCATATATAGTCTGAATGCCTGCTCGTTTTGCTACTTCATATAGCAACATATTTTTTTGTTTTATGTCGCTGCGCAAGAACAATCTTTTTCCATCTTCATCAAGGCGATTATAAAGTTCCTGAACTTCTTGCTGCCTAGTCTTAACAGCAAAATACATTTGCCCATGTGCAATAGCCTCTTTACGAGGGTCGCCGTTCATCACTATAAGGTAACAGGCAAAGCGAGTGAGACGCATATCGTTGACTTCCCTTTTTGTTTCACTTCCTATTTCGACCAATTTGCCAACGTCGGCAAAATGGTATTTTGGCTCTTGTTCGTTTAACTTGCAAGATACCATTGCTCTGTCTATTACATCGCAAAAACGCCGCCATTGTGCATAGCCTAGAACGCTTTGCAGTTCTCGCGCAAGCCAATATTCATTTCCATTTTCATCTAAATGTTTGATATCTTCAAACTTTTTTACTTGCCATTTCTCAATACTCATAATACTTCCTGAAAGATTGCATTCGCTGGAAATATAGAAATTTCTATATTATCCCTTATGCCCAAAAAACTTCCTTACGGCCAAAGCAACTTTGCCAATTTAATCAAAAGCGGCTATGCCTACATAGACAAAACCCGCTACATTGAATTATTGGAAAACGAGAATAATACATACCAATTCTTCATTCGCCCCCGCAGATTCGGCAAAAGTCTTTTCATTTCCATTTTGGAGAATTATTACGGGTTGGGAGAATTGAGAATTGAGAATGGAGAATTGAGAATAGACAGTAGCAGAACAACCGCTTTATTCAAAGATTTGTACATCGGGAAGAATCCTACTCCCGAGAAGAATAAGTATGCGGTTATGAATTTTGATTTTTCGGGGCTGAATACCGATAGTCACGAGGAATTTGTAAAATCTTTTTCAAACAGAGTGCAGGAATGCGTAAGATTATTTTTAGAGAGATACCAAAACGCTTTTTCTAATTCCGCAGCTTTATTAAATTCATTGGACGAGAAAAATCCTGGAGTTGGGGCTTTGGATCTAGCTTACGCAGCAGCCTTCAATGCAAGCGTTCCAATATTTGCCATAATAGACGAATACGACCATTTTGCAAACAACCTTATAGCGATGGGCAAAACTTACAAGGACGAAGTCAAGGCAGGCGGCATAGTCCGCACTTTTTACGAAAACTTAAAAATAGGCACTGATTCGGTTGTTCGCCGCATATTCATAACGGGTATCAACCCCATGATGCTAAACGATTTGACGAGCGGCTTCAACATGGCAACCGATTACAGCTTGTTCCCAAAATACAACGATATGTTCGGCTTTACCAGGGAAGAGGTTGAATGGCTGATGCAGGAAACAGGCGTTGACAAAACTTTAATAGAAGTTGACATGGAAGCCTACTACAACGGCTATATGTTCAACGAAGAAGCAAAAAATAAAGTTTACAATTCTCAGATGATTTTGTTTTTGTTCAATCAAATTTTAAGACAAGGCAAACAGCCTAGCCAGATAATAGACACCAATCTCCAGACCGATTACGAGAGACTGCGCCGCTTGGCGGAGAACGAGGACAACAGGGAAAAGCTGATGCAGATAACGTTAAATGGCGGCATTTTTGGCAATATAGTCGAGAAGTTTTCTTTGGAAAAACTGGAGAGCGAGGAATACTTTATTTCCCTTTTGTTCTACATGGGGATGCTTACAAATGGCGGGATGCAAAGAGGCAGGACATGGCTGAAAATTCCCAATTATTCCATAAGAACTCTTTACTGGGAATATATAGTTTCATACGTTCAGAATTTGGAGAAAACGCGAGTTAGCACCTCGGAGCTTTCGAATGTTATTGACGAAATGGCTTACGATGGCAGTATAAAACCTTATCTGGATTTTTTCACGGAGAACTTTCTTAAACGTCTCTCTAACAGGTATTTGGCAAATTTTAACGAGAAATACATAAAAGTAATGATGCTTTCCAGCTTGTTCATAAGCCGCTTGTATTTGCCTGTTTCGGAAGATGAGAACATAAACGGCTACACGGATATTTATTTGCAGAAGCACCCCGCAGTGAAGGATATTAAGTTTGAGTATGTTTTTGAGATAAAGTATGCCAAGACTGATGCTGTAGAAGCGGAGGTAAAAGCTAAATTTGAGGAAGCGGGAGCGCAGATTGAGAGATACAAGAAGGATCCGAGGTTTGCCGGCAGGGAAGATGTTAAGTTTGCCGCGCTTGTGTTTAAGGGGAAGGGCGAGTATGAAAGCAGGGAATAAACCCACCTACATCTGGGCGCAGGGCATTATGGCGTTTTAACCGCCCTTGATTGGGGTCATATTGGATGCCCCGCTCCAGACCCTCTGGATGCCTCAACAAATTTATTATATTAACGCTATGTTATCTCTATATATTGCCGCCGTTTTTGCGTTTTTCCTTTCTGCCTGTGGCGGGGTCGATTCTAGCTCCAATTCAGACGACCCAAGTTCATCATCTGGTACATCCTCGGGAGGAGGCTCATCTGGAGGGTCTAGCGACTTGCGAACTTTTGAAAGTTGCAAAGAGGATTTTGAATCTTTGACAGAATTCTGCTTTGACGGGGAAGTTTATCCAAGGTGCGGCGGCGAAGAGTACGATCCTAGATCAAGATTTTGCTTTCAGAATAAGTTTTATCTGAAATGCGGTGGCGATGAATACCATCCTTTGATGCAATTTTGCGGCGATGATGAAATTCCTCATATGAGGTGCGATGGCAAATAGCGCGACCCTGAAAATGAATTCTGTTTTGGCGGCAATATTGTCCCTAAGTGCGCAGGTCAAAATTTTAATCCCGATGAAGAATTTTGCTTTGGAGGCACGCTTTATCAAAAATGCAATGGCAATGAATTTTTGCCTTCTGCGCAATTTTGTTTTAAAACTAAACTTTATCCTATGTGCAAGGGTGATGAGTATGACCCTTCAGAAACAGCTTGCTGCGGTGAAGAAAAAATGGATATTACAGGCAATAAATTCTGTTTTAACGGAAAGCCTGAGGAAAAGTGCGGCAACAAGGAATATAACCCTAGCAGAGAATTTTGTTTTAAAAGCAAAGCTTATGATATATGCGGATTTAATCAATATGACCCTGACGAGCAAGACTGTTTTAATAATGCGGTTTATTGGATAACAGGCTGTTCTGCTAGTGAGGATGTTAAATTTTGTAGCAAAGATGGTACGAAAATCATCAACTATGGAGTATGCGAGTTGAGCGAGCTTATGTACAATGTTGAAAAGCAGT
>Ga0099364_10007685_pt1 | contig 15336 bp, 15 predicted proteins | sample TergutTh196P3_FD_73070 | JGI IMG/M metagenome (GOLD analysis project Ga0099364, IMG submission 73070) | Microcerotermes parvus P3 segment gut microbial communities from Pointe-Noire, Republic of the Congo - Th196 P3 | ecosystem: Host-associated > Arthropoda: Insects > Digestive system > Gut ... | reverse complement strand
GACCACACGTCGGCCGGAATAACCGACCTAAACGGGAACATCTGGGACTTCATAGCGGGGCTGAGGACCGTTGACGGGGAGATACAGATAATACCGGACAACGACAGCGCGCTTTGCGTCGACGAAAGCGCAGACAGCCCGCTCTGGCGCGCCATCGGTACGGACGGCAGCCTAGTTCCGCCCGGCAGCCCGGGCACATACAAATATGACGGATCCTCGCCGGGGATCTCAAGCGGCGAGAACATCCTCACCGGCGACGGGTTTAAGCTCAATACCGAGGTCTCAAACCGGAACTACACCGGCCCCGAGGCGGACGTGTCGCATAGGGCATACGGCTGGATGAGGTTTCACGACATGCAGACGCAAGACGGCGTCGAGGCGCATGTCCGGCTCCGGCAGCTGGGCCTGTTCCCGTCGGAAGGCTGCCGCGACGGAGCGTATTTCTTCCTCCGCAACTATGGGGAGCGCATCGCCGCGCGCGGCGGCTCCTGGTTCGACTTGGACGGCGGCGGGATATGGGACCTGTACCTGCGCGAGACAAGGGCGTTCATATATCCCGACATCGGCTTCCGGGCCGCCTTTGTGGAGATCTGAGGTAAGCGGTGAATAAGTTGGTACATACTTCGGTAAAATCAAGACTTTCTGGTGTATGTTTGCCAAAAATGCTCATACATTCGATCATTTGCTGATGGTCCTACTTCCACTTCATATACGACATCTTCATCATCCATGCGAGGCCGCTCCTTTTTGTATGGCATGATGCATGTTGTTGTGAAACTCGTCTACCGAGTAGCCGCGAACCCCAGTCAGACGTGACCGTTCTGCCGCCAGTAATCGGTCAGCCTCAAGCGAGGCGGCTGCAACGTTTGGCGTGTTAATGGTGACTGCAAAAGGAAGAGAACCCTCACGTATTGCCTGTCGTAGAAAGATGTTAAATGCGGTGGTCATGTTCAGCCCAAGTTGGGCGAAAAGGCTGTCAGCTTGATTTTTGATGTCCGTGTCGATGCGAAAGCTGACATTGGATGTTTTAGCAGACATTGAAATCACTCCTTGTGCTGTTTTGCCATCAGTGTAACGCAATAAACAGCTTATGTCAAGCTGCGAGAGCGCAATCTGCGTTTATTCTGTGCTGCCATCGTCTTTGCTCCTCTCCCGATAATCGGCTAAGTTGCGCTTGGCTTGGTTTATTTCCCGGCGCGGCGTCTTCTGGGTATCCTTTTGGAAGTGATGGAGGAGGATAAAGCGATTGCCGTCCCAAGCCGTGTAAAGTATTCTGTCGCGGAACGGGCGCAGCTCCCATATATCGCCGTCGAGATGTTTAGCGTATGGCTCTTTTGCCCTGTTTCCGGCTTTCTTCAAATACTCGATATGGTCATTGATCTTGGCAGCCTTAATCCGGCTGTCCTTGTCGGTTTTTCCCGCAGAAAGTATCACAATATGACTACAAAATCAACAGGCACGGTGAAAATGATACCGTCCCATTCTGTCTTGACAGTAACCTTGACACCCGCCGAGTTTGTCAAAGACCGGATTTTTCAAAGCTTACCCAACCGTGCCAGCGCGGCATACAGGACTGACGTCCAGTAGTTGCGCTCGGCAATTGAGTCTCCCTTTTGGATGTTTTCCCGGCAAATTGTTTCCGGTAGCAAAAAATCACCGCGAATAAGCGCCAGATCAAGGTTCTGATCCAACGCGTTCAACAGCTCCGGATCATGCCTTCGTTGAAACACATATTCCAGCACATTTTTCCGCAGTCTTTCATATTCAGTGTGAATAAACGCCCCGCTCATGTAGCGCAGCGTAATAATCGGAAGCGTGCTCCCCACTGCATTTAGCCCGAGAGCCAGTTCACGGTCTTCCGTTGACCGTCCGACATAAAGATAAAATACTTGCTTAATTTTCTTTGAGCGCCGCAGCACACGCCCCATTCGCTGGACGCGTTGCCGCGCGCTCATGCTGGCGGATACGATGATCCCCGCGTCTGTAGAAGGGATATTCAAGCCTTCATCCAATGCCTTGCAGCAGACAAGCAGCCTTAAAGCGCCGAGCTTATAGCTTTCCAAAACACCCTGCCGCGCGTGAGCCGTCATTTTCGAGTGGTAAAGCCCCGTCTGCTTTGGATACAGCCGCGACAGGGCGTTATGTAGAATCTCGGCGGACTGTATGCGCTCACAAAACAAAATTATCCTGGACTGCGCGGGAAGGGAGCCAACTATCGACAAGGCGCAGGCAGTTCGCTCCGCAGCCAAATTGCAAAGTGTTTTTCGTTTGTACATCAGATTCAGCGCAGAACGCGCCGCTCCGGCAACCTCGCTTTCCTGAGCCGTCAGACTGCGCAGCTGCGCAAAGAACCGGTCGGAAGCCATATCCTTTAGTTCAGGACGCTTTTTATAAATTAAGCCTAAATAATGGGATAACCTTTCACTTAGATATTCATAATCCTCGCGTTCATCCGGAGTGAATTCCAGCCGGATGCTAAATAGTATGAATCGGCTGATAATATGATCCTGCAAGGCTCTGTCAAAACTATAATAGAATATTTCAGGCCCGAGGGGGGTGGTTATGACGTCGAAGTTTACTATTTCAGGAGTTGCTGACAAGCCAAGCGCAAAATATGGGGCATTCTTTTTTGCAACCTTATAAAAGTCAAAAATCCGCTTGTTTTCCGTGCTTCCGTAATGATGGCATTCATCAGCTATCAGAAACACTGCGCGCCCGCTGTTCAGGTCGGACATGATATGTCTGGCAAGGCTGTATCGCGCGGAGTTGACGACATAAATCATATACCTTCTGCCGTTGTCTTTGTTATTGCCGCAATACAGGCCAATATCCGTGGACGCCACCCCCAGCCGGCGTTTTAGCTCGTCTTTCCATTGGCTTGCCAGAAATGTCTGCGGGACAACGATTTTAATGAAAAGCTCCTTCTCAACCGCCTCAAACAGGCGCTCAATAGCCGTCAGCGCCAATACAGTCTTTCCGGCTCCGGTAACTGCGTTGACAATACCCCGGTATTTATTCTTTGCCCACAGCTCTAAACACTCTGTCTGCCACTTGTGCAATGTCATTGCATCCCTGCTTTCTTTTTGGACGGCATTCCTTGACAAAAGGATTATAACAGCATAAAATACAGCCGTCTATGATTTTTAGGCCAAAAGGGGGATTTCAATTTTGGATTATGAGCAATATTTTTCGGACGCCCAATTATGCGTCAAAGAAATAAAAGAAAAAACAGACGCCCAATCGAGGGCAGTGAAGCGGGTGCAGCAGTGCCTTATGAGCGGGGATGTGAACTCTTTGCCCAAATTATTCTCTGCCCTGCGGGACGCCTCACGGGAGCGTGAAGATGCGCTTAGCCGCTTAGAGTCGCTCACAACAGAATTTGACGGGCGGGAATATATGGCAAGCGGCGACTTTGCCGGGCAAATGCTGGAATGCTGCCGTCAGCTTGACGTGGACGTGCAGGGCAGTTTCCCGGTATATGAAATGTTCCCATGCAGAGTGACGATAAACCCCGAAACACAGGATGTTACGGTTGACCGTAAGCGGTTGTCATGCTTGCGCCCCTCAAAGCTTGTCAGTGATATCAAGACGGAACTTGACAAATTAGCAAGAGCCTCGTTTAATGCGCCTTCATTTGCAAAAGAGCTTGCCGCCGCCTACGATCTGGCGATATTGAAGGCCTCCGGAAAAAAGCCCTGCGCCGCCGACACGCCGCTGTATGTGCTGGATTTGTACGAATACCTGACGCCTATGAGACGGTATAAAAAAGAGTATACCAAGCACAATTTCGCCTACGACCTTGCCCGCCTGTACGCCGCGGATGATTTATGCCTGGATGATGGGCGAAAAATACGTTTTGACACCGTCCGCGACGCAAAAAAAGCTGTCCGTATCCTTGACCAAAATGGCACGGAGCAGTTTATTACGACGATAAGATTCCATCAATAGCTGGGGGGGTATGCTTAGTGGACCAAGAACTGCAAACGGCGATTTCTCGCCTGAAAACCGGGGCCGCACCGGGCCATACCGGCGTTATTGGGGACATAACGGTTGGCATTGATTTCCTGACTGAGTTTTGGGAGATGAACTACCTGAATGACTATATCCCGCGCGGCGGGAACCGCATCCAATTTCTCACAGGGCGGCAAGGCAGCGGAAAAACCCATATGATCGAATACGTCCTATCCCGGGCCGAAAACTATAAATCAGCATCCTTTTCCGCCCGAAAGGTATGGGTTCATGATTTTAAAGAGATATTCTTTGAGGTATTGCGGCAGTGTGACCTTGAGGAATGCCTGCGGCGTTGCGCGAAATCCGTTGTAAAAGAGCTTGGCTTTTCCCCGGACGAGTTTGACGGAGGCTTCGCTGATTATTTAGCTTCCATCGGACTCAATGATCCGATCACCAAAAGAGAAATCCGTCTGCAGCTAAGTCAAATGTTTTTGAACAACCCGCTCATGGACAATAATTTTGCATGTGCGTGCGCTCTGCTGACCGGTGGGCTGCTCGGTCATCCTATATTGGAGGAGCCGGCGCGCGACGCCCTCCTGGGCTGGCTTTCAGGGCGGAAGGATGTAAAGCTCTCAGCTTTGCGGAATCTTGGCCTGTCGCCGGTTCGTATTGCCAAACACAATGCCCGCCATATGCTGCGCTCTTTGGTTGAGGTAATAAAAATGGCGGGATACAATGGTTTGATTGTTGCTGTGGACGATCTGGATATTCTAATTTCCCGTGACAGCCTGGAGGAAATCCGATATACGCGCCTGAAGCGGGAAGACGCATATGAGAGCATACGCGAACTCATTGATGAAATAGACACGCTTCGTAACGTATTTTTCCTGTTTGCCTTTGATAAAAAGCTTTTGAGCGACGACGCGCATGGAATAAAATCCTATCAAGCGCTGTGGTTCCGCATACAAAACGAAATCCGGAGCGACCGTCTGAATCGTTTCTCAAGCATGATCGACATGGATCGGCTGCCGATATATGACGTCCGGTCTGTAATGGAAATGTCGGCGCGTGTTGCAGGACAGCTCAACACCGTGGGAGAGCGTCCCGCACAGCCGCTTGGCGAAGAGGCAGTAAGGGAACTTTTGTCAAAAGCGGAATTCAGCGAGTTGGCGCTGCCCCGAAGGGTTGTTTTGGCAACAGCCGGCCAGTGGGAGGAGAGGTAGAAGGATGGATTTTGAAGCAAGAAAGGTTATAGAAGCATTAAGGTCAGGAATACCATCGAGAGTTATCGGAGGGTATTTTGGAGGCGCACGAACGGAGTTGCTTGCTGAAATAGCGGAATGGCTGGACTCAAAAACAGGGGGCGGAAAGATACTGACCGCAAATTACGGCGAGGGTAAAACCCACCTGCTCAATACAGTGTTCAGGATGGCGCAGAACAAGAATATGGCTGTCTCAATGGTTTCTTTATCGAGGGAAACTCCGTTTAACAACCTATACCAGGTTTACCAAAAAATCGCTCAAAACACTTACTTACCAAAAAGGGAGCAGTCAGGTTTCGAACCCCTGCTTGATAAGCTGGAGCCGGGAAAGATTGCGGAGTTACAGTTGTACGCAGCAAAAGAGCTGCAAACGGACAAGCTGTACTATTTGCTCAAAGCCTATTGCAACACAGACGACCCTGACGTCAGATTCTCATTACTTGCCGACTTGCAGGGGGATTTTGTCGCGAACGCGCAGCTAAAGAAGGTTTATAAGGAAATCTTTGCGGAGAGGGTAATATTTTCAGCAAACTTTATAAAAAGCCGCCATATATGGGACTATATCCTATTTCTGAGCCGTTTGTTTGACTTGTCCGGCCTTCACGGTTGGATATTACTGTTTGACGAAGCGGAGCATATCGGTAGGTTGGGGCGTAAAGCGCGGTTTGGGGCATATACCAATATGGCGAAATTTCTCAGCCACGAAAAAAACAACGCCCTTTCTTTGTTTACAATGACAAACAGCTATGCGATGCAGGTCATTGAGGGAAAAGACGAACGGGGAAACCTAGCGAAAACAGAAGGCTTTGATAATGAGCTGATTGAGCAGGTACTTGCCGCAATCGAGTCCGCCCCGGAGTTGCCGGCGCTTGACCGTGATGAGTTTATGGAGGTTTTGTCAAAAATCGTGGATTTCTACAGACTCGCATATGATTGGACGCCCGGGGTCAATGTTGAAGACTTGTGTGATATGGCTTGGTCATGCGGATATTACCTGCGAACAAAAATACGGGCGGCAATAGAATGCTTAGATCAGATGTTTCAGTACGGCGACCCCGGAATCATCACAGCCGGCGAACTGGAGCAGGAAACATACCTTGAGGAAATACCGCTTCCGGATGAGCTTTAGGGCTTGTTTTGAAAAAAGATGGATTTTATTGACTAAACATGTTATCATCGGATTGAAAGCTACTATTCTTAAACAAGGGGGCAATCAATAATGGAAATCAATGTAAACAGCAATCAGCAGTTTTCGATTAATGAAGAAGAATTCGATCCGACTTCGATCCGTCTTAACGTCATCGGCCGCGTGGATGCAATCAACTCCGACATTTTGGATAGCCGGCTTAACAGGGCGCTTAGTGAGGGGCACATTAATATCGTTGTAGATATGAGCGCGGTCAGGTTTTTAAGCTCCGTGGGCATCAGGGCTGTTCTTAAAGCGTTTAAGGAGGCAAAGAAGCGGGGCGGCGGGCTGAGGATTGAGGAGCCGTCGGAAATTGTCAGGAATGTTCTCGGAATAACCGCTTTAGACGAGATGCTTGGGGGGTAGGAGTACTGTACTCCTATGGGGGATCGGTTTGACAAAGAAGATGGAAAACCTGAAAAGAACGGTTTATGTGGCAATATTATTTTTCGCCGTCACAGTGCCTTTCCGGGAACTTTTCAGGGTAAGTGCGGTTACGGAAATGCGCCCGGCCGGCGCGCTCCCCCCCGTTTTAGGATTGATGCTGGGGCTGCCTGGGGCATTGGGCTGTGCGATAGGGAATCTGGCAGCCGATATCATTTCAGGGTACAGCCCGGTAATATGCGCGCTTGGGTTCGGCGCGCAGTTTATTTACGGTTTTTTGCCTTTTTGCATGTGGAAGATAATCACGCATCTCGACAAAAATGAATCGCCGCTGCTCAGGCTGGACAGCGTAAAAAACGTTATACGGTACGTCGTTATTATCCTGATAAACTCTCTTGTAATGTCGGTTGCGCTTGGCTCGATTATGCAGACCACGGGTACCGGTGCGTTCTTTTCCGCTGCCTCGCTTATGATTTTCTTCAATGATTTTATATTCAGCATGGTGCTTGGAATACCCATTATCATATTAATGTCGGTTTTGAGGCTGAAAGCCGGCAATATGAGGCTATCGCTCAATGAGCGTCTGGTGCTGTTTTTCCTGTCTTTGGGCGTGATTTCGGCCGGGCTTATCGGCGCTTTTGCATATATAGAGTTTTCGCATATTATAGACGCACCGCTGGCAATGTGGAACCGTGTATACCTGTACATAGCGGCGAACCTGGCAGTCGTCAATATCGTTACGGTTGTGTTTTTATGGTATATTGAGAAAAACATTACAGCCCCGGTTGAAACTGTCGCGGGGCTTGCAAAAAACTATATAAGCGCCGGAAAGGAGAAAAAAGACAGTTTACAGATTGCCGACCGGTGCGGTCAGTTGAGCAAAACCAACACTGAAGCGGGAATATTGGCCGGGGCTTTCCGCGAAATGGTGCTGGATATAGATGCCTATGTAGACAACCTGACAAAGGCTACTGCGGAAAAAGAGCGTATTGGGGCGGAGCTTAGAGTTGCCGCCCATATACAAGCCAGTATGCTGCCCGGTATATTCCCCGCTTTTCCCGAGAGGCAGGAGTTTGACATATTTGCGGTCATGATCCCGGCAAAGGAAGTTGGCGGCGACTTCTATGATTTCTTCCTGATAGACGAAAACAAGCTGGCTGTCGTGATGGCCGACGTTTCGGGAAAGGGGGTTCCTGCGGCGCTGTTCATGGTCATTGCCAAAACGCTTATTAAAAGCAACGCTCAGGCAGGGAAAAGCCCCAAAGAGGTTTTTGAAACGGTGAATTACTTGCTTTGTCAAAATAACGACGAGGGTATGTTTGTCACAGCATTTATCGGGTACTTTCACATGGACACCGGAAAGTTCGTGTATGTAAACGCGGGGCACAACCCGCCGCTTATCAAGAAAGCTGGAGGAAGATATGAGTATTTAAGCGCGAAGCCGTCTCTTATGCTGGCTTTTATGGAAGACGCGCCGTATAAAGAGGGCGAGCTTGACCTGAACCGGGGAGATATAATCTACTTATATACCGATGGCGTTACGGAAGCCACAAATCCCGCGGAAGACCTATTTGGCGAGCAGCGTTTGGCACAGGCGCTTGATGGTACGGATAATATGCCCCTTGAGGAGACGCTGAAATCTGTCAAAATGCAAGTTGACGCATTTGCAAACGGAGCAGAGCAAGCCGATGACATAACCATGCTGGCGTTAGTGGTGAATAAGCTAACTACAGAGCGAATAAGTTAAGTATTGACAAATGATTATAAATGAGTTATTATCTTAATTGATATTTAATATTAATAAGAAGGAGATGTTAAAATGGCAAACTTAAAAGGTACCAAGACTGAGAAAAACCTGATGGAAGCATTCGCCGGCGAAAGTGAGGCAAGTAATAAGTATACCTATTATGCTTCCAAAGCAAAAAAAGACGGTTATGAGCAGATAGCGGCCTTGTTTGAGGAAACAGCGCAAAACGAAAAAGAGCACGCAAAAATCTGGTTTAAGCTGCTCTACGGGGGTGATATACCCTCAACTCCGGAAAATCTCAAGGACGCCGCCGCCGGGGAACATGAAGAATGGACAGAAATGTACAAGCGCATGGCAAAAGACGCCAAAGAAGAAGGCTTTGAAGAAATCGCGGTACTGTTTGAGTCGGTAGGCTGCATTGAAAAAGGGCATGAGGAACGCTATCTCAGTTTGCTGAAAAACATTGAGGACGGTTCTGTGTTTAACAGGGACGAAAATGCCGTCTGGTTATGCAGGAACTGCGGCTACTCTGTCGGCGCGGCAAGCGCACCCGAGATGTGCCCGGTCTGCAGCCATCCGCGGTCATATTACGAGCTGCGCGCCGACAATTACTAGTGCCGCGTATCACCTAAAAGCTTACACGCCTTGCGGCGCCTTTTTCCGCCTGACTGCGTTGAAAGCCCTTGTAATACGGAAGTATTGCTGCGGTCTTTCGCCTTGCCAGACGAAAAAGACCACCGCAATTCTTGTAAAGCTTTAGATGATACGAGGCACTAGTGCTAATCAATAGTTCCAAATACTTGCACCGTCAGCGTCCGGCCGTCAACCTCGACGTCGATGCGGAGCGGGCGTTCCGTATTGTTCACGAATCTGAAGTCGAGGTATCCCCAACTGACGGTCGCGTCCCTGCCCCTTGGCAGATAATCGACCGGCCTACCGTGCGGATATCGTTCCGTGACCTTAATATCAGCGTCCATAATTGATGAATATATTGATGAGGAAACTTGGCAAATACCGCCGCCCAGACCCATGACCGTCTGACCGCCGGAAATCATAGGCGCAGATTTGTATCCGCGCTCTGCTGTGCGTCTGCCGACGACCTGGTTGAAAGAGAACTCATCGCCGGGTTCCAGAACGTAGCCATCGACTGCCGCAGACGACAGGACAATATTATTCAGTCTGTTTTCCGATCCTCCTATTCTTGTGACAGTCTCGCCGATAAGATCACGAAACAGGAAGCTTTCTAAATACTCACGAGTGACCTCCGGATGTGTGGGCACTATGCTGATTTCAACCCTTTGTCCGGAGTCAACCGAGTCCAGCAGGGATATTGCGTCGGCAAGGGCGATATCCCTGCCTTCTATACTTTCGGAAATCGTTTTTGTCTCAGGATCATATTCTGCTGAGATGGGAATGATCAGAATGCTTCGCCGGATCGTCATCAGATCGATGACGCTCGGATATGACTCCGGCAGTACATACGCGATCTCTATGGGACGCCCTGCATTGAATGAATCATTCAGTCCGTTGTACACCAGTTCAAACAATTCAAGTTCGCTCGCTTGTACCTGGCCGGCGCCTTTAACAATGACTATTTTGTCTTCATTGACGAACGGTTTGGATTCTTCGAGTTTCTTGTTATAGCTATTTGCATAATCGGTAACGAGGGAAATTAAATGCCCCGCGTCAGGCCCGAAGTAGACATTTAACTCCTCATTATCACTGACCATTCGCTGTAAAAAAGTCACAGTATCCATAATGAAGCCATCGCCGCGCCCCAAGGATAATGCGTTACCGATCACATACTGCGCGTCTTCGCCAAAGCGGACGGATTCACCGGTTATGCTGAACCCCGAACCATCCGGGAATAGTATCGTCACCTCAGCGGCCTTAGCGCGCAATTCACGCTCGCTCAGATTAAGCGCCTGTTCAGCGTCTTCGCGCGTAAGTCCTGAAATGCCGATCCCATCGATCGATATGCTTGGCAAGATCCTGTCGCCAAAACGTATATAAGCGCCCAGCCCGAAAAACGCGACAGCAACCATACAGACCAATACCACGGCTGCGGAAATCAAATTTGCGCGGGTGAGAACGCGCTTGACTATTGCCTCCACTATAGCACCACCTCAGTAGACAAAATACCACATATTTCCACAAAAGGTCAAGGATAAACTTCTTTTTTTTCGTTTTTAATTTCCTGTGCGGTGACTGGTCAGACCTTGCCGGAATGGGGCTGTTTTTTCATTCCGCAGCGCGGAGCAAGGATGCGGAGCGCCGCGAATAGGCGCAGGATGCGCCTTTGAGCGACAGGAATGCAAAAAATAGCCCCATTCCGGCAAGGTCTTTGGTAGGCTCTGACTTGTAAACCATTGCGTAAATCGGCTGCATGTGATAAAATCGGCTGAAAAGAACGATTTGGAGGATTTTCCATGTCAAGTCTGAGCAACGGCATATACTCAATGACTATTACGACATGTGCCGACAGGGAGTCGGCAAAACGGCTCGCCCACGCATTGGTTGAGGCAAATCTCGCGGCGTGCGTACAGATGTTCCCTGTAGAAAGTGTGTATACTTGGCAGGGAAAAATCTGTCAGGACGGTGAAATTTCGGTGTTAATCAAGTCAAGAACCGGATTGTTTGATAAAATCGCTGATGCTATCAAGGAAAACCACACGTATGAACTCCCGGAGATCATTCAAGTACCGATTACGGACGGCCTGCCCGATTACTTGGATTGGATCGGCGAGGCTGTGATAGGAGTTGACCGGCAATGAGTGAAAACGCATACACATTTGAAAACGAGGAATACAGGAATTCTTATCGGCATACTGCCGCGCATATTCTTGCGCAGGCGGTCAGGCGTTTGTATCCGGAGGTTAAGCTTGCCATCGGGCCGGCGATAGCCGATGGGTTTTATTATGACTTCGACACGCCTGAGCCTTTCACGCCGGAAGCCCTTGAGTCGATCGAGGCCGAAATGCGCAAAATCAGCAAGGAAAAGCTTCCGCTGGAGCGGTTTGAGCTGTCGCGCGGAGAGGCGATGGAGCTTATGACGGAGCAGGGCGAGCCATATAAGCTGGAAATGATAGCTGAAATGCCCGAGGATTCTATCATAAGCTTTTATAAGCAGGGCGAGTTTACGGATATGTGCGCCGGCCCGCATGTCGATTCGACAGGCAGGATCAAAGCTAACGCGATAAAGCTTACGAGCTGCACGGGCGCGTACTGGCGAGGCGACGCAAAAAACAAAATGCTGCAGCGCGTGTACGGGACATGCTTTTTAAGCAAAGATGAACTCGACGCGCATTTGGAGCGTATTGAGGAAGCGAAAAAACGCGACCACCGAAAGCTCGGGCGCGAGCTTGACCTGTTCGCGCTGTTCGACGAGGGTCCGGGTTTCCCGTTTTTCTTCCCGAAGGGAATGATATTGCGCAATGAGCTGTTAAACTTCTGGCGGGAAGAGCATACGAAGGCAGGATACGAGGAGATCAGCACTCCGCTTATCCTCAACAAAGAGCTGTGGCATAAATCCGGGCACTGGGATCACTACAAAGACAATATGTATTTCACGAAAATTGACGATACGGACTATGCCGTTAAGCCCATGAACTGCCCGGGCGGCATACTTGCATATAAGCGCCGTATGTGGAGCTATCGTGATCTGCCGGTTCGCACGGCGGAGCTTGGCATCGTACACAGGCATGAATTGTCCGGCGCCCTGCATGGTTTTATGCGCGTGCGCTGTTTCACCCAGGACGATGCGCATCTGTACATGACGCCGGAGCACATTCCGGCGGAAATAGCGGGGATTATCGAGCTTGTAGACAGGGTGTACAAGGTTTTCGGCTTTGAATACCGCGTCGAACTGTCTACGCGACCGGATGACTTCATGGGCGAAGCAGAGACGTGGGATATGGCCGAAAGAATGCTTGAGGACGCACTGATAGAAAAAGAGATCGACTACCATATTAATGAAGGCGATGGTGCGTTTTACGGTCCAAAAATAGACTTCCATCTCGTGGACTGTCTTGGCCGCGCGTGGCAGTGCGCGACGCTTCAGCTCGATTTCCAGATGCCGGAGCGGTTTGAGCTTGAGTATGTCGGAACGGACGGGGAAAAGCACCGGCCCGTCATGATCCACCGTACCGTATTAGGCTCCCTTGAGCGTTTTATCGGCATTTTGACTGAACATTTCGCCGGAGCGTTCCCCCTTTGGCTTGCGCCGGTACAGGTCATAGTCATGCCGATTACGGATCGCACGGCAGACTATGCGCAGTCTGTGGCCGATAAGCTGAGAGGTTACGGATTCCGTGCCGAGGCGGACTTCAGAAGCGAAAAGATTGGTTTTAAGATCCGCGAGGCGCAGATGCAAAAGATACCGTATATGATTGTGCTGGGCGACAAGGAAGCGGAAAACGGCCTTGTGACGGTTCGCAGACGCACGGAAGGCGATATCGGCGCGATGGGGCTTGACGAGTTTGCAGCTATGATCACAGAGGAAAAGCAGACAAGGAGCTTGGGATAAAATCAATTTATTGAGTCACTGAAAGGGCGAGAGGTCGCAAAGGTGGACGCCCTGAAGTAGATGCAAAAGCAGTTGGCAAGGCTATTAAGCTGTATCATGCTCAGACCCACTCAATAAAAGAGATTGTTGCACTTACCGGAATATCCCAGACTACGTTGTATAGACGGTTAGCGACAATTTGACAATGTATTTAGGACTGTAACCATACATCGAAACGCCAAGGACACGAAACGGTAATACAAGTTATTATATACTAGCCGGATAACACGGCACACAAGACAAACGCGCCAAGGGCACAAAACGGGATACTGGATAAACTACCCGCCTCACTATGGGGCGGGTTCTTTTTTTGTTCTTGACAATACTACTAATAAGTTGTATTATTTGATTATAGTTAAGAATATGGAGAATAAATGAAAGTTCATCATTATGAAACTGCTGGTGGAAAAGACCAGATAATAGCATATTTGAATCGTCTCAGCCAGAATGAACAGGTTGACGGGTATTCGGTATTAAAAGCATTTGCGGAAGATAGAATAAATGATTTAGTAACACAGCGTTGGCGCGGCAAAATACGCGAAGTATATTTTTTCAACCACAATCGGTTCTTTTATGTTATTGTTGATGGTAACGATGCGTACATTTTACACGCTTGCCGCAAGCAAAAAAACAAAACTGAAAAGACCGATAGCCGGATTGTTGTTAACAGAGCAAAAGAAATCGGTAAGCGGCTATCAAAAAATTTCCTTTAAAAGAAGGTGTTAACATGCCATTCAAAGAAGTGAACATCAGTCAAATTATTGATGAAAAAAGAAGTTCCGATCCAGAGTTTAAAGAGCTTTGGGACAACAGTCGGACAGAGTACCGTATCCTTGGCGAACTTGTAAGGTTGCGGAAAGAAAAAGGTATTACTCAAATAGAGTTAGCTGAAAAGTCAGGTTGTAAGCAACAAGTCATATCGCGCATAGAGAAAAAAGAAAATAGCCCTACATTGAAAACGCTGTGTAGTTTGCTGGATATTCTTGACGTAGACATTAAACTCGTTCCAAAAGAACATTAAAACCATATGCTAAAAATGTTCCGCAATCTCAAAGACATAGCCGCTTGGCTCGGACATTCTCAAATCCAGACGACTATGGATATATACGGACACTATGATATTGAGAGCAAAAGAGCAGTAGCAACCGGATTTGAGTTTTTGCTTGAGTCATAGACAACTGACAAAAAAAGTGTGACTCAAAAGTGTGACCCAAACAGCGACTCAAGCAGCTAAAAAGTCCAAACCGCTAATATACAAAAAGCCCTGTATTCATTGCAAACACAAGACTTTTTGCGCTGGTGCGGATGAAGGGACTTGAACCCATACGCCTTGCGGCACAGGAACCTAAATCCTGCATGTCTGCCAATTCCATCACATCCGCGTCGTCGCGGATTTCGCGGCATTCAGCGGTCATCCATTACAAACCGAAGCGAAGGCTTAGGCGTCTCCTCGAAAACTCTGTTCGTCATTGCGGCCTCCGAGCCGCAATCCCCCTGAATTCCGCAGCGGATGGCGGGTCAAGCCAGCCATGACGTGGAGGTGAGGTTTTTTGTGCGAAACTTCAATGCTTGTAGTTGCAATGGTTTGGAGTTTTCGAGGATACTCCTTAGATTTGTGGAGGTTGTGCTAAAGAGCGTACAGGTATCGGGTCACCTGTACGCCGACCCGGTACGCTTTGCCGCGATCATAATCATAAGCCGACAGGCTTCGCCGTCGTTCTTGATGTATTATTACAAGTCGGCTGTATATACCGCCTTGGGCTGGACTCCGACAAACCTGTTTTTCTCAACGCCGTCTTCAAACAAAATGACAGTGGGGATGCTCATGACCCCATATCGCTGAGCTAATTTCTTTTCATTGTCAATATCAACCTTTGCGATGGTCGCACGGCCTTTGTACTCCTCAGCCAGTTCTTCAATGAGCGGGCCAAGCATCTGGCACGGTCCACACCAAGAGGCCCAAAAATCAACAAGTACACGACCACTGCCTATATTTTCATTAAAATTCTCCGCCGTAAGATGCATAACACTCATAGTCACGATTATCCTTTCGTATTCACAATAGCTCTCGGAAGCCTATATTATCATATTATCATATAATTATTGAAAATGGAATAAGAAATGTATATAATAATTCTGAAAATACTATCGGAGCACTAGTACTTCGTTTTTGAAATAACCCCACAATAATTGCGCTGAGTTTTTTCGCAAGACAAGGCGCGAAGAGGGCGAATACCCGTTG
>Ga0099364_10007684_pt1 | contig 15336 bp, 9 predicted proteins | sample TergutTh196P3_FD_73070 | JGI IMG/M metagenome (GOLD analysis project Ga0099364, IMG submission 73070) | Microcerotermes parvus P3 segment gut microbial communities from Pointe-Noire, Republic of the Congo - Th196 P3 | ecosystem: Host-associated > Arthropoda: Insects > Digestive system > Gut ... | reverse complement strand
GCAAGGTTGGCGGCCCTAAGGGGCGGGAGAGGGTTGCCCGCGCCGTGATTGCTTTTTGGGCGGAAGCCCGGAAAGAGCCGATATGCTGTCAGAATTGGGGGGGTGTAGGGGGGTAAGTCTTTGATTGCAAAAGATTTTCTAGCAAGCACGGCTTGTTTCTCCTTCCCAAAAGTAACGGAATTTAGTCACCTCTGCCTCAAGGTCGGGGCGACTCATAGCCTGAGGCGATTATAGACACTTTATAAAAACGTTTTCCCTGAAGAACGATATACGGTTATTATTTCACGACAGACGGTCATTTGTATGGAAAAATTAACGCACCCAAATATGTTTGGGTAGTTGCGCCGCCAACCCGATAGACTAGCGCGGTTTTGGCTCAAGTAGATACATAGTCATTGCGTGGTCTGCTACACAATCCAGCAGGGCAATCTCCATAAAACAACAGTATCGCTCGCCTCGCCATTTATTTCGAGAATTGCGCTCGATGCGTGTTCAAAAAGGCAACTTCGCCTGCCGGGGCAAGGGCGTTTGGGGCGAGTCCTCATTTTTTGCTTGCGCGGCTTGTGTGTTTTTTGTCTCTTCCATGCTGCCTTCACAGGTGTTGCCTAAAGGTTCCAGGGTACTGACCCGCACGCCCAGCAGACGTAAAAGCTGGCGGTTGGGGGCGAAAACAATTTTTTTCAGGCATTGTCGGGCAGCGGCGAGCAGAGTTTCCGGCGTGGGCGGCGCGGGCAGGGCGCTCGGCAAGGTAATTTCCCTTGTTGTCAGGCGAAAATCGGCAAAGCGCAGCTTGACGCCAACTGTGCGCCCGGTCATTTCCTTGCGAATCATGTCTGCCGCGACTCGTTGGCAGAGTGCGTCCAATTGCTGGGAAAGTTCGGCGCGATCCCGCAGCAAGTGCAAATCCCGTTCAAAGGTGGTTTCCCGGCTGATGGATTTTATTTCCCGCCGGGTCACGATGGGGGAATCATCAATGCCAGCGGCAACGCGGGAGAGCCATTCCCCCCAGTGCTGGCCAAAATGAAGACAGAGGACTTCCACCGGCGTTTGAGCAAGGTCGCCGATGCTTTCGATGCCAAGACTATGCAGGCGGGCGGCGGTTTTTTTGCCGATGCCGTTGATTTTTCCGGTCGGTAGCGGCCAGATGCGGGTGGAGAGATCATCCGGGGTGAGGATGGTGATGCCGCCGGGTTTTTGCAGGTCGGAGGCGATTTTGGCAAGCAGGCGATTGGGCGCGATACCGATGGAACAAGAAAGGCCGGTCGCCGTCCTGACCGCCGCCTGCAAGCGGCGAGCCAGCGGCAGGGAGGCTTCGGAAAGTTCGGTAAGGTCGAGGAAAATTTCATCAATGCCGCGATCTTCCATGCGCGGCGTGATTTCCCGCGCAGCGGCCTTGAAACGGCGGGAATAATCCCGGTAAGCGTCGAAATTGGCAGGCAGCAAAATGGCTGCGGGCGCAAGACGGGATGATTGCATCAAGCCCATCCCGGAAAAAACGCCAAGCGCGCGCGCCTCATAAGTGGCAGTGGTCACAACCCCGCGTCCGGCGTAGTCTTTCAGACGCGCGAACTGGAGGCTGCCGTCCGGTTTTCGGACGGGACGCGGAACACGCGCGCCGCCCACGACAACGGCTTGCCCGGAAAGTTCAGGATAGGCGATGAGTTCCACAGACGCGAAAAAAGCATCCATGTCCAGATGGGCAATGCGGCGAAACATGAAAAAACAAGGAGTGTGAAAGGGTGACAGAATAAACATTTTTCCTCACGCCGAGTCTGAAAGCGCGTGTTAACATGTGACAACACACATGCTCTCAGCAATCACTCCATTACCCATCATACGTTAGGAGCCTGCTCATGAATGACACATTTTCTGCATCCGTTACGAAATATGTTGTCGTAGCTCTTGCGGCTGTTCTCGTTCTGAATCTGCTATTACAAGTGATATTTAATTTGCATGGCATGCCTGTGACAATAGGCATAGCTGCAGGAGTAGCATGGTTAATTTCTTTTTGGTTTCCCAAGTCACTCGGGCGCGTTCCAACAAAGAAAGAGTGTTCGCTTTTCTTGTGGTACTACGGGGGAATCCTTGCCCTAGCATTCATTGCTCTGTTAGTGCTTGTACACTGGGGATGGGGAATCCAACCTAATGCGGGAGGTTTATTAATCGCTTTTCTCCACTACCTATTGAACCGGCAATTAAGGTTTGACTTTTCAAGGCACGCCCCATATGGGCCGAAATGGCAAATATGATGCAACCCTTAATTGCCGGGTGAATAGCATATCCAGCGTTTGCACAAATATTCTTGTCTGAGAAAAACATGTCCAAGTTTTTCCCAAATGACTCCTAACATTTCATTCAGCCCGGACGCGCTAACGCGCTCCGGTTAATTCTGGCGTTATGGTCAAAATGATGGCAGGCTGTGGTAAAAAGCTCGCCTGATTCTTTTTTTTGGAGAAAACTCATGCCTCAATATCGTTCTCGCGCTTCCACGCATGGTCGCAACATGGCTGGCGCGCGCGCCCTCTGGCGCGCAACCGGCGTCAGGGAAGACGATTTCGGCAAACCCATTATTGCCGTGGTCAACTCCTTCACCCAGTTTGTGCCCGGACATGTACACCTGAAAGATATGGGGCAACTGGTAGCGCGGGAAATTGAGGCGGCGGGCGGCATTGCCAAAGAATTCAATACGATAGCCATTGATGACGGTATCGCCATGGGACATGGCGGGATGCTCTATTCCCTGCCTTCCCGCGACCTGATTGCCGATTCGGTCGAATACATGGCGAATGCTCACTGCGCCGACGCCATGGTCTGCGTCTCCAACTGCGACAAAATCACGCCGGGCATGTTGATGGCTGCGCTGCGCCTTAATATTCCGGCGATATTCGTATCCGGCGGGCCGATGGAAGCCGGGAAATCCGGCGAACGTGACGGCAAGGTGGTCAAGCTCGACCTGATTGACGCAATGATAAAAGCCGCCGACGCTTCGGTTTCCGACGAGGAAGTGGCGATGATCGAGCGTTCCGCCTGTCCGACCTGCGGTTCCTGTTCCGGCATGTTTACCGCCAATTCGATGAATTGCCTTAGCGAAGCCCTGGGGCTTTCCCTGCCGGGGAATGGTACGCTGGTTGCCACTCATGCCGACCGCAAGGAGCTTTTCCGCCGCGCCGGGCGACTCATTGTGGAATTAACCAGACGTTATTACGAAGCGGGCGACGAGACGGCGTTGCCGCGCAGCATCGCCAACCGCGCGGCGTTTGAGAATGCCATGAGCCTTGATGTGGCAATGGGCGGCTCTACCAATACTGTCTTGCATCTGCTGGCGATGGCGCATGAGGCCGGGGTGGATTTCGGTATGGCCGACATTGACGCGATTTCTCGCCGCGTTCCCTGTCTCTGCAAGGTTGCGCCCGCTACCGAGCGGTATCATGTGGAAGACGTGCACCGCGCTGGCGGGGTGATGGGCATTCTTGCCGAACTCTCCCGCGCTGGCCTTGTCAATCGGAATGTGCCGACCGTTTATGCAAAAACCATCGGCGAAGCCATTGATAGTCATGATGTCAGCGCCATTACCGATTTGGGAGTCATGGAATTTTATAAAGCCGCGCCGGGCGGCATGCCTTCGCTGGAGGCGTTTTCCCAGAGTAGCCGCTGGACAGAGCTTGATCTTGACCGCGCCCTTGGCTGTATCCGCAATGTAGCTAATGCCTATTCACAGGATGGCGGCCTTGCCGTGCTCTACGGCAACATTGCGGCAAACGGCTGTATTGTGAAAACTGCCGGAGTGGATGAATCAATCCTCAGATTTAGCGGCAAAGCCAGGGTGTTTGAGAGCCAGGAGGATGCGGTAGAAGCTATTTTGGGCGACAAGATTGTGGTGGGTGATGTGGTAGTGATTCGCTATGAAGGGCCGCAGGGTGGGCCGGGAATGCAGGAAATGCTTTATCCCACCAGTTATTTGAAGTCGCGCGGCCTGGGTAAATCCTGCGCGTTGCTTACCGACGGGCGTTTTTCCGGCGGCACTTCGGGGCTTTCCATCGGACACGTCTCGCCGGAAGCGGCGAACGGCGGCACAATTGGCCTGGTGGAGGAGGGCGATGTGATAGAAATTGACATTCCCGCCCGCAGCATTCATCTTAAGGTGTCGGATGATGAACTGCAAAAGCGCCGCGCCGCAATGGAAGCGAAAGGGGAAGCTGCCTGGCTGCCGGTTGATAGACGCCGCGTTGTGTCTGATGCCCTTAAAGCGTATGCGCTCTTCGCTGCTTCCGCCGATAAGGGCGGTGTGCGCGATCTATCGCAGGTGGAGAGGAAGAGGAGGGGCGGGTAAATCCGGCGCGTTTTTGTGGATTGAAAGAGTTTGCCCAGCAGTCTGCATACACAGTACAGAGTATTTACGCATGGTTTTGTAAGTGTTTGCCCCTCAGTCGAGGCACTACAATCTCCCACTGTTCGCGCTTTACGAGCTCACGGTAGGCTTGATCCGTATCTTCGGCGTACCGGGTGATAATGCCTGCCGTTTGACATTCTTCGGGGACGATCTCAAGGTTGAAGGATCTGGATGTTCGTCCAAGTATCTCGCCTGAAAGGCTGCGAATTGCGTAACGGTCGCCATCCGGCGTAAAACTCAGTTCGTCTCCGGGCTCAATGCGGCGAATGGCTTCGTGAATGACGCTTCGAGACGACTGGCGCCCAGGAAATCCGAGATCGATATCCTTCAAACTCAATGTCTGATATTGGACATCAAGGTGGGGGTCGTGTTTGCCGCTGAAAGTTCTGATCAGCGCGGTGTCTACCAACGAGTCCGTAAAGACGTTCCCTCGCCCGAATTCACAGAGGGTCAGCGTTTCTTCGGCACGGGTCATCCCCACGTAATAGAGTCGCCTCGCTTCATCAAGTTGATCCTGCCGCGTGCCCCAATCCCCATCCAACAGGGCGACATGGCGGAATTCCAGACCTTTCGCGGAATGTATCGTTCCGAGGAATAAGCCCGGTCTCGGCTGCTGTCGCATTTCTCTGGCGTAGTCGTACAACCAGTTAATCAATGTTCCTGGCGCGATTTGGCAATTGCCGTATTCCCCGGCGAGTTGCTCAAACGCAGTGCGGAAAAATGACTGCCAGAGAGGGTCTGGGGTCAGGTTTTGGGCTGTTTCAACCGTGGCGGCCAAGTCCAGTGCCGGTACTTGCAAACTGACGAGATGGGTGATGAGACGAGTGAAAGGACGCTGGCGAGTCAGAGGTAGACTGTTGTGCTTGTCCGCCGCAAGAAAATACGGAACGTCGTTCTGCTCGCACCATGCCTGCGCCGGCCACAGGTAGCGGTGGCTTCGGGCCAGGATTGCGCAGCCTTGCCAGTCGCTCCGCCCCTCCTCCAACGCGAGGAGGCGCTTCAATTCACTGAATACGGCTTGTGCCTGGAGGTTGCCGCTCTCCCGGTCGGAGTGAGGCAGACGGAGCCGCAGCACAGCGCCTTTACGTTCCGGGTCTCCCGCTTGCCAACGGCCAGCGGCGGGGAGTTGGGCTCGCTTCCTGTCGATCTGGATGGGATGTTCTGCCTTGAGTCGCCCGGCGTTCTGGCCGATAAGTTGATTTGAGGCGTTGATGATGGCTCGGCTGGAACGGTAGTTTTCCACGAGATAGTTGATCTCGGCTGCGTATTCGTTCCTGAAGCGCTCAATGTGGCGATTACTACCGCCTCGCCACTCGTAGATGTTCTGGTCGTCGTCACCTACCGCCAGGATGCACAGATCGGCGTCTTGTTCGCCCTGCTCACTATGCCGTCGGGAAAGGGCGCTGACCAGGCGGTATTGGCGATCATCAATATCTTGATACTCGTCGACCAGGATGTAACGGTAGCCCTGCAACAGGCGTTCCCTGAGGTCGTCCTCGCCCTCGATCAGGCTTTTGCCCTCAAGCAGGTTCGCTGCGCGGTCGAGCAGGGAATCCAGTTCGCTTTCTTCTACCTTGTCCCGCTGTTTGAAGCTCGTTCCAGTGAGGCGCATGGCCATGGCGTGGTAGGTCAGTACGGTGAGTCCGATGGCGTCATCGCCGACGAGTTCGAAGAGACGCTTACGGATTTCATTGGCTGCATGCCGGTTGAAGGTCAGGGCAATGACGGCAGTGGCCGGAACCCGCCGCACACGCAACAGGTAGGCGATACGATGAACGATGATCCGTGTCTTCCCTGAACCGGGGCCGGCCAGCATCAGGCGGTTACGATCCTGATCATCGGTGACAATATCCCTTTGTGTGCTGTTGAGTCCATTGGTAATGGCCTTCCAGGAATTCTCGCTTGTGGCGAGCTGCAAAACATCTTCCTTACCGGCAAAGTAGCGCTTCAGAAACTGATCCTTGGTCTGGGCAAAGTAATCCATGACCAGGCGCAGTGCTTGTGCCATTTCCTTGAGGGATATTTCGGCGTATTCGCGCATCACATGCACCTGGATTCGACGTTCCCGGTAGTGCTCGTCCAGTCGTTGATAGTCTTCCTTCACATAACGTTGCCCCTTCTTTTCGGGATTGATCTCGATTGTCATGGCTCGGCGCATGACTGTCATGCCATGGTTGAGCGTGAGGATTTCTTGGTGATGCAGATAGAGTAGAACGTGCTCGACGGCTTTTCGGCGCTGTTCCGGCTTGATCATGGCGTTAAGTTCCAGATCCTCGGCGATCATTTTCTGCAACCCGCCAAAGGTTGTGTTGACCAACAGATCCTTGCCCCGTCCTCCTGTGGGGATTTTGCCGATCAGGAATGAAAGCAGGACGGCGGCGATTTTCCGCCTCTTCTCGCCAAGTTCCTCCACTCCTGACCAGGTGTAACCGCCCCGGATACGCAATTTCAGATAGTCGCGGCTCAGTTGGCGTAGCTCAAAGCTGCTACGCTGCTGGCTGTCTCCATCCCGATCCTGGGCAAGACTGCGGAGGAGGCGCAGCACATGGAGCGGGAGCAGTTCCGGGAAATCGCACCGCTCCCGCAGAATGGTGGTCAGCGGCGTCAAGTTTAGATCTTGCCACTCCCCCTGGTCTGCGTCGGGCGCAAGCTCGCGGAGTTCCTTGAACAAAGCCTCTTCGAGCGCTAGGCACTGCTTCAGGCGATCACTCGATGCTCCCGAAACGCCATATCGCAAGTAGAGGGTGAGTTGGGAGTCATTTTCCAGAATGCCCAGTTCTTCGAGCTGTTTGATGGTGCAGGTTACTTCCTCGCTAGTTTGCCCGGTGAGTTGCATCAATTGATCGGTATTGATGCGCTCGTCAGCTCCGGCTTCGTAGAGGTGACGGAGAATGGCGCGATATTCCTCCAGACGCCGGGCAGACAGATTAGCCTTTTCCAATCGGCTATCTGCTTCCTCAGGCTTCAGACAAAGCCGAGCCGGAAAAACCCGCGTATGATTTTCTTCGCGGCGCAGGTACTGTCCACGTTCCAGCCAGGCGATGGCGGTCACGACTTTAGTTTCGGCATCCCGGTCATCGGCCTCGAAGTCTGTGTGAACAGTCTCACCATGCAGTATCTCTCCGGCGGTGATGACGAGTTGCCCTTTTTCGCGTCTGGCGCTCTCAAAGCGCAGCTTTTTCAGAATTTGCTGAATGTCCCGCTGGCTCAAGCGGGATCGCTCGCTCAGGCCGAACTGGGTCTCGATGTCCTGAGGGGCATAGAGTAGCACGCAGCGGGCTTCGTCCTGATCCCGCCCGGCCCGGCCTGCCTCTTGCAGATAGTTTTCCAGCGAGCCGGGAATATCGGCGTGGACGACCAGACGGACATCCTGTTTATCCACTCCCATGCCGAAGGCATTGGTGGCTACGATGACGCGCAGCAAACCCTCCTTGAACTGATCCTGAATATCTTTTTTCTCGTGGGGCTGGAGTCCTGCATGGAAGTGTTTGCAGAGCCAGTTCTGGTCGATCAGAAAGTCGGCGAGATCTTCTGCTTTCTTTCGGCTCGCCACGAACACTACCGCGCCGCCGGGCCGGTTCCCAAGCTCATCGTCGAGCAGTTGGTGGGTGCGGGAGAATTTTTCCCCGGCGCTGATTATGGGTAAGACCTCGAAATGCAGGTTCGGGCGATCCGGTGTGCCGATAGAAGATTTGAAGGCGATGTCAAGCTCGTCCCGAAAGTGCTGTCGGATGTCGTCGAGCACGTCTTGTTTGGCGGTCGCAGTAAAGCAACCAATAGGAGCCAGCTCTGTCTTGACCCTGGCGGTGAATTCCCGAATGAAGCGCGCGGCGTAAAGATAGTCAGGGCGGAAGTCGTGCCCCCATTTGGAGAGACAGTGCGCTTCGTCGAAAATCCAGGCGCCGATCTGGCGGTGGGCAATAGCTTTTTGGAAGGACTTGTTGCGAAACTGCTCAGGTGAGACCAGCAGGATGCCGACATCGCCAAGTTGAATCTTCTCCAGCACATCCGCTCGTTCCGGCATGGTGAGGAGACCGTTGAGCGCTGCCGCGCATTGAATGTTGTTGGCAAGGAGTCCATCCACCTGATCCTTCATCAAGGATTGCAGGGGAGAAATGATGATCGTGAGACTTCCGTTCCGATGGTAACGATTGAGCGCTGGCAGTTGATAGCAGATCGATTTGCCGCCGCCGGTTGCGAGTACCGCCAGGATTGACGTGCCGCGCATACCGGCCAGAGTGATGTCGTATTGAGAATTTTTCCCATCGGGATCGCGGAAATCGTCGAAACCGAAATAGCGCTTGAGCTCGTAGCGCGGGTCGTGGGTGGCGCGGCAGTAGGCGCAATCGGCATTGTCACAAGGAACGTCGCGCAGTTCACCGATTAACTTCCCGACGGCGGGGAATTGGTAGCGCACCCAAGGCGCCAGCACTGAGTTTCCGCCGGACACCCGGAGCCAGGCCAGGGCATACGCAATGGGCCAGTGAAGTTCGGGCTGGAAAAGATCGCGGGCGATCATCGTCGCCAGCCTGGTTTGGCAAACCTTGAGAGATCTGCGCAGGCTGGGGTCGCTCTCCCTTAGCAGGCCGGGCAACAAATCGGCAACCTGATCCAGCGATACCGGGCCTCGTCCAGTTTTCGACGAAAAAAAGTTGCCGAGACCGGGTTCGTCTCTCGGAGCGAGCAATGCCTGGTAGGCGATCAATTCGTTCGCGTGAGTCTCGGCCAGCCGCTCGAAGGCCTGGTGTTGGTCGAGAAAGAGCGTCAGCGTCGCTCGGCAATCCGAAAGCGGGGAGTTCAGGCTGTCCAGGATGAGTTTGTAGTTTTTGATTAGCCGATGATAGGGGTTTTGCGGGAAGGCGATGGGGGACAGGCGAAGGGTGTCGATCACCGGGAGTTGCAGGAGGGCCAGGTGCGGCGCAGCCCGTTGCAGTACCGGCAAATCGTGCTCGATGATGTTGTGGCCCAGAACAAAGCCTGCTCCTTCGGCCAGGGTATCCAGCCGGAGCAACACATCGTCGAGATTCTTCCCGATGCTGACGACCTCCAGGGTCTCATCCCGGTCGGAGCGCAAGGCGCCGATCTTGATGATTCGCTCGGACTCTCCCTCGTGCGCGGGAACGGTCGTCTCAAGGTCAAGGATCAGGCACTTGAGTTGGAAGGTTTGCGCCATGCCACTGATTTTCATAGTTGTCCGCATGTATTATGCCAGAGAGAATATGCTGTTGGGCGAAGCCAGAATGCGAATTCTCTCTGTCTTCAAGCAACTCGTAACTTATGTATTGCAAGCATTGCGCTTTTCGTCATTTTCAGGCAGAATCATCTGTTTTTCCAAGCCTGCCAGACCTGCCAGAATCGCGGTCGACATTTTTGAAGGAAGTAACATGAAAGAAGGCATTCATCCCGATTATGCGGAGATCCAGGTGACTTGTTCCTGCGGCAACGCGTTTGCAACCCGTTCCACGATGAACAAGGCATTGCATGTGGAGGTCTGTTCCTCCTGCCATCCGTTCTACACCGGCAAGCAAAAGATTGTGGATACTGCCGGACGGGTTGAGAAGTTCAACCAGAAATTCGGCGCGTTACGCGCAGGTAAATCCGCTTAAATCCGTTTTGGCCGTGGATTTTCGCTGAACAAGGGTCTCGCTTGACTCAGCCAGGCGGAGTCAAGCGAGACAAAACGTACTCGGGAGCTGAAGGCTCCACAAGATTGTATCGAGGAACCCTCTGCCCTTCAGGCAGGGGTGACTCAAAGGCAGCCGCGCTGCCTTTTTTGTAGTTTTTCATGCGCTTTCCTGCCCTTCCGCACTCCCTGAAATTGCCGCCTGCCGGCTGGACGCTGGCAGGGTTGCTTGCGTTCTATGTGTTTGCCGGATTGTTCGGGCATGATCCTTGGTCGGGCGATGACGTAATCCATCTGGCGGTTGCCAGGGATTTTGTGGAGTCCGGGTACGGCTTTCATCTTTCGCTTGCGGGACAACCCTTTTTTGCGCCACCGCTTTACTACTGGAGCGCGGCGCTTTCAGAGGCAATCAGCGGCTGGTTGTTGCCGACTCATGACGCCTTGCGTCTGGCGAGCGGTTTGTGGGTGGCGCTTACCCTGATGGCGCTTTATTATGCCAGTCGGGAGATATACGGACGAGAAGCCGCTGCCGCTACGCCGCTTCTGATGACGGGCAGCTTTGGCCTAATTGTCTATGCCCATGAGACCCAGCCCTTGCTGGTAGTGCTGACAGCGCTCAGTTTCTGGTTGCTGGCCTTTGCCCTGTTGCCCAGAAAACCCCGTCCGGCCGTCATGCTCCTGTGCCTTGCCTTCTTCCTGGCAACGCTTGGTGGCGGGCTGGCAGGCTTGCTCCTTCTTGTATTTCTGTTTTTTGCGGTTTTTGCTTTTTTTCGGACGGCGCGGCAAGAGGCGGGCAGATTGTTTTTGGCGTTGGCGGTCAGCCTGGTTGTGCTCGTAGTGCCATCCTGGCTCTTGTACCTCGCCGCACCAGATTGGCTTTTGGGCTGGATGGCGCGGGAATGGGCATTATTAAGCGGTGAATGGCGCTATGGCCGCGATTTATTAGTTCTCCTTGATGTATTTCTCTTGTTTGCCTGGCCGCTTTGGCCGCTTGCAGGTTGGGCCTTGTGGCGTAATCGCCAACGTTTGCGCCAGCCGGAAATCATGTTGCCGCTTGCCGTCTTTGTCGTTTTGTTTTTGCTGTTGCCTGCTTGTTTTCTGGTGTACCGGGGTACCGCTATCCTTCTCCTGCCGCCGTTGGCGCTTTTGGCAACGCCGGGAGTGCTGACTCTGCGCCGGGGGGCGGCCAACGCCTTTGACTGGTTTTCCGGCACGGTATTTACCGTGTTTGCCATACTTTTATGGACAGGTTGGAGCGCCATGATTTTCGGGTATCCGGCCAAATTGGCAGAGCGGGCGGTCATCTTGAAGCCGGGTTTCGTGGGAAATTTCGATCTGTGGTTTTTTGTGCTGGCGGTCATCGCCACCCTGTGGTGGCTGTGGCTTTTGCTGGCGATGCCGCGTTCGCCCTATCGTTGTCTGGTGCGCTGGAGCGCCGGGTTTGCGATTGGCTGGCTGCTCGCGGTTTCTCTCTGGTTGCCGTGGGTTGATTACGGCAAGAGCTATCGCAGCGTGGCGACCAGTCTGGCAGCCGCAATACCGGAGGAATACAGGGGTTGTATTGCGGAACGTCAGCTCGGACAGGCGCAAATCGCCTCTTTTGCCTATTTTGAAGGGATGCGCTTTCTTCCCTTGCATGGGGAAGGCAGGCATTGCCAATGGCTGTTGACGGGAGGGCGTCCGCAAACAGAATGGACGCTGCCCGGCGAAGTCTGGCAGCAGGTTTGGGAGGGCAATCGCCCCGGCGACCGCCGCGAACGCCTCCGGCTATACCGGCGGGATGAGGCGGGTTGATGTTTAAGAATTGCTCTTTGAGCGTTAATTCCGTCGTTGTTTTTCTGAACAAAAGCGGATGAGGCGGGTCGCCATATCTTCCTGGGAACTCAGGTAGGCGCACCAGTCTTGCGCGTGGATGGTGAGATCGTCCAGCGCGGCGTGATTGCCGCATAACCAGGGCCAGAAGTTGCGAAGAGCGTCCTCATCGTACTCCGCGCCATTCCAGAATCGCCAAAAATTCAGAAGCAATGGGTGCGGGCGATATTGTTCGGCAAAGGCGGCGAGCTTGGCGTGCTGCGCGTTTTCCGCCTGCGGATAGGCTTGCCAGACGAAGGGCTTGCCTGCCCATTGGGCGCGAACAAAGGAATCTTCGCCACGCGCGAAATTGAAGTCAGAAACGAATAGTAGCGTGTCGTAAGCCTCTTGTGACAGGAATGGAATGGGAAGCAGGTGGACATTGCCGACCTGCCAACCTCTAGCGGACGGTTTGCCAAGATGGGCGTAAAGGGCGTTGCAAGGTTGTCCGGGCGGTACAAGGCAAAGGATAGGGCAAAGAATGGGTCGTAAGGATGATGCTTTTTCCCAGGCGGCGAGCAGGGCGGCAATCGGCGCGTTTTCGTAGCAGAAGAGGCTCAGTAAAAGGGCGTCGGGCTGATCTGCAATGCCGAGCGCAGCAAGAAACCCAGCCCGACTGTGCTGCCGCATAAATATATCGGTCTCCCGCAGCAATCCGCCGCTTGTTGGAGTGAAGCCTGGGAAAAAAAAGTATTTGACGAGTGGCAGGTGAGGGTGCGGCGAGGCGAGGCCGTGACAACCTTCTATCCAGTCTTCGGCGCTCAAATACTCCAGATTTAGCCAGCAGGGTGCTATTTTTGCGAATGTCATGGCTTTCAGATAGAGTTGGGGCAATTCACAGGCGAAGGCTTCGATAACGATGTCAGCCACTTCCGGCATTTTTGTGGGCCAGGGGCGGATTTCCACTGTTTCATCCCGTTGTGGCGCGATCAGAGACAAGGGCGCGGGATTGTCCAGCCAGAGGCGGACGCGCTTGCCATGCTCAACGGTCAGTTGCCGCGCCAGACGCCAGCAAACGCCAAGGTCGCCGAAGTTATCAACAACCCGGCAGAAAATATCCCAATGCTGTGAAGACATTTGGCGCTATCGTTCTTTAATCTTCATGTCATGAAAGAGCGCGACCGCGCTTCACAAGGTAAAGCTGTTTTGTCTTAGAAATGTGGCAGAATAGCAGGATACATGATGAAAAACTACGACAGGACGTGTTATGAAATTCTTTGCGATACTCTTGTTTTTGGTGGTGAGCGCGGCGGGCGCGGTCGAAGTCGGTCTGGCGGGCGTTATGGGCAGCAAGGCGCTTCTGGTGATTGACGGCGGCAATCCCCGCGCGTTTGCCACAGGCGAACAGTATAACGGGGTCAAGGTGATTTCAGTACAAGGGCAGAGCGCCATCTTGGAAATTGACGGAAAGCGTCGTTCCCTGAAGGTGGGGCAGAATGCGACCAGCGCCGTTTCTTCCGATCAGGGAGGCGGGAGAGCAAGACTGACTGCGGGCAGAAGAGGGCATTTCTATACGAATGGGCAGATAAACGGGCGTTCGGTAAAGTTTATGGTGGATACAGGCGCTTCTTACGTTTCCCTCGGCGCTTCCGAGGCGCGGCGCTTGGGGCTGGATTTGAGCCGGGGCGAGTCTGTCCGAACGCACACGGCCAATGGAACTGCCAGTAAGCTGAAGATCAAACTGGATATGGTAAAAGTTGGCGATATTACCTTGCGTAATATAGACGCCGTGGTGGGGCAACAGGACATGTCGCATATCCTGTTGGGCATGAGTTTCCTCAGCCGCACCAGTATGCAGTACGAAGGCGATACCCTGCTTCTGCAACAGCGTTTTTGAAGGCAAGCCGTTTGATTCAAAAAATGTGGCAGAATGGCAGGATACATGACGAAAAATTGCGACAGGACGTGTTATGAAACTCTTTGCAATACTCTTATTTTTAGTGGCGAGCGCGGCGGGCGCGGTCGAAGTCGGTCTGGCGGGCGTTATGGGCAGCAAGGCGCTTCTGGTGATTGACGGCGGCAGCCCCCGCGCGTTTGCCGCAGGCGAACAGTATAACGGGGTCAAGGTGATTTCAGTACAAGGGCAGAGCGCCATCTTGGAAATTGACGGGAAGCGTCGTTCCCTGAAGGTGGGGCAGAATGCGACCAGCGCCGTTTCTTCCGAGCAGGGAGGCGCGGTTGCGCGACTGACAGCAGACAGCGCGGGACATTTCTTTACGAATGGTCAGATCAACGGGCGTTCGGTAAAGTTTGTGGTGGATACCGGTGCTTCTAACGTTTCTCTCGGCAACTCCGAGGCGCGGCGCTTGGGGCTGGATTTGAGCCGGGGTACGCCCGGACAAACAATGACGGCTAATGGGGTTGCAAACGTTATTTTAATCAAACTGGACATGGTGAAAGTGGGTGACATTACCTTGCGTAATATAGACGCTACGGTAGTGCAACAGGATATGCCCTTTGTCCTTCTGGGCATGAGTTTTCTCAATCGTACCAGTATGCAGCGCGAGGGCGAAGTTATGGTACTAAAACAGCGGTTTTGAGAATGGTGTCGGGTTCAAGAATGGCGCTTAGGGCAGAGCATCTTGCCGCCCTGCTGTCGCCGGAGCCTGCGCTGCCGACCGACGAAGACGATTTCAACCATAAGCCGCATGACGCGCTAAAAGAAGAAGACCTTATCCCGGCGGCGGTACTGATTGCCATTGTGTCGCGCGCGACGGGCGAACATGTTTTGCTTACCCAGCGCACCGACCATCTGCATGACCATCCCGGACAAATCAGCTTTCCGGGCGGGCGCATGGAAGCGGATGATGCAAGCCCGGCGCATACTGCGCTGCGTGAGGCATGGGAAGAAATCGGCCTCTCTTCTTCCCTGCCGCGCATTCTTGGTTATTTGCCCGACTATCGCACGGCCACCGGGTTTCTCATCCATCCTGCCGTTGCCTGGCTTGAGCCACCTTTTACGCTTTCGCCGGATGTTTTTGAAGTCGCGGAAGTCTTTGAAGCGCCGCTGGCCGATATTTTCGACCCGGATCGTCATCGCCGCGAACACATCTTTTATAAGGGACGGCGACACGCTTATCATGTGATTGAGTATGAAACGGGAGAAGGCATCAGTCGTCGCATTTGGGGAGCCACCGCCGGAATGCTGCTTGCCCTGAAGCGGCGGTTGGCTGGCGTTTTATATAGTTGTTCCTGCAAATAAAGCGACTTTCATGCGTAGGCTTGGGTGAGCGGAACGCGAACCTCAACATTGCGCCTCCTTTAGAGAAGTTTTGCTTCAAGTAGATATAACGTCGTTGCGACTGCGACGGCATGATACAGATTACAGATGAACCGCTTGAAAACTATTCACCCGGCCATTAAGTATTGAATATTATGCGGCATATTTGGTTTTAGGATCATTGAAATAAGATTGGACGCGATCAGGGTGTTGGGTGAGCATGTTCATGTGGTTTTCGGTAGCGAGTTTGAG
>Ga0099364_10007683_pt1 | contig 15338 bp, 12 predicted proteins | sample TergutTh196P3_FD_73070 | JGI IMG/M metagenome (GOLD analysis project Ga0099364, IMG submission 73070) | Microcerotermes parvus P3 segment gut microbial communities from Pointe-Noire, Republic of the Congo - Th196 P3 | ecosystem: Host-associated > Arthropoda: Insects > Digestive system > Gut ... | reverse complement strand
CATTATAACATGCCGAGAATATTTTTAGCAACTCGGGGAGTTTCAGGGCACAAAAAAAAGGCTGTCCCGGATATTCATCCAGGACAGCCATTCAATCTAAAACATTAACTCATTATAAATATCAGCCACCTACGTGCCTGACATTTATCTCATTCAAACACCAATCCGGCGGGGGCTTTGGAAAGGAAACCTACCTCTCCATATGCAGCATCGCCAGCGCCTGCTGCTAATTCAAAAGCAGTGAGATATGCTTGCACAAAAGAATTCCCCAAAACGCCATGATTGAAAATTATTTTTATTTGGTCACCAGTGATTATTCCGTCATACCCTACGAGTTTCGATAATTCAAATATAGCGTATGTGGTTTCATCTTCAGCATTAGCAAAATTTGTCCAGTCTGGGAGGGTAGTCTGATGCCAACCAGCAAGACCATTACCTTGTAAAGCTATCTGCATTCCTCCGAATCCGTCTCTATTAGCATTGCTGCCTACAAATTCAATCACCAGAAATTTTGCATTTTTGAAAAGATCAATGTCTTGATTCCCAGTACCATCTATTCCTCCAAACCCACTTTGATTGTTGCCATCGGTAATTTGAATTGGGCTTACATTCACATTTGCTGACGGAGGCTCGACTGTAAATTCAAGGGCATTGCTTGCCGGTGAATCGCTGGAGACATTTGTAAGGCCAAGTGCAACTACTGTAACAACATAATCGCCAGGTGCTGATATAGCATACGATGTCGCTCCGGCTCCTACATTGCCTAATACCTCTGTGCCATTAAATATTCTGTATCCAGAAGCGTTATCAATTGCTTCCCAGGATATGGTATGCACTACACCAGCTGCATTCCTTTCGATAAAAGGCGCCGGTAATGCTACAATGACGCTAGACCTCATACCTACTATACGAATGTTGTCAATCCGAACCTTCATGCCAGTTGCTCTGTTTTCAATCCTGATTCCAGCAGGGTTGCCGCCCCTTATTTGTGAAACATTAGCCGCTGTAAGCGTTGCTTCTAACGTAAAGGCGCCTTCTTCATTGGCCGTAGCTATTGCGTTCTCTCCGCCTACGCTTGAGTTAAGCTGTGTCCTGCCGTCCGCGAGAGTCAGAATTTCACCGGTTACGGTAACAACATCACCAGCCCGGAAACCGAAAGCAGTAAAGGGAAGATCCAACCCTGCACCCCAATCAGTATTAATATCAAGCTCCAATGACTTCTTACCGGCATTTTCTACCGCTGTAATCGTTATATGACCATCGCCCCCTGCACGCACTAAAGGCGCAATAGGGCTTGGCGCACCGTCTGCACCGAAGGCCACAGCGCCAACCGGCAGAGCCTGAATATCCGCATTTTCAGACATGTCAAAGACAACGGTTTCTTCGAGCTCGCCACTCGGGTCATCATCATCATCGTCATCGCCGCCGCATCCCATCATCACAAGCCCTGCTGCCAGCAGCAAAGCAAGCAACACCATCCAGATTTTTTTCATTTTCTTCCTCCATATTTTGGTTTTTACCCCCTACAGGGGTATCAAATTTAAAGGGAGGATTTTACAGAACACCAAATAAATTCTTGCGGAACGAGTAGAAATAATACAAAGGCGAAAACTGGAACGAATTATGCCCCCAGGTACAAATACCTTATACACCGTCCGAACCGAAAGTTTGAGCTTTGCGGCAGGGTAGGTTGATTTTTGCAATTCATTTATAGATAGAGCTGTCTATAATGTAGACACATTATAGACAGACTACCTAAAAAAACGCATTTTCGCAGCCTTTAGGCGAGAAAATGAAAGGCTGTCCATAAAGTAACCGACTTTATGGACAGACACTAGATAAGCCAAACTGTCGAATTTAAACGCTGAATTAATTTAAACAGTGTTTCATGAGGGGATTAGCCAGTTATTTCCGAAAAAACAGTAAATTTTGAAAATAAATTTGACAAAACATGCAAAATTCTGATATAGTGTTTAAAAATAGGAATTTCCGCATAAGGATTTTCCGGTTATACTAAAAGAGCGTTTATAGTGGATATATTTTTTGTGTTTTACAAGAAGCTCTTACGGTAAAAAAACAAACAGGAGGAAATCGGAGATGAAAAACAAGATCGTATTTTTGCTGATAGCGGCAATCGTGTGTACAGGTCTGATTGTAGGCTGCGACACAGAGGATAAAGTCAGCCAAATAACCCTCACCTTTGATGCAAACGGAGGCACTGTAAACGGCAAGGCAATCGAGGAAATAAAAATCGACAGCGGGAGTACTTATACCGCTCCAACCCCCGTGCTTGAAGAACATGACTTTATGAGATGGAATGACAAAGCGGATGGCACCGGGGAAGACTTTAGCAGCACAAAAGCATATACAGGCGACGCTACTTTTTTTGCGATATGGGAAAAAGAAGATGGTCTGCCTATAATTCTTACATTCGATGCCAACGGTGGCTATTTTGGATGGAAAGAAGATAATATCACCAGCAGGGAAATAACCCTTGAAAAAGACGAGAGCCTCAATGATATTGCCGAACCAGTTCCGCATGCTCTGCATGACGACAGTGAATTAATAGGCTGGAATACCAGAGTTGACGGCTCTGGGGAAGAATTCTCCATTGATACCAATCACAATGCCGATAAAACATTTTACGCGATATGGAGTCGGTCGGCAGAACAGTTTACTCCTTGGTTTTGGGGTACCTTCGACGACCGAGCAAATGATAGCGGTTCTTCTGTAAGCGAAATGGAAATTTTGCAAGAAGTAATTGATGGCGAACCAGTAACTGTATATCACTATACAGGGACAAGAACCAATTTATTCCAGTACGGCTATCTGGGCGGCTTAATGATGCCCAATGAAGATCATGAAGATTATGACGCATTAGTGGAGCGTATCAAAACTGCGAGTGGTTTTTCCTTTAAGGTTACAGGCGATGGAAAGAGGTATCAGATAATGGCTGTTACCAGTGATATTGCCGCCGATGATCATTCCTATTACCGAAAAAGGAACGGATTTATAGCTCCGGCAGACGGGGAGGTAGCTACAGTCGAAGTTATTATGAGTGGTAATGACTGGGGGCATCCCAGAGATTTGGGAATGGGATGGGGAAACAAGGTACCATTCGATAATGATCTAATTGAGCAATTTCAGTGGCAAACCGATGGTGAACCAACCGGCAGACCGGATGATACCTTCTGGCTAAAGATGTGGGATTTCCAGCTAATCGAAGATTAAACCTATCCATAATCCAGCGCCTAAAAATCAGGCGCTGGATCAAATCTTAATGAGAAGGGACACTGAATGAAAAAATTTCAAAGTATAGTCCTTGTTGTATTGATGTCATTACTCTTGGCTGCCTGCCCCCCCGAGGAAACTCCGGATGGAATAGCTGTTGCCTTTACGGATCTAACCCAGGACGGTTCACAAACGGTTATTACGACAAGATTAACATTAATCTTTGACAAGGATATAACAGGATTAACGGCTGAGGATATCGCCTTTGATGCCGGCTCTACCGGTGCGGTCAAGGGTACTTTAACAAGGGCGGGTGCAGGCTATCGGCTCAATGTATCGGGTATTACAGAAACCGGAACAGTCAGCGTGGGCGTATCAAAGTCCGGCTATACGATTACTCCAAACGAACGGCAAACTACCGTATACTTTCCAAATACCTATACAGTTTCCTTTGATGTAGACGGCGGTCTTCCTCAGCATGAGAACCTGACCGTAATTCACGGCAGTACTCTAAAGCGGCCTTTAGGCCCCCAAAAAACCGGCGTAATATTTTATGATTGGTATCAAGATGAGGCATTTACAACCCTCTGGAATTTCATTGAGGACACAGTTACCGATAATATCACCCTGTACGCTAGGTATATTAACGCGAGTGAGCTTGATGATAGATCGGCCTTTGACTTTTTTCAGACCGAGGGCATTTCTATTGGGTGGAATCTGGGGAATAGCCTGGATTCCCCGCGTGAAGAAACGGGATGGGGAAATCCTGTAATAAATCAGGCGATAATGAATGGCGTTAAGGACGCGGGTTTTAACATAATCCGAATACCCGTAACATGGGGTTATAATATAGGCCCAGCTCCTGATTATACCATCAACGAAACATACATGGAACGTGTTGCCGAAGTGATTGACTACGCGAAAGAAGCCGGCTTCAAGGCAGCCATCATCAATATACACCATGACGGAAACCAACGCGAAACCGATCCCTTCTGGCTTTCCATTAACGAAGCCCGTGGAAGTGATGCGGGATACGAAAATGTAACGGGGAAATTTACTGCGGTATGGAGACAGATAGCGGATTATTTTAGGGATTACGATACATTCCTGATGTTTGAATCATTCAACGAGATTCACGATGGGGGCTGGGGATGGAATATGCAAGAACCGGCTGCGCGGCAATTCGAAATAATTGACAGTTGGAATCAGATTTTTACCGATATTGTCCGTCAAAATGGTAGTTATAATGCGGTTCGTTTCCTTGTAATTGCAGGTTATTATAAAAGAGTACATCGTTATACTGAAGAATTTTTTACCTTGCCGGAAGATAGTACTCCCGGAAAACAGGTTGTTTCTTTCCATTACTACAATCCAGAGGCTTTTTCTCTTCGCGGGACTCAAAGAGGTCAGGGAGCTAATGCCTATTGGTGGGGAACAGAAGATGATCTAGCGCTGCCCGCTAACGAGTTTATGCTATTCAAGGAAAGGTTTATAAACAATAAAATCCCGGTGATTATTGGTGAGATGGGGCCGGTACAGTCACGAAACGTCGCCGGAGATCCATACAGGCGTGATTTTGTTTCCCATGTGTACAAGCAAGCTAAAGATTACGGGTTAGTTCCGGTTTATTGGGATAATGGCAGGTTTGATCGCGAAGGAGATGGCTTCGGTCTATTTAACCGTACTACTGGTCAACCTCAGACTGAGGAATTCGGTGCCGTTATCCGAGCTATGGTAGAAGCGGTTAATTAACCGATCAAGTAAGGAAGGAAAAAGGATGAAAAAAATTCTAAGCATAGTATTTGTTGTATTGATGTCATTGCTCTTTGTTGCATGTCCCCCCGAGGAAACAGAGGACGGGAACATAACCGTTGCCTTTACCGACCTGATTGCTGACGGTTCACAAACGGCGCTTACTACCAGATTAACCTTGACCTTTGACAGGGATATTACTGGGTTATCGGCTGATGACATTGACTTTGAACCGGGAGATACCGGCGCAGTCAAGGGGACATTAACCAGGGCAGGAGCCGGTTACCGGCTAAGTGTATCGGGCATTACAAAAACAGGAACGGTCAGTGTAGGGGTATCAAAGACGGACTACACAATTACTCCAAGCGAGCGACAGACTACCGTATACTTTCCAATTTCCTATACGATTACCTTTGATACAGGCGGCGGCGCTCCTGTCCCCGAAAATCAACTGGTAGCCCATGGCGAAACCGCCGCCCGGCCTGACAGTCCCAGAAAAGACGGTGAAATATTCGCCGGTTGGTTCAGGGAAGATACTTTTGTAACTCGTTGGGACTTTACTAAAGATACCGTTACCGGGTCCATCATTCTATACGCCCGTTATATGGACGCCGGCGATTTGGCGGCTATAACGGCCCAAGACTATATTGAAGCCGAGAATCTTACTGTTGGCTGGAATCTGGGGAACAGTCTGGACGCTCCAGGCAGCGAAACGGCATGGAGGAATCCGCTGATAAATCAGGCGATCATGGATGGTGTCAAAGCGGCGGGCTTTAACCTGATCCGTATACCGGTAACATGGGGATCTAATATGGGTTCCGCGCCAAATTATACCATTAGTGAAACATATCTGCAGCGTGTCGCCGAAGTGGTTGGCTACGCAGAAAAAGCAGGTCTTACGGCGATGATCAACTTGCATCACGAGGGATGGCTTAACAGGAATAATTTTTTAAACGCTGCCCGGGATCAAGGTACGGCGTATGCAACACTAACGGATCGGTTTACTAAAGTATGGGAACAGATAGCGGAATATTTTAAAGATCATGATCTGTCCCTGATGTTCCAGTCAATGAACGAAATTCATGATGGGAATTGGGGTAGTCTTTCCAGTATGGGAGCCACCGCACAACAGCAGCTTGAACTAATCAATACCTTGAACCAGATATTTACAGACGTAGTCCGCGCAAGCGGCGGTAATAATGCAACACGCTTTCTGATACTTTGCGGCTATGCTCAAAAACCTCATCTGTATGAAGAAGACATGTTTACTCTGCCGGAGGACACTATTCCCGGCAAACAGATTGTTTCTTTTCATTACTACGAACCGTATCCTTTCGCTCACGATGGAACAAACTCTTTCTGGGGTTCTACGATTGATAAGGCAAGGTTTGCTAACGATTTTAGGGTGTTTAGGGACAGGTTTACCAGCAATAATATCCCCGTGTTTATTACCGAGACAGGTCCGATTGTATATGGGGGTGCGAATACGAGCGCGGTAGCAGAGGCGCATCAAAACCGGCTTGATTATATCACTCACATGTTTGGCGCGGCCAAAGAACATGGGTTAGTGCCAGTTTATTGGGACAACGGACAGGCGAGCAGGCATGAGTTTCAAATCTTTAACCGCAATACCGGTGCGCCTTATGATGAAGCATCCAGAGAATGTATCGAAGCCATGATTGACGCAACAAGATAATAATAGGACAGCCGTTCAACCAATGAACGGCTGCTCCAAATAATTCATCATCATTACAGCATACCGATCCAGCAGTAAAGCAAGCAATACCATCCATATTTTCTTCTCACAGGTGTAGGATACTTTCCTTAAACGCCCATAAATTTAAAGAGAGTATTTTTTTACGCAATTGCTGTTATGTGAAAATTAAATTAGACGATAAGTAATAACACATAACTTTTTTTAGAGGTATAGTTTCCGCGTTGCGGAAACTTAGGTTAACATCACCGCCGAACCCCTAGTTCGATACTTTTGGTTCGATTGCGGCTTAAATTGGAGGAATTATGACTTATGGTTACATTAGGGTTAGTACGGACAAGCAGACAGTTGACAATCAAAGGTTTGAGATTGAGAAGTTTTGTTCGAGTAACAAACTGGAGATTGACCACTGGATCGAAGAAACTATCAGCGGAAATAAATCACCTGAAAAGCGGCTTTTAGGTTCGCTTCTTGCAGAAGTCAAGGCTGGTGACCTTATTATTTGCTCTGAATTGTCTCGTCTTGGAAGAAGCCTTTTTATGATTATGTCAATTCTTAATCGCTTAATGATGAGTGATGTCCGAATATGGACAATCAAGGATAATTATCGGTTAGGTGACAATATCCAATCGAAAGTGCTGGCTTTCGCTTTCGGTTTGTCTGCTGAAATTGAAAGAGAACTGATTTCTCAAAGAACAAAGGAGGCGCTCGCGCGAAAAAGAGCAGAAGGAAAAGTTCTTGGCAGACCCAGCGGCAAAAAGTCATCCCGTGTAAAACTTTCAGGACGTGAACAGGAAATAAGGGCGCTTATTGAAAGACGATTTTCAAAAAGCGCTATTGGAAGGATATATGGCGTTAACAGAATAACTGTTGACACTTTCCTAAAAGAACGAGTGTTTAATCAGCATATCCCGCCGCAGAGTGTGTAGGTATATTGTTCTGGTAAATAGAGTAATAATTCACAGGGCTGTTGCGAAACAGCAGCCCTGTCTTTACCGTATGATTTTTTTTTGGTATAATTTATTTATGATAATTCGTGATATATTAAATTCAATCGCCGCTAAACGCATTCTTGTTCTGGATGGGGCTATGGGTTCCATGATTCAGTCTCTAAATCTTGCCGAAAAAGATTTTAGAGGCGGCAGGTTCGCGGATCATCCAATGCCGTTGGATGGCTGTAATGATCTGCTTTGCCTTACCATGCCCCAGGCAATCGGCTCTATTCACGAAGCTTACCTTGAAGCAGGCGCGGATATTATCGAAACTTGCAGTTTTAACTCAACTTCGTTTTCGCTTTCTGATTATGGCTTGGGGCATTTGGCATACGAGATAAGCGCGGCTGCCGCTAAAATCGCCCGCGAAGCTGCGGATAAATTTTCAGATAACGGCAAACCCCGCTTTGTTGCGGGAAGCATCGGCCCTACAGCGAAGGGCGCGAGCCTTTACCCCGACATCAATGATCCGCATAGGCGTAGTATTCGCTGGGACGAGCTTGAAACTGCGTATTATGACAATGCCAAGGGGCTTTTGGATGGCGGCGCAGACATTTTGCTGATAGAAACAGTCTTTGACACTCTCAACGCAAAAGCAGCGCTCTTTGCCGTTAGCCGTCTTCTGGAGGAACGAAAAATTGATGTACCCGTGATAATTTCCGCCACTGTTTCAGACACCAGCGGAAGGCTCCTTTCTGGTCAAAATCTGGAAGCTTTCTGCGTTTCCGTATTTCACGCGAATCCCTGGGCAATCGGTCTGAATTGTTCTTTTGGCGCGGGCAAACTTCTGCCATTTGTCCGTGCGTTATCTGAAATTGTTCCATGTCTTGTCAGCGCCTATCCCAATGCCGGCCTTCCTAACAGGCTTGGGTGTTATGAGGAAACGCCGGATATGATGTCGGCTGACATAGAGGCGTATTTTAAGGAAGGGCTGGTAAATATTGCCGGAGGCTGCTGCGGCTCTACTCCTGCCCACATTTCCGCGATTGCGGAAAAAGCAGCGGCGCACAAGCCCCGCGATATTCCTGCTGTTTCACATAACGGCAGCTTTTCAGGTCTGGAACGGTTTAAATTTACAGATAATATTGTTCAAATCAAGAGTGATACGGATGCCGCGGAAAGAAAAGAATTCCTACAGTTACTCAGCAAAGAAGAATATGAGGATGCGGTTGACATGATACGCGACATGGTTGACGAAGGCGTGACAGTCGCCAATATTGAAACAGACGATGAAAATGCCCTGGAAAAATTTCTTGACTTCGCTCTTATGAACCCGTATGTCGCCAAAGTTCCGTTTTTCATTAACAGTTTTTGTTTTAATACTCTTGAAACTGGTCTTAAACGTATGCAGGGAAGAGGTTTCGCCGGACCTGTTAATCTAAAAGATGGAGAAGAGGAATTTATCCGCAGAGTACGGCTTATCCGGCGTTATGGCGCGGCGGCAGTGGTTACACTGATTGACGAGCAGGGACAAGCTGAAACCGATGAACGTAAAATCGAAACCGCGCGGCGGATTTATGATTTACTGCGAAATAATGGCTATCCTGCCGAAAACATAGTTTTTGATAGTTCTATCTCTTCATGGATTCGGGAAAATTGCCCCGGCGTTCTTCTCGCTGGATGATGTTTAAAGTTATCTGTCATTGTTTCTTGAACATAAATCCCTGAACCAGTAACTGAATAGCTGTTGCGAAGATAAAAACCAGCCATGAATACCTAAAGCCAATTAAAAAACCAAGCAGGATAAATATACCAATGGCAAATATCCAGATAGCTCCGCTGAATATCCCAAAACGGCTTGCGGTTGCGGGATCATTCCACATCGCCATTTCATCCTTTGCCACTTTGTTGTGAAAACTTTTTGCCCACGGTTTTAGCCGTTCTTTCTCGGTAAGGACAAGATAAACCAATATACCAATGCCCGGCATCACAAAGGGAATTATCAGAGAAATGACAGGAACCAGAAATTCAAAATTTTCTACGGGAATTTTGTGAATTAAAATGTTATCTACGATTCTGACACTGAAAAATACTATCGGCATTGTAAAAAGACCAAACGCTATCAACCCCGCCGCCGCCGCATACCATGCGCCTCGTTTTTTGCTTATAGGATAGACAGAAGCTGTTTCCTGGGTAACTCCCAAAAAAGTAAAGCCCACAACAGCGGCAGTCAGGAAGGGCATCATTGTCGCGAAAAAACTGGTTAAATCAATGGGTGCGTTAAATTTGGAACCTGCTGATTTTGTAGCGAAAAGGGCGATAAACGCTACAGTAAGTCCAAAAATCACCAGTGCGCCAAAAATCACATAGGCCACTACTCTCTGTGCCGGCATATACTGTTTAATGTCCATGTAGACTTCCTCAAATACTTCCGTTCGCTTTTTCAGCGACAGCTCGTCAGCTAACGCGGATACATCGCCCAGATCGGCGCTTGCTTTCGCGAAGGCTGTCTCCGCGTCTATACCTTTTTTGACAAAGTTGTCAATTTTTGCATTCAAATTGCCAAGCAGTTCTTCCTTAAAGTCTGCCAGCGCCGCCGTTTCTTCGTAACCTTCGAACAGTGAATCCACAAATGTTTTAGCGTTCATTTTTTGTCATCCTCCAATAAATCATTGATAATTTTTTGCGTAAATTGCCAGTCACGCGTATTTTGTTCAAATACTTCCCGCCCCTTTTCGGTAATCCGGTAGTATTTCCGCCTCGCTCCCTGAGTCTCGTCCCCCCAATACGATGTTATACACCCCTCCGCCTCAAGCCGTTTGTAACTTGAGTACAAGGTGGTTTCCTTTAGTTCGTACTGTTCCCCTGTCCGCTCCAGAATACGATTGTAAATTTCAAAACCATAGGCATCGCCGCGTGTCAGGATACGCAGGACAATCGTATCCGTATGCCCACGCAGCAAATCTGACGACATAACCGCCTTCATAACACCTCCTGGTGACAGTCACCTTTTACAGCCTTTCGTTGTACTTGTAGTGTCATATTATACTATACATCATATTACTACGACAGTCAAGTATATTTTAGCAAATTTGTTAAAAATTGTTCTGCGTTGTACTTTATCGTGTTTCTCTGATATAATTCGGTATTCCATGAAGAAGCAAAAAGCCCTGATTTATAGATGTTCCTCTTGCGATAGAATCGAACCTAAGTGGCTGGGTCGATGTCCTGAGTGCGGGGAGTGGAATACCCTTGTGGAAACTGCCGCCAAAACCGAAGGTAAACGCGGCGTGACCGGCTCTGGCGGTCGGGGGAATGTGCCCCAGACTCTGCCTCTTTCGACCATAGACCCTTTGGAAGGCAGCCGTGTAGGAAGCGGTATTGGCGAGCTTGACCGGGTTCTGGGCGGCGGCATTATGAAAAGATCCGCCGTGCTAGTGGGCGGCGAGCCTGGCATAGGTAAATCAACTCTGTTGCTGCAACTCGCTGCTGCCGTGGAAACCAAGGGACGTGTCCTGTATGTTTCCGGTGAAGAGTCTGCGGGGCAGTTAAGGCTAAGGGCAGACCGGCTGGGTATAAGCGCGAACAAAAGCCGCATGGAACGAATCGAGATCCTCTGCACCGGAAGCCTTGAAGAAATTGAAACTGTCCTGAATGCCGTCAAGCCGGTGCTGATACTGGTGGACTCCGCTCAGACGCTTTTTTCCGCCGATGCCGGTTCCGCTCCGGGCGGCGTGAATCAAATGAAATATTGCTCGTTTGAGTTAATCAACTGGGTTAAAGAACATGACGCCGCCCTTTTTCTGACAGCCCATGTTACTAAGGAAGGGCTTATTGCGGGGCCAAAAACATTGGAACACATGGTGGACACTGTTCTTTACTTTGAACAGAACGACAAAACATCAGCCCTGGGCGGATCTGTCGATTGCCGTTTTTTACGGGCTGCCAAGAACAGATTTGGCTCTGTGGACGAAATCGGGATTTTTACAATGGGTGAGCAGGGGCTTTCCCCTGTGGAAGATATCGGCAGGCTGTTTCTGGTACGGCGTGAAGGAGAGCTGCCCCCCGGCGTGGCGACAGCGGCAGTGCTTGAAGGTACAAGAACAATACTAGTGGAAATTCAAGCCCTTACCATCCCCGCCAAGGGCTCGATTAGCCGGGTTTTCTCCGACAAAATCGACTCCGGCAGGGTTTCACGGGTGTCCGCCGCTCTGGAAAAACACCTTAATTTGCGGCTTTCCGATCAGGATTTGTATGTAAATGCCGCCGGGGGTATTCGTGTTACCGAAGTTGGCGTGGAACTTGCCCTGGCTTGCGCTCTGTATTCAGCCCGAACAGGGCTTGCCTTACCGGCAGACTTGGCAATCGCCGGGGAACTGTCCCTTACCGGAGAAATCCGCCCCGTACGCCGCCTCGCGAACCGTGTTAAAACAGCTTCCGGCATCGGTTTTAGCTCTTTTCTGGGTCCGGTGCCGGAAACACCCAGCACCGGCTCCAAAGAACTGCGCGCGGCCAGGGACATTAAGTCCGCTATCAAGTTGCTTTTTGGCGCTCCGGCAGTTTTACCCACCATAACGCGCCGTGGATAAATAGCCCTGTACTGGAAGTTTTAAGAAAATGTTGAAAACATCTTGACATTTTTTTTTCTTTCGTCTATATTTTCGGTAACTGGTGATTTTTTGGTTTTGGATAAAAGTGTTTTATGCGGCTTTTTAAAAAGTTCGCAAAGTTTAGGGATTCTGTTTTTGTCGCTTGTCTTGTCTTTCCTTTTTCTCCCTTTACAATTATGCATCTTATTTTCTCTTGTTTTTGACAAGGGGGATTTGAGTCGTCTGCTTTCGCGGGCGTGAATATCTTATGCGCGCCTGGACGCATTTGCAAACAGGTTTTGTTCGGCGTTTAGTTCTGGACAGTTCCTATTTGTTCCGGGTGAAGGAATTTTCTCAATGGGTAAGAAATTGTATGTCGGTAACCTATCCTACAACACAACCGAAGATGGTCTACGTAACCTGTTTTCAGGTTTTGGCACCGTCGCTTCCGCCAAGATCATTTTTGATCGTGACTCCGGCAACTCCAAGGGGTTCGGTTTTATCGAAATGGGCAGCGATGGTGAAGCGGCTGCGGCAATCGAAGGCACAAATGGCCGCGAACTTGACGGTCGCCAATTGCGTGTAAACGAAGCGATGGATAAACCTCGCCGTGAACGCGGCGGCGGCGGCAACTGGTAAAGCTCCGCTTTTCGGTAAACGGCGCGCCTTATTTTTAAAAGGAGCAGGGCGCGCCGTTACTGCTTTTCACTTAATAATTTTTTTCTCTCTTCTTCCGCGGCAAGGTGCATCCTTTCTAGTTCTTTCATTATTGCGTCCACGACAGCCTGCTTCTTGTCTATGCCTTCTGCTGTTGCCGCTCTTATTTTTTCACGGAATTCCACGCAAGAGACGACTGGTCCCGCTGTAACCCGTACGATATCCTTGCTTACCGCATCATTCATCATATCGGTTTTTTGCACATGAAGAACTTCACCGTTCAGGGCGACAAAACACATATAATCAAAAGAACGAATATACGAATCAATTTCACGCACACCTTTTTTTGTTTCCGGGTCCCAGGAGCGGTAACGGGTTCCTGACGGGAAAACCAGGACAAGTTTGCCCTTGTACTTTTGTTCGTTCAGCGCGTTCATGGCGGCGCGATTAATGGCAGCGCTGCGGGGAAGCTCAACTTTTTTTATTTCTATGTCCGCGCCATGCAGATAGCGGCTTGGATAAATCACTAGCCGGGTATAAGCCCCAGCAAAGGCGGCAACTACGGGGTTGTCTTCGTTCAGCTTCATGCCGGCGATGGCTATAACCGCGTTGGCAATGTCCTTGCCCCGCCCTCCCGCCTTACGGGCCATCAGGGAAAAAATTGAAAGGTCCATATTACTGTAATGTTCAAGCAGGAGCAGACAGGATTTTCCTGATTCGGCCTTGGCTAAAAGGTCTTCAAGGTTTTCAAGACCGGAAAGCCCGCTTCCCGGAAGGGTCAGGCTTCCTACCATTTCATCCAGAAGCGGTAGAATGTCCGGGTTTCCTTCCTTGTATACATTTTCCTCTGTTATTACAGTAGCAACTTTTGACAACGATACCGCTGCTTTTATTTGTTTACCAAAAGCGGTAGTTAGGGTTTCAATCATATCTCACTCTCCCCAAATTTTTATTAATTCGATGATAACCTTGCTGGCGGCACACATCTCGCTTACGCTGATCCACTCCAGACGGCTGTGAAAGTTCCGTCCTCCGGTAAAAATGTTTGGAGTGGGAATGCCCAGTTCTGTTAAGCGGGAGCCGTCAGTTCCGCCCCTGATGGGTTTTAGGCGCCACTCAATACCCAGGTTATTCATCGCCCGCTTGAGCTTTTCCAGCACATCGGGTTTTTCATCAATTCTAGCTTTCATATTATAATACTGCTGTCGAGGTTTAACAATTACTTTTCCGCCTGGAAATTGGGCTTCTACTGTTCTGGCAAAGACATCCAGCGCGGCAAGTCTTCGGTTCATGCCATCGGTATCAAAATCACGCAGAAAAACTTCCAGGGCGGCGCTCTCCAGATTACCGGTAATTTCCATAGGGCAGTAATAGCCGTAATAACCATCGGTGGCTTCCGGGCTTTCGTTACGGGGCAGAAGCAGGGCAAAGGTTGAAGCCATGAGCGCCGCGTTCGCGAGTACGCCCCTTGCCGTCCCAATGTGAATAACCTTGCCCTTGAACTCAATGTCTGCCTTCCACGCGTTAAAACACTCGCTTTCGATTTCGCCCATGGGGCCGCCGTCTACGGTATAACACGCTGCGGATTTAATTTCATTCAGGGGAAACTCCGGCAGTCCCTTGCCGGTTTCTTCATCGGGGGTAAAGATTATCTCGACAGGTCCGTGTTCTATTTGCGGGTTCGCTGCAAGATACTCCACAGCCGTCATGATTTCCGCTATACCCGCCTTGTTATCCGCTCCCAGCAAGGTTGTACCGTCAGTGTGGATAATGGTTTTGCCTGTTTGTCCAGCCAAATCAGGCTCTTTTGACGGGTCAAGACAAAGACCGCCTGCAAGCTCAATTTTACCCCCCTCATAATTTAGCGTAAGTTGAGGTTTCACGTTTTTTCCCGAAACATCGCCCGCTGTATCAAGGTGGGCAAGAAACCCTACGCAGGGCGCGTCTTCTCTGCCAGCTTTGGAAGGGCTAGAACTTGGCGGAAGGCGGGCAATCACATAACAGTGGTCGGTTACCCTTACATCTTCCAGTCCAAAGCCCAAAAGCTCATCCCGCAAAGCCCACGCCAGATTCCATTGCCCAAATGTCGAAGGAGTCTCGGCAATATGACGGTTACTTTCGGTATCGTACTGGACATATTTCAAAAAACGCGTAACCAGCAGTGATTCGATTTGTTGTTCGTCCATGTAGATAAGTATAACGGATATTCCGCCTTTTTCCAATTATTTATAATGATAAAATTAAGGCTTGACAACCCCTTATAAACGGGTATATTATACTTATACGCTCGGTTTAAATCCAGCTAAAATTGGGCGAAAATTTGATGTGTATAGGGAGTGAATTTTGATGTATTTCACATACACTATTTATCCCCCCCCCCCCCCCCCCCCTCTTCCCCACACCCCACACTATTCAACATCCCACAAAAAACAAATTCCACTGCGCTCGGGGGGGGTTATCATA
>Ga0099364_10007682_pt1 | contig 15339 bp, 23 predicted proteins | sample TergutTh196P3_FD_73070 | JGI IMG/M metagenome (GOLD analysis project Ga0099364, IMG submission 73070) | Microcerotermes parvus P3 segment gut microbial communities from Pointe-Noire, Republic of the Congo - Th196 P3 | ecosystem: Host-associated > Arthropoda: Insects > Digestive system > Gut ... | reverse complement strand
AAAAAGAAAGGAGGTAAAAGGTGAAAAACGGTTACATTATTTTGAGTCGTAAGTTTTTCAGTAATGAATTCTGGAACGAAGAACGTTCATTTAGTCGATCCGAAGCACTGATTGATTTAATTCAATCAGCAAGATTTGAGGGCGCTACGAAAATTCTCAAGTCCGGTCGAATGATAGAGGTCAACCGAGGCGAGTTACACGCCAGTTTGCGATTTCTGTCAGTACGATGGGGGAGAAGTGTGAAATGGGTAAAAAGTTTGCTTGAATTCTTGGAGTTAAAACATACGATTGCCTTAAGGAGGCAACACGGAGAAACCGTCATAACCCTATTGAATTACGACAGTTACAACCGTCAAAAAAATCCGAGTCTCACACCGAGTCTCACACCGAGGGATACACCGAGTCTCACACCGAGGGATACAAAGATAAGTAAAGAGAATTCATGTAAAGAAAGAGAAAGAAGGGAAAAAAGAAGTGAAAATAGCGATTCTTTTTCTTTCGGTGATGATTGGAATTTACTTTTGGAGAAGTGGAAGACTCTCGAAGGGAGTGCCGTCAACGCGGAACCCGTACCGGAGTGGCTAGTAATCCCAGATGCAGTCATGCGTGACTTCCTTTGCCGACGAAACGAGTACGGCATCGAAAAGTTACTTGCTGCAGTGGACTTGGTTCGCAACAGTCCGTACTGGCAGAACCGAAAAATCGGACTGCCGAAATTTTTGAGAGAGGAAACATTTCTGAAACTGCACGACGGCAGTTACGAATGGAATCCTGACAAACCCAATAACAAACCAACCAAACCACCAAGCGATGCCAATGAACGAGCAAAACAACGAATGCGGGAACACCATGAACAATTGCGCCAAAATCGGGACGCTGGCTGATAGACTGAGACGTGCTTTCGCCAACCATCCCGCCGTACCGGAACCCGTGTACAAGTGTCCGCTCTGCAAAGATACCGGATTTGTGACTTTCAACGACAAGGACGGATATGCACGTGCCGCACAGTGCGAATGTGCTCTCCGCAAGCGTTATCAGATTATCTGCAAAAATGCGGGATTCGTCCTTACCGAAGCGAAAACTCTTTCGGATTACCAAGAGTTGAACGAAATGGCGCAGTATGCGAAAGCGTCGGCAACGGCATACATACGAGATTTTGACACAATCCGAAAATGTGAGCGTAACTGGTTTGTCATGTTGGGGCAATCGGGTTCGGGCAAGACGATGCTCGGCCGTGCGATGGTGAAGGCATTGATCGAACGGCAGCGTCCCGTCAGGGCGAGAGCGGTGAAGTACCATGAGATGATGCAGATACTCAAATCGAATTCTAATTCGGAACGTTACGGAGAATTCCTCGACCGATACACAGATTGCGAGTTGCTGTTCATTGACGATTTGCTCAAGAACAAGGCACACGACGGCGAACTGACATCGGCGGACATCACGCATTTGTTTAATGTGCTTGACCATCGTTACGATGCTAAAAAGCCTACGATCATCACTTCCGAGTGTATCAGCAGCCGTCTTGACGAACTTGACGAGGCGATCTACTACCGAATGGCCGAGCGTGCGTATGCCGAGATTATCTTCGAGGGAGAGGAGAATAATTATAGGAAGCGATTGTAGCCGCGCACGTTGCCCCACGTTGCAAAAAAAATGTCGAAAACACACTTTTGCCCAAAAAAACAAAACAATCCCGTACAAGCGAACGTAAGCGGATTAAAAACGATTTGACAGAATGACTGAAACCTTCACCGTCTGAAACAACTTCCCCAAAACCGAAAAATGACCGAACAAAAGCAACTTTTCGGAGAGGTGTCATAAAATTGCCATTTTCGCGCTCTTACGGAAACAAAATTCTGTGGTACAGTATGGTTATGAGCGAAACCAATACACCAGCAGGAGACGGCGGACAGCAGACGGGAACGGGAGGAATCGGACAGCAGATGGCAGGAAATACGACCCCCGAAAAGACCTTTACCCAAGCGGAAGTGTCCAAACTGATGGCTAAAGAAAAAAAACAAGGACGAACCGCCATATTGCGGGAACTCGGAATTGATCCAAAAGACAAAAACGCCGTCGAAAACCTGAAAAACCTTGTAAAACAAGGGGGACAAGTACCCACGCCAACGGGCGAACAGCAAACAACACCGGCATCGGACATCGAAACGAACCGAAAACTGAACGAAATCTCCCAAAAACTGCAAGAAGCAGAACGCAGGGAATTTTTGACAAACGTAAAAGCCGAAATCCTACAATCCGGCATACAACCGACATTCCTTGACGATGCGACAACGCTCATTCTGTCCAAGCAGTCCGATGACGACTTTGACGTGAAAGAGTCGCTCGAATCGCTCAAAACAAAGCACCCGGCTTGGTTTGCTACGGCACAACCACATGGGACAAAAGGAACCGGAAATCCTATCAATCCCGGACGTGACAATAACGATAAACCCGATGACCTCGGTGAACGTCTCGCCGCTCAAAAAACAAACAGTGCGGTCAAGAAGTCGCACTGGGCGTAAAACAATGGTTTTCCGCTCGTGTGGTTATCCAAAAAATGAAAGGATTGAAAAATGTTTAACAAAAGTGGAATCAGCACTCAAATTGCGGGTGCGCCCGTTCAAATTCTTGCCAGTGTCGAACACCAATACTCCGTTGGATGCGTGGTATCGAATGTCCTCGGAACTGTTATCAACAACCGAAAGATTGTCAAAGCCGGTACTCCATTGAGTATCAACTTGATGAATCGGACTACACCGGGAGTGTTGGCAACAGCATCTGTCGCGATGAATGCGGTCTTATTGCATGATGTTGATGTAACGAACGGAAACGCCAATGGCACTGCCCTTATTTTCGGATTTGTCAATATCAACCGATTGGAAGAAGACATACAAACACTGGTAACGGCGGCAACGGGTAATGCAAATGCGTCGAAGCAAGTCGTTTTTCTTCAATCATAACCAGCTTGACGTAAAGCAAGCATAACAAACAAAAAAAGGAGAATTATCATGCCTAGAACTATTTTTGATTTGGTAAAAAACAATCACATCGCCGCATACTGGACTACGATTGGACAAGAACCAAGCATGACCGAGGAACTGTTTCCAGCGGCAAAAAAACTCGGATTAGATCTGAAGTGGATCAGAGGTGCAAAGGGATTGTCCGTTGTGCTGAAAATGTCCGCATTTGATACAGCCGCGGTCCCACGTGGAAGGATTGGATTCAAGGAAGTGTTCACGGAAATGCCGTATCACAAAGAATCGAGTTACATCGATGAGGAATTGCGGCAACAGTTAAACATGGTCATTTCGTCTGGAAATCAGGTTTTGATTGATTCGATAATGACTCGCGTCTTTGACGACGAAATGCGGCTCTTGCGTGGTGCCTATGCCCGGCGTGAACAGATGCGAATGATGATGCTTACAACCGGTATCATTGCAATAGTATCGAATGGTCAAGAATTTACGTTTGATTATGGCGTAGAGCACAAAGCAACATCATCATTGCCGTGGTCAGATCCCGATTCTGACCCATTGGAAGATTTGCGGATTGGAAAGGATACGATCCAAGAAGAAACAGGAGAAATCATTACCAGAGCGATGTGTGATGGACTTTCTTGGAAAAACTTGCGGAACAATGCAAAAATCAAAGGCATGTTTTTTGCCAATGCTTATGCCCCAGACGCTTTCATTTCTGATGACCGATTGAAATCTTTTATTTCCGACCAATTACGATTGACAGTGGTTATAAATGACAATCGTTACATTGACGATGATGGTGATTATACTCGGTACATGCCGGAAAATACATTCGTCATGTTCCCATCTGGTGCTCTAGGAAATACTTGGTTCGGAACGACTCCGCAGGAATCTGACTTGATGACAGCTTCTGCTGCGAATGTGTCCATTGTTGATACCGGAGTGTCCATTACAACGGTTACGAAGCCAGACCCTGTGCAAGTGGAAACGATTGTGTCGCAGATTTGCCTTCCGTCATTTGAACGGGCGGACAGCGTTTATATCTTGGACACAGCGGGGTAATAAAGAATGCAGGAGTCAGAATACAGGAGACAGGAATATTTTAATTCCGAGTACTTCTGACTCCTTATTCCTGTCTCCTGACTCCTTAACAAGAAAGGTAATACGATGGAAGCATCTACAGCAAAACCGCATGCATCACAAACGGTACAAGAGCAAATTGAATGCCTTCGTGATGAAATGCGTTGTTTTTTCAAGAAGGTTATGAAGCATCTGGACAAACATGATGAACGTCTGAAAGACTACATCAAAGAGTTTGAAAGCTTTGAAAAGGATGCAGAAAAGCACTTTAAGAAAATGAAAAAAGACGGTGGTATGTATGGACTCTAAATTTATTTTGTATGTCCAAACTTTGGGCAGGTAGATTTGGATTTTATCTAAAAATTGAAAGGAACTTTGATATGAGCAAAACTGTTATTGTGCCGACTGGTGGTTTGGGAATGGGAATGGGATGCGCTCCGGGATACGGCGGCTATGGCTGGGGCGGTGGAATTGGAGAGGGCTTGATGATTGGTGCACTGATGTCCGGTCGCCTCGGCGGCTGGGGTAATAATGGTTGGGGAGGCGGAATGATGCCGGGGTTTGGTGGATGGGGTTTTGGAAATGGATGCAATGCCGAGGGACGAATCGAAGGAAATATCGAACGTCAAATGGGGATGCTTTCTGACAACATCAATTGCCGTTTCAACGATGTCAATTCCGATGTTCGCACCAATCGGGTCGAAGGCTCTATCGGCGGTGTAAAAGACCAAATCGGACATATTGGAGACCGAATGTTCACGACCGCATTGTCTGACAAAGATTCGTATTATGGTCTGCAAAAAGCAATCTGTGATACGGACAAAGATGTCGTCCTGGCATCGAAAGACATCATTGCATCGCAACTTAAATGTTGCTGTGAGCAGAAGGAAATTGCGATTGATCAAGGGGCAAGAACCCGCGAAGCGATTCATCAAGAAGGTTGTGCGACTCGTGCCCTGATTGAGAGGCTTGAAGATCAACGACTCCGAACTCAACTTGTTGACGAAAAGGTGAAGGTCAATACGATTGAAGCCAGACTCGACAATGCGCGTCAAACAGGCGAAATCGCAGAACTCGTTCGGAAAAATCGCGAAGAGTGCTTTAGTGCAATCAATGTGATTTCCAGCCAGATTGGAAATCTTGCAAACTCTGTTGCCGCAAGTAACAAAGATGTCATCAACAACTTTGGTACTCTCAGCGCAACGTTGCAGAACCTGTCAAACTCGATGACAACTGGAACGACTTCCTAGCCGTTTTATGTAGTGGGAGAACCAGAAATGATCTCCCACTACTTTTTACTTTTTCAAAGCATTTATGCGATGAGCAAAACAAAACAAAAACAACAAATGATGTCCATGAGCCAACCCATTACACCAGATCCGTCAATGGATGCACACAAAGCAGATATTGATCGATTTATGAAAGAGCCATTGCGCTCACAAGCCGAAAAAGACGCAGAGATAGCGGCACAAGTGCAAAAAAGGGAACAACTGATTTCTAATTTTGATAACTCTGAAGATGGCAGAAAACTTCATCAATACCGATTTGAGAAATTTGTTGTACCAATGATGACTCGTCTTTTACGTGAGATGAGCATACCGATTACCAACGACCAGTTCATTGCTGCTATGCAAAATGCTACCCCATGGGTATGTCGAATCGTCGGCGATCTCACAGAAACAGAACACATCAATAGTCAAGAATACAAGGCATGGGAGCAATACTACGACCAGTATCTTGACAAATACGCACAACAATACGGAGGGTAAACCTATGAAAACTCCAAAGCCTGATTACAAAATTGATTGCATCACAGAGATAACGCCAGACTGGTTAAAGCAGAATGATATCTCTGCGATACTGATGGATTTAGATGGCACATTGCTACCAAAGTCAGAGGATGAGGTTTCGTCGAATGTCGAATGTTGGATTTTGAACATAAAAAGACATGGAATTTGCTTGGGTATTGTGTCGAATAGCAACAAAAAGCGAATTGAACCGATAGCATTGCAATTTGATATATCATTCGTCAACAAGGCACATAAGCCAAGTAGCCTAGGAATAAAGTACATGATATGTGAGTTGGGCTTGGATTTAAAACATACTTTATATGTCGGCGACGAGAAGTGTGATGCAATTGCGGCGTATTGTGCTGGTATTAGAGTTGCAAAAGTGAAAACTAAAAAGCGTAAGAAAGGAGAATCGTCATGAAAATTACTAATGGAAAAGATGTGTTTCAAGTAACCCGTGGTGCATATGAAAACATCTACAAAAAACAAGGATTTGTGCCTTTTGGAGAGACTCTCGATGAAGTACAGCATGAGTCAGAGGAATCGGTTGACAAACAGACCGATGACGAAAAGTTTCTTGCCGACATCACTGAAAAGCCAATTTCGCAGTGGAGCCAAAGGGAATTGCGTCAATATGCCCAACTAAAAGGGATTGATGCGAAGCCAAAAGAATTGCGAACTGTAGTACAGAAAAAACTTGAAAATACAAATGATGGACTAATTGAAGATGAAATCGAATATGACTGACATCGAAGTAATCAGATTAGAGTTGCGGGAGGACTCAGTCCCGTTTTTTACAGAAGACGAAATAACGTTTTATTTGGAAAAGAACGGCGGTGACGTTCGGGCTGCGATTTACGAAATGCTCATCATCAAATCCGAAGAATCTACTGTCCAAGTCAGCGGATGGACGACGCAAGATACGTCGAGGTACTTCAAACGACTTGCGTCGAAGTTCAAGAGTTTTAACACCGGAATACTGTCGTGAACACGAAATTTGAGGAAAACAAGTTAAAGCGTGAGTTGATGAAGGGAGGCGAAGGATTCGAATTCTACACTCCCGCTGTCAATGAATTCGGTGAACCAGTCGAGGGCGGTGTGGGAACGAATGATTATCGGCAATTGATAAACAAGCCACAAATTAACGGCGTAACACTCATCGGAAATCTTACAACAGAACAGTTGGGAATCAGGGAGGGTATTTCAGATGCGCCTGCAGATGGAAATCAGTATGGACGACAAAATGGAATGTGGACACCGATAGTTGCTACAGGTGGCGGTGGCATTTCCGAAGCCGAAACAGACCCAGTTTACACTGCCGATAAGCCGACTCTTGCTCTTAAGGCGGAAATCCCAGATGTGAGCAACTTTTCAACAAGGGCGGAAATGCAAGCTATTGAAGAAATTGCCAATGGGAAATTAGGTGCAACGGCACAAGCCATAGATAGTGCAAAACTAGGCGGGTTAATGCCCCAAGAGTTTGCAACAGCAGCACAGGGTGTAAAAGCCGATACCGCACTCCAAGCGGAAGTTGACCCAACAGTTGACGCGAAAATCAGCACACACAATATCAATGATACAGCCCATAATGACATTCGCAGTTCTGTAAATGGACAAAATACGATTCTTCAAAGTCTAGAAATCGGTGTAGGGACAATTAAAGACAAAATACCGACAACGGCAACAAACACGAATCAACTCGCCGACAAAGCATTTGTCAATTCGTCTATCGAAGCATCGGCGGCTAGGGGATTAAACTATGATGGCGATGGCGCCCCTTTCCCGGCAAAGCCTATCAACGACCAGATCGACGGAATTGATGTATCGTACTTTTTTCAGGGACAAACTGTAATACCGAGTGATAACGATTACATCATTGTTTCACCAGATGCTAATTATAGTGGTGGGCAGGTTCGATATGGTCGAGAGGGCAATTTTTGGGTGTATCGCTATAAAATCAATGATGCACCATTCACACAAGCACAGATAGATGCAATTAATTCAGGCGTAACAGCGGCGGCATTCGCAAACAAGGCGAACAGAGCGATACCGACCACTTCCGGCAACCTTGCGACGTTGGACTCTCTAGGGAACCTGATGGACGGCGGAGTCTTGCCGACTTCACTGCCCCCATCAGGGGAAGCTGGAGGCGACTTGGCGGGGAACTATCCAAACCCAACGTTAAAACCAGTTGCCCTAACGGAAAACACATCTAACAATTCGGTAAGTTATGGCGGGAGTTTGAGCACAGAACAATACACTTTTGATGGACAAGGACGAGCGATTACAAAAACAACAATAACTAATACACTGCCGTTATTGCCATTTACTGTTTTCGCAACGGAGGCGTTAGCGGCAGCGGACAGAAGCGGATTTTTGGCATTATTTCCTGTGAATTAACCGATTAGTGGGAAAATGTGAAAGCAAAATATGGCGACACCATTTGTAACAATTTTGGGTATCTATCATGAAGTCATCGCCTATATCGGCATTGACATGAAAAATACTACGCAAGTTCGGGAAACAGTAGGAAAGTACAAAAAGCAACCGCGTATCCTGTGCTTGTGGAAAAGCATTACGGGAAGCGGACTTCGTATAGGCGATTACACAATGATCAACGGAAAGAAGTTCAAAGTAACCGGTGTAACGAATGTACAAGAGTGGAGTATAATTGCAGATATATCATTGGAGGTTATCGACGATGGCAGTAACGTTTCGTTGTAGGAGATAATGACATGGCGTTCAAGTTTGATTATAAAAAAAGTACATTATCGGAAAGACTAAAACACCTTATTTTCGGAGCACCAGAAGCCGTTAAGGAATATGCCGAGACAATGGCAACGATAATCGAAGCGGATGCAAAAGCGAATCGACCGTGGACAGATCAAACAGGAGCAGCAAAAGCAAGATTAACGGCAAGCGTGTCATTCCCAAGATTGCAAGCCAATAAGGTAAGAATTGACGTTGTACATGGAGTTTATTATGGTGTTTACCTAGAATTGGCAAATGAAAAGAAGTACGCCATAGTTGAGCCAACGATAAAAAAATGGCAAGCAGAAGTGGTTGAAGGATTGCAAGGGATAATGGAAAAAATGTAATGTCAACACCAACCGAATCACGATGGCAGGATATTTTCCTACACTTGAAAAAACATGACTTTGACGTTTACACACCGGGAGTAAAGGTCGGGGATTGCGTGTCCCCTTATATTGTGGTTTCGCACAATGGGGCGACAAGATATACCGGAATCAGCACGATGATTGACACGTATTCTGTAATGGCCTATGTTCCAAAACAGAATTACAGTCAGTTGGAAGTGATGGTCGAACGTGTGAAAGCAGTTATGAAAAAACTCGAACCGATGATATTGCCTTACGGCTTTCAAACGCCGAGTTACTATGATGACGACTTCAAAGCACACATGATTAGTGTAGAGTACAAAAATTATAAAAAAATGCTATAAGGAGAAAAATCATGGCAAAACAAGTCAGAAAACCAAAGGCGGAAATCGCATCGATTGATTGCACACTAATTACGGTTGAAACAGCCGATGGAGAATATGCAATCGGTTTCGATACTGCGAACCAGATACAAGTAGAACCGCAAATTGATGAGCAGGAGAATATCACATTGATTGTCAAAGGTATTCTACGGGCACAAAAACCGGCAGTCAGCGTTATCACCGGAAATCAGATTACGCTTACGGACAATCTGTTTAATCCTGAATTGGTACAGATTTTACAAGGCGGAAAAATTATTTATGATCCAGATGAACCTGACAAAATTATCGGTTATGAACCGCCTGTTTCGGGCAGTGGTGAGCGTGGAGAAGTATTTACCCTTAATGCCTATACCACTGTTTACAATAGCGCAGGTTTGGTGGAAAAATACGAAAAAATCAGTTACCCGAATTGTCAGGGTGTGCCGATGGCGTTTAGTTCGGAGGACGGCGTGTTCCGGGTGCCGGAATACACTATTAACAGTGCCCCGAAATCGGACGAACCGCCGTATGTTATCACTTGGGTGCCTGCATTACCCGTTTTTGTGGAATAATGCGGTAAAGCATAGAAAATGCCACGTAAGCCCCTTTCGTGCGAAATAGGGGCATCCCGCTGGAATCAGTGGGCAAACCTTTTACAAAACAGAACGAAAATGGAAGTAACATCGATTGAAACAATGAAGTTGGCAAGTGCCGGGAACTTGGTATCGATTCCCGGCTTTGCCGATGGGGAAACAATTACCGTGCGCCTTCGCAAGCCGAACATGCTGACGCTGATGAAATTGGGCAAAATAAACAATACACTGCTTGCTTCGGCAGTAGAATTGTTTGAAAGAAAAAAACGTGATGGCAAAAGTCGTACGCCGGAGCAATTGTCCCAAGTATGTGACTTGATGATCGCCGTCTGCGAAGCGTCGCTGACCGAACCGAAGTACAAGGAAATGACAGATGCGGGGATTGAATTGACAATGGGACAAATGATGTTCATTTTCAATTATACTCAAGGAGGTGTAAAAACACTCGAACCCTTTCGTCAAGAGCCGAGAAATTATGAGGATACTGGGAACGGCGATGCGATGGCAGACTCGCCCGAGCATTCTGGTGGAAATTGATGATTGCTACACAGCGTATTGTTTCGATGAGGCATGTGCGTATATTGTCCGACAATTAGAGAATGAGAAGGAACCAAGATTCATGTCGAAGCATAAAAGTTTTCGGGAAATATACGCTGGTTACGATGATAAGGGGGTGAAACATGGCAGTTGATGTAGGGAGTGCAGTTGGTTATCTTGACCTTGACATAAAGGGTTTTCTGTCCAGTTTGAAAGAAGCGCAGGACGCGGCGGCGGGAGAAGTGCAAAAAATTGAAAAGACGTTTTCCGATAAACTGGGTGCAATAAGCGATTCAATGAATGCTTGGGGAAAATCTTTATCTCTCAAAGTAACAGCACCGCTCGCTGCCGCTGGCGGAACATTGTTAAAGTTTGGAATGGATTTTCAGACGGCAATGAAGAACGTCGAGGCAATTACACAGATGACCGCCGAGGAATTGAAAACTCTTGAAGAAGGAATTCATGAAGTTTCACGCACTACCGGAATATCAAGCACCGAACTTGCAACGCAAGTCAAAATGGTCGCGGAGGCTGGCGGGGATATGGAGTTAATGCTGGCACAGTTAAAAGACGGTGCGAACCTTGCCGTTGCGTCGCAGACTGATTTGGCGACAACTCTTGATATGGTCGGCTCTGCCATGAAAACATTCGGACTTGAAGCGGAGGATACACAGCAAGTCGTTGACAGTTTAGCAATGGTAACAACACTGGCAAATACTTCTCTCTCGGATTTGAGTCAAGCGTATGTCAACGTCGGCGGTATTGCTCATCAAACGGGATTATCTATCGACGAAGTGAATGCTTTTCTGACTGAATTAGCCAATGCTGGTATGAAAGGAGGAGCGGCGGGAACTTCGCTTGCCGGTGTATTGCGTAACTTGAGTACCCCGACCGCGAAGGCATCGGAAGAACTGGCAAATCTTGGTATTGCTCTCTATGATAATGATGGTGCCTCTCGAAATATGATGGATATTATGCAAGAATTGCAAGATGTACTTTCGGAAATGACCGATGAGCAGAAGGCGCACTCCGAAGCGGTTATCTTTGATACAAATTCCCTTAAAGCGTGGCGGATGGCTACAGCGTCCGGTATTGACACTATCGCTGAATTAGCAGAAGAGTTATCGAATGCTGGGGAAGAATTTGAGGGTCTGGGTGTAGCAGCGGGAATGATGGAGAAACAGACAGAGGGACTTGGCACATCTTTCAAAGAAGTGTGGAATGAGGTACAGCGATTGGGAGTTCAGTTTGTCGAAATTGTCGAAGGACCTGTCAAACAATTTCTCGGTGCACTTACAGATTTGTTGACTTGGTTCGGTAAACTTGATCCGTCGATCCAGACGACGATTATTGCTCTTGCGATATTCAAAACGGCACTGATTGCAGTCAGTGCTGTTCTTGCCGGTATCTCCGCTCCCGTGTGGATTGTCATCGGTGTGATTGCAGCGTTGGGGGCGGCAATTTACTCCTTTTGGGACGAAATCAAAGAGGTGTGTCAAGGAATAAAAATTATTTGGGGTGATTTTTGGACTTGGTTTTGGGAAGAGACACGCTGTCTTGATGAGCCGGTCGGGATCGACACCGTGAGCGCACACTTCGAGTATCGTTTGTTTGTTTGCGATGAGATAGCCTTTCAAACCGCCATCTTGTTTTGTTACTGCTGTTGACATCGTTTTCCTGTCAAGGTTAAAGGTTTGTGTAATACTCAAGCACTTTTTCTCTCCGTGTTCTCCGTGTAGCCTCCGTGCCCTCCGTGGTAAAATTTAACCATGGAGAACACGGTGAATTCACGGAGGGCACGGAGGAAAAAATATCCATTGATTGGCGTGTCGCAGTATATTTTGTCTATTTCCAAGTCCGAGTACGCCCACTTGTCCGGCGTGTGTTGCGGATACCGAGTCTTGTTGTACTGCACCGTTTCGGCATCCGCTGCGGTAATCTCCGGCGCAACTTTCGGCACAACGTGGTTCTCACAGAACTCGCAAAGATTTCGTTGTCTTCTTGCGGCGGCAGTTCGCCGATGAGATGCAAGTACAATGAATGCGCACTCTTCCATTGGGACAATCCGAGAATTGCCGCTATGTCGGAACCGCCGATTTTTCTGATTTCACTTCGGTTCATGTTCTTCTCACTCCTACGCTCCGCAGGCGGAGCGGCTAAGTCCTAACTCCTGACTATCAACATGTCTTTCATATTCTGCCTGCTCTTCTAGCAATTTCCGTTCCTCGCACCAGTTAGTACAATTCTCGCACCATTCGTATGTGCCGTTGTCTCTCTCGCAATCACGAATCGGACATACGGCTCATTGCGGAAGCGATGCGGGAAAATTCCAAAGCCATGTCCGAAGCCGTTGCCCTCGCAGTACAGCAACACTCCGGCGAACTTATAAAAGCCAGCGGACGTTCAGACAGACTCTCTTGGATTGCTATCGGAGTCGCCATAGGTTCTGCGTTTGTGTCGACAGACGCAACGATTGTTTTTTCGTTTTTGCTGTTTCTTCGTTTTTGCGTTGACTTTCCGTGACAGATTTCAAAGCCATCGAAGCGATGCCAAACGCAAGCACCGCCATGACCATCGCCAACACGGACACAAAAAACATACAATATAATGTGCCGGAGCGGCTGGAAAGCGTCTGACTATGCGTATCAAGAGTCTTGTTGTGCGCATCGTGTCGCGTGTTGGAGTTGTGAATGAACTTCACAAGCGAAGCCATGATTATCTCAAAAGACTCTTTAATTTTTGGCTCTATTCCGGTTCCGGGTTGGTGGATTATTATTCCACAAAGACGGCACCACAAATTAGCTATTTTACCCAAACACCGAAAACAAATCGACTGTTTTGTGCATCTGCGTGAGTTTTCATCGTAATTTCGCCCCAACTTTGCCTGATTGAGCACCATCACTACCCACCAACCCGGAATCGGAATAGAGCCTACACAAAAAGCATAACCCCCGTCAAGGAGCATTACGCAAAAAGTGAAACACTGTTATAGCGAAAAAGTTTGAAAATCCCCGGCAAAAAACACCAAAATAACGCTATTTCAAGAGACTCTTGCTATACTATCCGGGAATTTTCAACCGTGATGGGCATATTTGAGCGGTATAAGACATCGGACGCTCTTTCAATTCTAGGGCTTCAGCAATAATTGGCAGGTCTTCTATGTTCGGGGAGCGTGTGCCTTGTTCCCAAGAATATACGGTGTTCATTTTCGCCCCGACCAGTTCGGCAAGTTGCGGAACCATAATCCCGTCTTCTCCCGTAGGGAACGCAACCTTACCGCAAACCTCCCTGAATAGGTACTCACGTCCGGTTGCTTCCGTGCAGGACTCATACGTCGTTGTTTCGGCAACATTCTGATTTGCCTTCTGTTGCTCCCGTTCCTGTTGGACATGCTTTTTCAAGATCATAACGAAGTTTTTGACATTTAAATTTCACACGAAAAAAAATTTCACACGAAAAATTCAGACGGCCCGTTTCCTGCCCCCAATCTACAAAGAAACCAGAATATAAGTAATCGAGTGCGGTTTTGTGTGCCGAATCCTCGTAGCCCAAATGCTACCTAGATATTGAACCGTTTTTAGTTTTTTTTTAGTTTTTTGCTCTATGTCATTCAGAACAGAGAGAAGAATAACAGGATCGTACATGTTCCCCTTATCGGCAATCTGCCAGCAACGTCTTTACCCTTCACTCGTCCGGCAAGAGCGTCCGGGTAATGTTCCAGATTTGTTGATGCGGCCGCACTTTACCCTCAAAAACACGGCATTTTTGAGGGAAAACCAACAATTTTATCACACTACCGATTTGGCGTTGCGTGTGGTAGATTATCCGATTTTGGAAATGGACAAAGTGCTTGTTGTACAAGCGTGTACGACGGTATGCAACGGAGTGCAACAGGTAAAAAAGGGCGGAAGGCTTATGCCACGGGCTCTGTGAACTTGCCGCCGTCGCGGACAGCACCGCTCACTTCTGTTGTCTTGCTTTGCGCTGTTTCCAAAAAACGCGTGACCGCAACGGTATCTTCCGTACGGAGAGCGGTTTTCAACGTTTCGAGTCGGTCTCCCAATTCTTCCAAGACGGCAAGCAGCGGCTGCCGGTTTTCGAGAAAGATGTCCGTCCATACTGCCGGTGATCCCGCTGCAATTCGGGTAGTGTCGGCAAAGCCGGTGCCGCAGAAGGGATGTTCCGCCGGTTCCACTAGCGAGGCAAGTGCGGCAGCCAGAGCGTGAGGAAGATGCGAAGTCTTCGCCAAAATTTCATCGTGCCGTCTCGGTTCCAAACAAATGGTGTATGCACCGAGAGATTCCCAAAAGGTACGAAGCCTCTTGACATCGTGCGGAAGACTTGAAGCAGTCGGCGTTAAAATGGTCAATCTGTCCTGAAACAGGTTGCCGTCGCCGAATTCCGGTCCACTCTTTTCGCTGCCGGCAATGGGATGTGCTCCGATAAACCGGCAACCGCGCTGTTCCAATTCATCGCAGAGAGCCCCTTTCGTACTGCCGACATCGCTGAGGAGAATGTTGCCGTGGACGACGGCCATCCGGTCTGCGTAGTCCACGATGGTTCTGACGGGCGTGCAAATGATTGCCAATGCGTCATTGATGTCGGAGAATTCGATGTCCGAAAGGCCGCCGGGATCGGCAATCACTTGGTCGACGGCTCCGCGGCGCAGGGCAATCTCCCGAGTTTGGGGGCAATTTTCGATACCGATTACTGTGTCGGCGAGATGGCATTTTTTCGCAGCCAAACCAAGTGATGAACCGAGCAGACCGACCCCCACGATAACCAGATGTGAAAGGGGTTTAGAAGATAAACACAGGGACATCGAACGTAATGTACACTGTGCGTAAAATTCTGTCAATGGACAACAGGTGTTCGGC
>Ga0099364_10007681_pt1 | contig 15340 bp, 16 predicted proteins | sample TergutTh196P3_FD_73070 | JGI IMG/M metagenome (GOLD analysis project Ga0099364, IMG submission 73070) | Microcerotermes parvus P3 segment gut microbial communities from Pointe-Noire, Republic of the Congo - Th196 P3 | ecosystem: Host-associated > Arthropoda: Insects > Digestive system > Gut ... | reverse complement strand
CTTTGCGTGACCATTGCGTTACCTGTTATACGATCACACCATATATAGTGTCGGTTACGAATGAAACGCTATAAAAATTCGGTGACTGACACCTCAGCGTGACCACCGAATTTCCATGACTGACACCTTTGCGTGACCGTCACCTCAGCGTGACCTATCTCAACTGTCTCAATCTCTGTTGTTGGGCAGTGGTCAGTGTTCTAATCAAGCTATTTCTTACAGTATCGTCGTAAGCGTCAACAATTTTTCTGGCGAGTCCCTCACTAAAACCTGTTAATACTGCTACGCAATTTAAACGTGCTTGTTCAAAAATTGCTCTGCCTGTTTCCAGTCTGGAATTTGTGTATAGCGAGTACACTTCTCTGACCGCATTAAAAGTTTCTGTATTGGTGCTGATAAAGAAATTTGTCATAATATTTTTGATTTCATTAAGCGCATTATCACTCAACACCACCGCCGGTATCAGCGCGGCTTGAGTGCGGACGGTGTTTAAATCTACCGGATTAAAATCATTTCTATTTCTCTCATTTCGCATTTCAGATAACAATACTTCAAGTGTTTGAGCGGAGAGTTCTGCTGTGTTATCTCTTGCATCTGTATATCTTAATGTAAAGTGTCCGTTTTGCGAATTTCTTATTAAAATAGCGTTAAAATAGTCTATTCTAAAACTCACCCTGCCAAACTCCGCATCCACCGCATCCGACACCAGCCCCCGGATGCCGTTGCGGTAAAACGCCTCCACTTCCGCGCGGGTGGCATTGCCGCGCCCGGTGATGAACTGGAGCATTGCCTCATGCCTGCCTGCCGCCGCCGTGTCGCCGAGGAAGCGTAACACCTGCATTTCCTGAAATACCGCCGCGCCGAGTTTTTGGTCTGCCAGCCGGGGATTGTTTGCGGGGAGTATGGCATTGGCTTCGGGTGGGCGGATGTTAAGGACGGGCTGGGAGTAATAGGAAAGGAGGGCTATTCGAGGGGGGTGTCTACTGTATCCAAATACTCGCCACCAAGGTTTCCGTACTTATTGTGATCATCGTCAGACACGCTGACAACATATCTATTACCAATAGCTATATTACCATTCCTAAATCCAAAATATTCTGCATAATCATTCAACCTCAATAAACTTGTATCCGTCTGCCCAAAAGCCTGGGGCGCTAAAATCACAAACGGAAAAACTGCAAGGGGTAAAACCTTTTTCATGGAAAACTCCTTCTTGTTTAGTGGTTAGTGGGTAGTGGCTAGTGGTTAGAAGTTCTAATCACTAATCACTAACCACTACTCACTGATCACTAATCACTTCTTTATCCATACAGCTTAATTCCCTCTCTGGCAATTTTTCTTTCAAGAGTTGCGTACATTTTACGGATATGAAAACGGTTCTGTTTCAGCCCTAAAATATCCATAGGCATTTTCTTAACAGGGTAAATCGCCATACTAATGGCTGTAATGGCATCAAGCTCACGCATCTCCATATCATCCTTAAAGACCACATATAAATCCAAATCGGAATCTTTGTTTTGCGTTCCATAAGCATAAGAGCCAAAAAGATAAATCTGCTCCACAGGGACGGTATTAATTATTATGTCTTTAAGCGTGTCAAGCTCTGCTTGTATCGTATTATTCATGCGAAACCTGCCCCTTCGGTGTCAGTCACCTCTTACTATTAAACAACACCAGCAGCCCAAAAGCAACACCCCAAACCCTGATACAACAGCAAACAACCCTGTAATCAGCACCAGCCCGACAGCAACACCGCCAGCCTTGATACAACGACACTATTCACTATTCACTACTCACTATTCCCTATTCAACCATCTTACCATGCTGGTAAACACCGGTAATACTGTGTTGCACAGCCTTAATGTCCGCAAGCGGGTCTGCGTTAAGCACCAGAAAATCGGCAAATTTGCCTTTCTCCAATGTGCCGTAGTGAGCGTCAATGCCAAGCAGCTGTGATGAGTTCCTCGTGGCACTAACAATGGCATCCATTGAGGTCATACCCAAGCCAGTCATTAGTTCGAGTTCATAAGCAGACATCTCCATTTTGTTTAACGGCGTACCGGCATCCGTACCCATGGCAATGTTCACACCCGCTTTGTAAGCCATGATAAAACTATCTTTGTGCGCCTGTAATATTTTACCGGCTTTATCTACCGCGAAAGCGGGAATTCCCGCTGCAATTCCGCCTTGGTAAATTGCGTGAGGCGCAATCAGCGTTGGAACCAGATATGTTCCTCTTTTGAGCATTTCTTCGATGATCTCTTTGGTCAGGAAAATACCATGCTCGACAGAGTCTATTCCGGCGCGCACCGCGTTCATAATGCCCGTTGTCCCTTGCGCGTGCGCCGCTGTTTTTTTACCGGCTTTGTTCGCTTCTTCTACCGCAGCCTGTATCTCTTCAAAACCAAGCTGCGGGGCGCCGGGTTCAGTGCCGGGCGTTAAAATTCCGCCCGTAGCCATTATTTTTATAAAGTCCGCGCCGGCTTTCAACTGCTCTCGTGCGGCTTTACGCACCTCATCAACACCGTCACATTCACGGCCTATGGACCAGCCGTGTCCGCCGGTCATGGCAAGGAGTTTTCCGGCTGCAATGAATTGCGGTCCGGCAACAAGACCTTGGCTGCGGGCATTGCGCAAATCAATATCTGCATAATCACGGCCGCCCATATCCCTAAACCAGGTAACGCCTGAGCGCAGAAGCCTTTGCAAGTTGTTCACTGAACGAATGGCGGTTGTGTTGGAACTTTCAGCGGCAATTACACCAAACGAGTCGGGGGAATCGCCGTCAAGACAAATATGGACATGAGCGTTGATCATGCCCGGCATAATAAATTTACCGTTTACATCTACGCACTTTGCGTTGTCAGTGTTCACATTGCCTATTTCCAGAATTTTTTCGCCTTCGATCAACAGATTGGCCTTCACCGCCGCCGAACCGGTGCCGTCAATGATCTCCGCGCCCTTAAACAAAATTCTTTCTGACAAATTAACACCTCCCACTTTAATTAACGATCATCACAAAAAGCTTGCCATTATTCCTGCCATGATTACCGATCCGACCGTTACCGTGGCAAAACCGCCTACCAGCATTTTGGGCAATATGCAGCTTAAAATATACTTCTGTTCGTCTTCCGATTCACTTAATGATTTTGAGACTTCGACAGAAATAATATAGTCCCCGGGAAAGCCGAACATGGTGCAGGAAGATACGGCAATCGACATGTACGGTGATATCTTTAATAGCCTGCCTGCCAGAATGCTGACCGGAATGAGGGCTGTCAAACCCAGCGCAAAAGCTATCAGGATGGGCACTGCCATAGACAACAATGTTGCAAGAGAAGCGGTCGCCAGATTGCCAAACACAATCGCCATTATGGTAACCATGGCAAAACCAAAAGCATTGGCTTTTTTCATGATGGAGTCGTCCAAAAAGCCTATTTCCTTGAGGATGATACCAACAAGAAGACACATGATATACTTGTGGACATAACCGCCGGTTAAGGCGGAAAGTCCAATGGCAATACATGTCGCTATTCCAAGCTTTGCCAAAAGCACATTGGATGAGTTCCGCAGCTCCTCGGGTAAAGGCGGGATTAAATATTTCTTTTTTGTATTCTCGCTTGAAATACTCTGCACAACAGCGCCGCTTGCATTTTGTTTTTTTAAACGTTTTGCCTCTTTTCGCAGACAAAAGGAAGCCAAAGGGTAGCCGACAAAGCCCTGCATCGCAAACATCAGCGCGGCAAAAACCCCAAGATCAGCTCTGCCTATTGTATCGCCCGCCTCACTCATTAACAGCGTTGCGACAATGCCGCCCGAAAAAACCGGAGCGGAAGAAATTGCATACACCCTGTCCATAAAGAGCGGGCCGATAAAATACATCATGCAGCCTACACCCGTTATGGCAGCCGCGCAAATAATCAAAGTCTTCCACTGCTCAAGCAATTCGCGTAAATTTAAAATGGTACCCATGTGCGTTATCACAAAAGCAATAAGTATACCGCCGACAGGCAGCAGCATCGACACCACAAATATATCCTGCGGCAGGATACCGGTATGGAACCCGATCAGGAACAACACCGCCGCCGCAAACATCACCGAGCACATGGCTTTGGTTTTCAACGACAAGAAGTCGCCTACCGCAAAAATTACACATACCACTGTTAATGCGATAAAGCCGTCCATTTGCTTTTTTTACCTCATGCCTTCTGTTTAACAACCCTCTACGGAAAGACAACCGGCACAAAGTCACTTCTATTAACTTTTGTACCGTCTCCAAGCTGACCGTGGTTGTTATTGCCGTATGCCCACAGGGTGCCGTCTTTCTTCATGGCCAGTACATGGGTTCCCATCACAGACATGCTTTCCCAGTCGTTACCGCTGCCAAGCCGTGTTGGGAACGGATTTACCACATTTTCGTTCAGCAAATCCCTTCCCCATGTCCACAAGGTGCCGTCCGTCTTCAGGGCAAAACTGGTAAACTCTGATGCATAAACTGTTTTCCAATCCGTTTCTGTGCCTATTCTGGTGGGAGTCGGTTCACTAGAACCAACTGTTTCGTAGCCCAGTTGGCCGTATTGATTTCGCCCCCATGACCACAGGCTGCCGTCGTCTCTCCCTGTGGCAAGCATAAAATCATCGCCCATTGCGACCGAGGCGGCTGCTGGAGGTCCTCCCAGCGGTATTAGATACGGAGCGGTAAACCATGCGTTACTGCCCAGTTGGCCCCAATTATTTGTTCCCCAAGTATAAATGCGGCCGTCAGAACGTAAGGCAGCAGTACTCCCATGATATGGGTGGACTGACTCAACATTTACCGTACCCTCAACGCGAAGAGGCACTCTGATATAATGCGGCGGCGGTCTATTGCGGCCGTCGCCTAGAATTTCTCCCATTGAATTCCTCCCGGATCCATACAGTTCGCCGCTCTCGCTTATAAAAAATGAATTAAATATGCCCGTTGCAACAATACTCCGCCAGCGTATATACGGCTGGGGTACCTGTGTCGGTGTATAATAATGAACATTATAAATAGCAGTTGTAAGCTCTACGGTAAATTGACCCCATTCCCACAAGGTGCCGTCTTCCCGTATGGCATTTGAATGATGAGTGCCTGCCGAGACCGCAGTCCATTTGTCTTCACCGCTTATCCGCCTCGGTGTTGTAACGTCATCAGATACATGTTCGATGCCCAGTTTGCTTGAGGAGTTCCCCCATGCCCACATGCTGCCGTCCCCCTTGATGGCAAGGCTGTGATCTGTGCCTGCCGAATAGGCAATTATTTCCGGCAATGGTTCGGGATGAATGGTAATGACATATTCCCTGTTGTTGGGGCCTACGGCGTTACGTGCCTCGATATTAACGCTGTACTTGCCTGCGGTAGTGGGCGTTCCCGAAATGGTGCCGTTGTTTGAAAGGCCAAGACCGGGCGGCAGCGTTCCGGTATGTGAAATTAAAACGGCGCCGTTCCGGATATTGCCAGAGTTTGATTGTAGTGAATATCCCTTACGCCCCAATCCAAAAATTCCGTTTCAATTTTGGGGGCTGCCATGGTAATGCCGACTACTATGGAAAGTGTTTTTTCAAAGCTGCCTGCGGCGTTTGCTGCCCTGACCGTAAATGTCGGTGTGCCAATGGTAGTGATCTCGGGGGTTCCAACGATCATGCCGTCATATTCTGCAGATGAACTTTCTTGTAATCTTAAACCGGCTGGCAAAGCGCCTGCGATAATGCTCCATGTAATCGGCGCTGTCCCGCTTACCGCCAGTTTTTGATAATACCGTGTCCCCACAACGCCGGACGGTAAGGACTCGGTGAGTATTACCGGGGCTTCCGCAGTTTCGGTAATTACAATTCTTGTTTTTAATTGATCAGAACCAGCGGTGTTTTCAGCCTCGATGTAGAATCTAAACTCGCCTAAGCTTGTTGGTGTTCCCGAAATCACGCCAGTAGATGTATTAAGAGTCAAACCGGGAGGAAACGCGTCATCCGACCAGATGGTTAAAATACTCCATGTAATATTTTCTCCTGTAGCCACGAGGGTTTTCTCGTAGGGTTGCAACAATAGACCGCTGACCAGACTGCTGGTGAGTATAATTGGGGGCTCCGCCGGCGACGCAATGGTTATTCTCAGTGATTTCATGTCATAGTTATAGGGATAGTCATTGGAGTTCTCGACTCTGACTTCAAAATTATATGTTCCGTCCGTAGTTGGTGTTCCGGTAATCGTGCCGTTTTTTGCCAGAGTCAAGCCGACCGGCAAGTTGCCGCTGACATGAAGCCATTCAAACGGCGCTGTTCCTGAAGCTGTCAGGGTATGGCTGTACCATTTATCCCTGGAACCATCAGGCAAACGATCCGGCGATGTTATTACCGGGGGCGTCGGAGTCGCGGAAATGGTTATGGAAAGCGCCTTTGTGGCGATTCCTTTGGCATTCGTCGCTCTGATGGTAAAGTCAAAGGTACCCAGAGTATTCGGTATTCCGGCAATCATGCCGTTTGAAGAGTCAAAGGCTAAGCCGCCGGGCAAAGCGCCTGCGATAATGTTCCAATGGATCGGCGCTGTTCCTGTTGCCGCAAGTTTTTGTTCGTACAGCCTCCCTACAACGCCGTCCGGTAACGATGCCGTGCTTATTGACGGGGCTACAATCTCTTCGGTAACGGTTATTGACATCAGTTTTTCGTCATATTCGATATTCGCAGCTCTAACGGTAAAACTAAAGGTTCCTGCGGCAGTAGGTGTTCCCGTAATCCTACCGGTATTTGCCGCAAGGGTTAAGCCGTCCGGCAGCGCACCGCTCTCAATGCTCCAGCTAACCGGTTGGGTTCCTGATGCTGCAAGGGTTTTATCGTACGCTGTTCCTACAATTCCACCTGCCAAAGATGTGGTAATTATTGTTGGCGGCACAACGGAAATGGTTATCGAAAGCTGCTGGGTATCGCTGCCTGCCGTATTCTCCGCCTTGACGGTAAAGGCTGCGGTTCCTACGGCAGCCGGCATTCCGGAGATTATGCCGCTTTTTGACAGGGTGAAGCCGACCGGTAAAGTCCCTGCCTCAAGCTCCCATTCAATCGGCGCAGTTCCCGTAGCTGCAAGAGTTTGGCTGTACGCCACACCTACTACGCCGTCAGGCACAGTTGTGGTGGTTATTACCGGGCTTACCGGCGCAGAGACAATGGTTATGGACAGTTCCTGTGCAGCGCTGCCTGCAATGTTCACGGCGTTGACAGTAAAGCTAAATGTACCTATGGCATTGGGTGTTCCCATAATAATTCCGGTTGATGTTTCAAGAACCAGGCCGTCCGGCAAAGAGCCTGTCGCAAGGCTCCAGGTTATCGGTGCAGTCCCTGCGGCTCCGAGCTTTTGATTGTACCCCACTCCTAGTACGCCGTCCGGTAAAGATGCCGTTGTTATCGCCGGGCTTACCGGAGCGGCAGCTATCGTAATTGCCAGCGCTTTCTCGTCAGTGCCGCCTGCGTTCCCGGCTTTGGCGGTAAAACTAAAGGTTCCTGTGGCAGTGGGCGTTCCCGAAATTCTGCCGGTAAGGGGATTAAATTCCAGGCCGTCCGGCAATGCGCCATCAGTAATGGCCCATACTATCGGCGCTGTTCCGGTAGCCGTCAGGGTTTTGTGGTAATATTCCCCTACTACGCCGCCGGCCAATGATGTTGTGGTTATTACCGGAGCAACTATGCTGACTGTAATCTGAATTGAAAACCATCTTCCATCGGTTCCCTTGTGGTTGCTTAGTTTAATATAAAAAAGAAAATCACCTTCGATAATCGGCGTTCCGGTAATCCTGCCTTTGCGTAAGTTCAAGGCCGTCTGGCAGGCTGCCATCGGTTATGCGCCAGACAAGCGGCCCGGTTCCTGCGGCTGCAATGGCCTCATCGTATGCTTCCCCTAGTATGCCTCCCGGTAAAAAGGAAGTAGTTATTGCCGGGGCATCCGGGTGTTCCCACAATCGTTCCATAAACGGGTTTTTACATGTTGTAAAAAATACACTTATTAGTAGTAATAAAAGGCAAATAGCCGGTTTATTTGTGGTGTTTTTCATGTTCTCTTCCTCCTAATTGAGATCGAATCGGACAATAATCAATTCTACATGACATCTAACGTCACCTCTATTGGCTTACATACGCCTTATGGAAAAAAGTGTAGCCCAGCAAGGAGTTGGTAACATCTTTCAAACGCGGGTCGGCGGCGTTTTCGGAGCTGTAGTAATAAATCGGGGCGATTGCCCAATCTTGCCCCAGCATGATATCTTCCGCCCGGTGCAGAAGCCGTGAACGTTCGCCGGGATCGGTTTCGCCCATTGATTGCGCCATCAGCGCGTCAAAATCGGGGTTTGCGTAATTGCTTGAATTATTCACAGACGAGGAGATAAACAAACCCAGCATGGTGACAGGGTCGTTAAAATCGGCAATCCAGCTCTCTCTTGCCACTTGAAAATTTCCTTCATGGCGGTCAACAAGTACAACAGACCACTCAGCGGAACGGATTTCCATAGTGATATTCAAAACATCTTTCCACATTTGCTGTATGGCTTCGGCAATCATGGCATGGCCGGAATCCTCGTTATGCAGGTACTCTATGCGGGGAAAGCCCGCGCCGTTCGGGTAACCGGCTTCGGCAAGCGCCCTTTGCGCTTCAATTTTAGCCTGGTCGTAATTGTAGGGGTCGATAAATTGCCTGCCCTCGTCGCGGAACGGCGTTTCATGACCTGATGTAAAAAAACCATCGCCGACAAAAGCCGAAGCCGGTGTAACTGAACCCTGGCGCAAAACATCTGCGATAAAGGCGCTGTCAATAGCCAATGTAAGGGCTTTACGCACAAGGGTCTTATCAAAAGGTTCTTTCAATAGATTGTAGCTTACATAATAGGTTCCCAGAAGCGGCTCCTTTCTGTGCATTCCGGCGGCTTCCAGGGCGTTGCGCTCCTCCGGAGGGAAATTCGCGATATAAGCAACTTCGCCGGAACGCAGCGCACCCAACTGCGCGATGCTGCTTCTTAAAAAAAGCCATGTAATACTGTCGGGCATGACGCGTTCACTATCCCAATAGTGTTCGTTTTTCACCGATACCATGCGGTCATCCATTCTGAAACTTTCCATCTTGAAGGGGCCGTTGGTAATATAGGTATCCCCGCGTCTTACCCATCTGTGCCCGTGTTCTTCGATCATATCCTGACGGACAGGATAGAGGGAAGGAAACGCCAGGATTTCCAGGAAGTACGGGCATGGCCCTTCCAGGGTAATTTCTATAACGCGCTCGCCGATGGCCCGCACACCCAGTTCTTCCGGCGGCAGAAGACCGTCGGTAATGGCTGTACCATTCTTAAAGTACTGGCCCATATCGTAGGCGTAAGCTGCGGCGGTAGTGGGGTCAACCAATCTGCGCCATGAATACAGAAAATCTTCCGCCGTAACTGCCCGGCCGTCAGACCATTTGATGCCGTCTCGAAGGGTAAAGGTTAAAACCAGGCCGTCTTCGGAAACTTCATGGCTTTCCGCTTGGCCGTATTCAATGCCGGAGCCATCCCATGTATAGCGCATGACGCCCTCAAACATATGGATTAAATAATTCCCGCTGTCTGTCGCGGTGCTCAGGGCGGGGTCGATGGTCTCCGGCGTAGAAGCAAGCGAAACTATTATGTTTGAGCCTGATGCAGCGCCTGAACTGCCGCCGCATGCAGTTAAAACAACGGCAAGTAAAATACAGACCAACAAAAAAGCGGTAATTTTATTTTCCAAATCCGGCTCCTTTTAAATCAAATGGCACGCTGTGTAATGCCCGGCTTCCACTTCCCGCATTTCTGGGGCAACCTCTGAACATTCCGGCTTGGCGTACCGGCAGCGAGTCCTGAAATAACAGCCGGATGGGGTGTCTATTGGGCTTGGTACATCACCTTCCAGTATAATTCTGTTTTTTGTTTTATCTGCTCTTAACTCCGGGTCCGGCGCAACGGAAAAGAGCGCTTGTGTATACGGATGGACGGGATTTTTAAACAGAATGTCTGTCTCCCCCATTTCCATCATCTTGCCTAAATACATGACTCCCACATGCTCTGATATATAGCGCACTACAGACAAATCATGGGAGATGAACAGATAGGAAAGCCCCATGCTCTCCTGTAATTCGATAAATTTATTTATTACCTGCGCCTGTATTGATACATCTAAAGCGGAAACAGGCTCGTCGCATATAATAAATTCCGGGTTAAGGGCCAGTGCTCTTGCAATGGAAATGCGCTGCCGCTGCCCGCCGGAAAACTCGTGGGGGTAGCGGTTCATGTGTTCGGTATTAAGGCCTACCAGATTGAGCCGGTCGATTATGACTTCTCTGCGCTCCGCCGCGGTTGTGCATGTTTTGTTTATATCAAGCGGCTCACCGACAATATCGCCTACGGTCATGCGCGGGTTCAGCGAAGAATAGGGGTCCTGAAACACTATCTGCATACGCTTGCGGTACGGCTTCATGTCGACCTTTGTTATATCCGCTCCGTCGTACTCAATGCTGCCGCCTGTTGGTTCGTAAAGCCGTAAAATGGTGCGCCCGATAGTTGACTTGCCGCAGCCGGACTCGCCCACCAGCCCAAATGTTTTACCTTTTTTAATATGAAAGGAGCAGCTGTCCACAGCTTTTACATACGCGGGCGCGGACAGGGATTTCCCTTTAACACGGAAATGCTGTTTTAAATCTTTTACTTTTAATAAAATTTCGCTCATAATGACCTCTCCGCTAACAGCCAGCATGACGCCTCATGCCCCTCTGCGGTTTGAAAACGCGGAGGTTCTTGCCTAAGGCAAACTCTGCGACAATCGTTACAGCGGGGCGCAAAAGCGCAGCCCTGCGGCAAATCCAGCAAATCTATGGGGTTACCCTCTATCGGGTATAATCGCGAGCGGTCGGCCCCGCCTTTTTTTGGCAGACACGCTATCAAACCCTTTGTGTAGGGATGGGCTGCGCGGTAAAAAATATCCTCTACAGAACCCGTTTCCACTATTTTTCCTGCGTACATTATAATAACGCGGCTGCATACTTCCGTTACAATCCCCAAGTCATGGGTTATCAAGAGGATTGCAGTCCCCGTTTCTTTTTGCAGTTTTGTTATAAGCTCCAATATTTGCGCCTGGATAGTTACATCAAGGGCTGTTGTCGGTTCATCGGCGATCAAAAGCCGGGGTGAACAGCTGAGCGCCATGGCGATCATAACACGCTGGCGCATTCCGCCGGAAAGTTCATGCGGGTATTGCTTCATGCGTTTTTCGGGGTTGTTTATGCCAACCTGACCGAGTAATTTTATGGAACGTTTTGCCGCTTCGGCGGCGGAAATTTTATAATGTACTTTAATTGTTTCGTTTAACTGGTTCCCTATGGTGTACACGGGGTTAAGCGATGTCATAGGGTCCTGAAAGATCATGGAAATATCCCTGCCCCGCATCTTATTGATTTCCTTTGTTGAAAGACAGTTGATATCAATGCCGTTGAACATAACCTTCCCGCCGGTGATTTTGCCGGGATGGGTCAAGAGCCTCATCAGCGCGGAGACGGAAACGCTCTTGCCGGAACCTGATTCGCCTACGATGCCCAGCGCTTCACCTTCGTTTAAGGAATACGACACGCCGCGCACCGCCTTAACCTCTCCGGCGGAGGTAAAAAAGGAAATCCGTACATCATCCATACATAACAGCGGCTGTTTTTCCATCTATCTTCCTTATTCCTTAAACCGCGGATCTAAGGCATCCCGCAAGCCGTCGCCGAATTGGTTGAAACAAAAAATTATCAAAGCAATCATCATAGCCGGAAAAAACATCAGGTAGGGATAACTTGCAAGACCGTCCAGAGCGCGGCTCGACAAAGAGCCTAACGAGGCCATAGGCGCGGCGACGCCCAGGCCGATAAAACTTAAGAAACTTTCCGTAAAGATTGCGTAGGGTATTTGAAACATGGCGGTAACAATAATCGTACCGACAGCGTTAGGCAAAAGGTGCTTGCGTATAATATGATGAGCCGGGGCGCCCATGGCTTTTGATACCAGCACATACTCCCGTTCTTTCAAAGCAAGTATCTGCCCGCGTACCATGCGCGCCATTGTGACCCAGTACAGGAGTGCAAACGCGATAAAGATGGAAATCATGCCCGTACCCATCGCCATATGGGGAAATGCCGCGTCCAGCGCGGTTTTCAGGCTTATTTGTAATAGAATGATAATCAGAATGTCGGGAATTGTATAAAGGATTTCACAAACACGCATGATTATGTTATCCGTCATGCCACCGAAATAGCCGGAAACAGCCCCCACCGCCGTGCCTATTACAAGTACGATAAGCGAGCTGAATATACCGATAGTCAAGGAAATACGCGTACCCACCATAGTGCGTACCAGCATATCCCTGCCCAAAGAGTCGGTGCCGAATGGGTGTTCAAAGCACGGCCGCAGGCGTTCGCTGCCCCGGACCTGCTCTTCATAGGAATACGGAGAAAAATAAGGCCCGGCGAAAGCGAAAACCCCGATTACGATCAACAGGAAAAAACATACCACAGAGATTTTGTTTTTACGGAAACGCCGGAAAGCGTCTTTCAAATACGTGGTGCTTTCACGCATTTTCACCTGCCGTTCCCTTTCTTCACGGCTGACAGGTTCCAGGTCAGCAACGGACAACGTGAAAGGGGCGAAACCTTTAAGAGCAACTTCACCAGTATTTTTTTCATGGTCACTTATTTTTTTACGTCTTATATCCATAATTCTCCACTCTCAATTTAATTTAATCCGCGGATCTATGACACAGTACAGAATATCCACAATCAAATTGGCTAAAATAATCAAAGCGGCGAAAAAAATAGTAGTCCCCATAATCATTGGGTAGTCGCGCCCGTTGATGGAGTCGATAAAATACGTGCCCAGCCCCGGAATGGAAAAAATCTGCTCGACAACGAAGGCCCCGGTAAAAATGACCGCCACTAAAGGACCCAGGTACGTTACTACAGGGAGAATGGCATTCCGCAGGGCATGTTTGAAAAGCACCACAGGTTCCGGCAAACCTTTTGCGCGGGCGGTCTTGAGATAGTCCATGCCGTTTACGTCTAACATATTGGAACGGGTCAGCCGCGTAATGTACGAAATCGGGGAAAGAGAAAGGGCTATTACGGGCATTATGTAATGCCGGGCAGTAGTAAGCCCGATAGTAGGCAATAGCCGGAAATGTATGCCGATTATATACAAAAGAAACGCAGACATAACAAAACTGGGAAAGGATATGCCTATGGTGCAAAATGACGTAATGAGACGGTCAACCCATGTATTGCGGCGATACGCTGCAAGCACGCCAAGCGGGATGGCGACTAATATGCTTATCAAGACTGCCGCAGCGCCAAGGCGGGCGGAAACGGGAAATTTCTCGGCGATGATTTCATTCACGGAGTAGCCCACCCGTTTATATGACATGCCCAGATCGCCCTTGAGCATGTTGTGAAGATATCTGCCGAATTGAACATAAACGGGCTTGTCTAGGCCGTATCTGATGTTCATCATTTCGATGGTAGCGTCGGAAGAACGCTCGCTTAAAAACGGGCCGCCGGGAACCATGTGCATAATGAAAAAAGTTACCGTTGTTACAATAAACATTGTTAACAATGCCAGCAAAACGCGTGTAAAAATAAATCTTATCACAGGATTACATTTCCTCCAAAACCTTTACCGAATAATCATCAGGGCTTTGACCTCCTCGTATATCCGGGCCGATTGAAATACATACCAACACTAAAAGTAAGTAACATTTTAACACCATACAAATCTCTTCATTAATAAGATAACAAAACATTGGCTGTTTGTCCATTTAGGATGTGCTGAAAATCCTCAAAGCTAACTTCGCGAATGCTGAGCTCTTCCTCCATGCTGCATACCGACAGGTAATAATCTGTATCAAACAGACAGCTTTTTAATCGCAACCCCTTTTGGATTCCCTCTGCTTGAGTTCTCACCACTCCTTCAATAGCATTCACAGAAAATGAATGCAGCTCAGTAGACATTCCTGTTCCAAGGTACTTAATGTAGCTTTCTTTGAGGGTCCAAATTTGTGTAAATCTTTTTTTTTGCTCTTCTTCTGTAGTTGTACAAATGTAGTTTATTTCTTCTTCTGTAAAATATTTATTAAAAACATTTTCTTCTACTATTTGAATTTCCTCAATATCTATTCCTATTTCAGTGCTTCCATAGGCAATTACCACCCATTTCCCTGAATGAGACAGATTATATGAAAATCCCATTATATGATTTACAAATGGTTTTCCAAATTCATTATAAACTATCTCCGGCTCATCCAATCGTCCAAGCGCCTGAAACAGACTATATCGCAGTAATAACTCAGCACAAATACATCGTTTTGAGTCATTGATGAAACGAAAGCGGTCTGCTTTTCTGCGTCTTTCTTTTGAAATCGCATTCCTGAATAAGCAGTAGGTGTCATCATCAATAGTTTCTATATTAAAACAATTAATGTTTAGCATATTTAATCAAGGGCATGTTACATTATAGCCCGCTGAGTTCATACATTGACACCATCTCCGAAAAACCCCAGACCTATAATGCCGGCGAGGAATTTGCGCAGGTACTCGCTGCTGGTTTCCGGCCAGTGCCAGCCCAACCGGAGCAGCGCTTGGCTGGTGTAATCGTTGTATACAGCTACCTCTACGGCAGCTTTGCCGCCTGCCATGTTTTGATACGCAATCAGACTTGTAAGACGCCCAATTTTGGCCGGGTCTTTCATGGTTGAAGAGAGCGCGTCTTGAAACACATCGTCCTCGACCAATTCAATGTTTAAACCCAGGTCTTTCATGATAAGTATTATATCGCCGTAAAACAGTTTATGGTTGTTGTACGGGTGGAATACCCTGCATGATCCGGTTGTTCTGGCTAACATAAGTATTGCCGCTGTTGTTGAGTCTATGGGCGAAAGCTCAGTTGCTTGGCTGTAGGATGAATAGGGGAAGCAGCCAATAGTGTGGTATGCCCGCAGGCTCCCCAGGAAGCTGTTCGCCTTTGCGTTGATTTGGAATTCGCCGTCCCTGTTCCTTGCCATGAGGTTGCCCACGCGCATGATTTTGGCGTCAAGCCCCTTTGTCGCCGCCTCCAATACTGCGCGTTCGGCCATGAATTTGCTGTATACGTACTGGTTGTCAAGATTCTGCCCCAAAAACAGCACGGTCTCGTCCATTACGGCATCGATTGACGGATACCCGTCCACCGAATACCCTGAGACGCTGGCCGTGGAGATATGAACAAGGCGCGCGCCCTGCTTCTGGCAGAAATTTACCAGGTTGACCACGCCGCCGGTATTC
>Ga0099364_10007680_pt1 | contig 15342 bp, 17 predicted proteins | sample TergutTh196P3_FD_73070 | JGI IMG/M metagenome (GOLD analysis project Ga0099364, IMG submission 73070) | Microcerotermes parvus P3 segment gut microbial communities from Pointe-Noire, Republic of the Congo - Th196 P3 | ecosystem: Host-associated > Arthropoda: Insects > Digestive system > Gut ... | reverse complement strand
TGACGCCTGCCGAGGGTTGGTTAATGGTTACAGACTGAACCTCTACGGGGTTCTTGTCGTCGTCGTTGTTAGAATCGCAGGCGACGAATGTCACAAATGCTGCCATAATGGCTGCCATAATCTTCAAATTGTTTCTAAATCGTTTCATAGTCTTAATTTTTTAAATGATAAATTTTTAATTCGTAATTCGTAATTCGTAATTGATTCGGGGGTACGCATAAAAAAAGCGTGAAAACTCTTTTTTTATTGGTTTACACGCTTTTGGTTTGCAGAGCTAAAATGGCTATGCTTCGGTTGCATAATACATTACAGCATTTTAAAGTCTACTTCATCGTTTTGATTCCATTCTGTGCGACGGGCGTTCACTATTTTTCGCCCATATTCCCCGTAAAAATCAATAAATTTTTGATCTATACGGTCGAAAACCTCTTCCACAGTGTACAATTGTTGTTCTCCAGAGCTACTTTGTGCTGTTCTTGCTTCTGTTTCGACTACCACATTCATAGATATTATGCCTTCCTTTTTCCTTTGTTGATAACAGTGTATTTGCCTTGCCTGTATTCATCCAAGCCTGTTTCGACCTGATTTTTGGATGTTTTTTGTATTTGAAAAACACCCAAGGACAAAATGAAATCCAATGTTTTCATTGCTACGGGATTTGCCTTATCGTAAATTAAGGCGACAGTTTCCGGTTGTTTCATTGTTGCTGCTTCCATAAAATTTTTTTTAAATTTTTCACCGCAAAAGTAGTGCAACTCGAGTGCATCACCAAATAAAAGCGCACTTTTATTACCAATGTATGGCGGGCATCCTTGCCTGCCCTTTACACAGAGACGCAATGCGTTGTCACCGAGTGTGATATCCCTAATGGGATGTTTATCAATCGAAAAGCGTGTAAACCAATATGTCAAAGAACGTTTTGCCCTCTCTTGCGCGAGCGGAGAGGGGGACTGTTTTTTTTAATACATCCACCACAAATCGCCCGACATCGTTGGCAACGAATTGTAACCTCCTTCATTATCACCGGCTGCGACATAAAAAACAGAGCCTCCGATTTCAGAAAAAGTAACATTCTTATGTTTGAAATAACAATTTGTACCCAATGGACTGGAATACCATATCACCACGCCATGATACAAACTCTTGCTGATGGATGTGTTGTATATCTCAAGATAAGCGCCATAGTTACTGGTTCTAACCATTGCGCTTGATCTCTCATAGCCCCACATTCCTCCTCCATAAGAAAGATCACAGTAGTCAATAACTGTACCGGGGGTAGTACTCTTAACGCCAATTCCACACCAATATCCTACCTGGTCATTTAAGCCTTTAAAGGTGATACGTTTTTGCGCTGTTCCTACAGCAATCAAATGCGAATTGGATTCAACATCTATAGTTGCGCCTGAACCCATCAAGATTAATGTGCCCGGTTCAATCGTTAACTCTCTGGCAACCGTGCCCCATCCAACGACAATCCCTTTTTGAAGATACCAGGGATAACCATTTAAATGCGGTAATGTAATATTGGCTGTAACAGTGTTTGTCTGAAAATCGACGATATCTATATATTCATTGGCATTGCCGGTGAAAGTGTTGTTGTTTTCCATTAACCTTAAAGAATAAACATCACCGCCGGGAGAGCAATGAACAGGCGATTTATCACAGTTTGTAATGGTATTGTTGCCGAATGAGAGCAATTCGCTGCTCGTGTTTTCAAGTGTGATACCGTAAGTGAGCGAAGCATCAATCAGGCAATGGTTGATATGCGCCTTACCGTAATAGAAATATAAGGCTGCCGAATGAGTAGTACCCCAACCGCCTGCATGGAGAATGTCTACATATTCCAAAACATTGGGGGTATTGGAATTGATTTGTACTCCCCGCCACGAACCTTTGTTTGTAGTCGAGCCGATCAGTTGAATACGTTTGGCAGCAGTCCCCTCCGCTTTCAATGTTGAGTTGGATGCAATTGAAATACCACCGTTTTTCTGGGTAAACTGTATGGTTACGCCCGGCTCGATGGTTAGCGTAGCGTTGTTTTCAACAACCAAGAAACCGCCGCCTGCGTAGAAATAATCTACGTCTAAACCCAAATCCTTGAGGGTGGTATTTTCCGTGATGGGCGATTTGAGTTCGATGGGCTGTGCGTTAGCATCGGGTTTGACGGTGAGCGTAAAGTCGGCGGTTTTGTTGCCGCTTTTCGTGGTGGCGGTGATGGTGACTGTACCGGGTTTCAAGCCCGTTACGACGCCGCCGCTGCTTACTGTGGCAATGGTGTTGTCGCTCGAACTCCATGTCACGGCTTTGTTCGTTGCATTGGCGGGTTCTATAGTTACAGATAGCGTAATCGAGCTGCCGCCAGCTACCAACTCGACGCCTGCTGCCGGTTGGTTAATAGTTACAGACTCAACCTCAACGGGGTTCTTGTCGTCGTCGGATGAATCGCAGGCGACGAATATCACAAATGCTGCCATAATGGCTGCCATAATCTTCAAATTGTTTCTAAATCGTTTCATAGTCTTAATTTTTAAATGATAAATTTTTAATTCGTAATTCGTAATTCGTAATTGATTCGGGGGTACGCATAAAAAAGCGTGTAAACTCTTTTTTTATTGGTTTACACGCTTATTTGTTCGTATGTTATTTTTTATTTAGCCGCTTTAATGACTTTTCAAATTCGGGGGCTACTTCAAAGTTCATGCGCTAATTCGTATGCAGATTTTAATATGCGTTTCCCTTGTCGCGCTTCCTGGACCTCTTGAAGCCCGCGTCGAATACTTCTGACAATTTTGTCGGCTTCCTTGTAAGCAAGAAACTTTTTGTATTCGTGTCGTGTCATTTCAATTGTTATTTTATCCATACTATATAAGAATTATGCCGCAAAGATACGAAATAGTTATCAGTTATCAGTTATCGGTTATCAGTTTTTTTTCTGACAACTGAAAACGGGCGTATGCAATACGCCTCTACTGACTAAAAAAGCGTGTAAACCAATATTTCAAAGAACGTTTTGCCCTCTCTTGCGCGAGCGGACAGGGATGGGTTTTTTTACGGTAAAAAGTCGTAGTAGTTATTTCCATATCTGACATTACCTTCAAGGTTGTCCTTTAAAGTGACATTCGAATGTGAGAGCTTGAAGCCGCTGAAAAGGCGAACCCCGTACCATTTTGAACCGTTAATCTCCACATTTTCCAATGTCAGGTTGGACCTGTCATTGAGATTTAAAATGCCGTCGTTTTTGCCGCCATATTCAAAAATACAATGCTTGATGACACTTCCCGGACCATCAAAAGTAATCGTGCCCCAATTATATAAGCCCGAATCGGGCAAACGGGTGAATATCACTTTTTTAGTCGCCGTTCCATTAATCATCAGTCGTCCTGACGAGCAGCTAATGTTCTTACCGTCACCCATATAGATAGTGACGCCTTCGTTGATGGTCAACACAAAATTTGACATACCTAAGTAGGCGATACCTGCATAAGCGAAGTAATAAGGAACGGTTGTTTGATTGATGGTGGCATTTTCCTCCATATTAGCGCTTACCTGAATATAGACATTCTTATTTTTCGTGAAATCGGATGTCATATCCAATGGTTCCAGGGCTTTCAATGAGTTATCCGTAGTTAAATACATGGGGATTTCGTAATCCTCAACCACATTATCGGTAAAAACGGAAAAATAAGAAGTTCTTACCGCATCACTGGCTAAATTAAATCCATAGCCTATTCCGTTTGTTAATTTGCAATGAGCAAACCCTGCTTTTGAATTATAAAGATAGATACCGGCGGTACCGCTATGATACGAATTTCCGGCATTGATAAAATCGCAATAGGCAAATTGGTTGTCGGAATTGGATTCAAGCCTTATTCCTGCCCATGAACCTTTGTCATTATTGGTTCCGATAAACTGAATCCGGTTGGAGGATGTGCCAATCGCTGTAATGGTTGAACCGCTTTTGATGTTTATACCTCCTGATTTTCCCGTGTGGGCAAACCGGATGGTTACACCCGGCTCAATGGTCAATACGGCGTTGTTTTCGACGATCAAAAAGTTGTTGCCTGCATAGAAATAATCCACATCTAAACCTAAGTCTTTGAGGGTGGTATTTTCCGTGATGGGCGATTTGAGTTCGATGGGCTGCACAGAGGCATCGGGTTTGACGGTGAGCGTAAAGTCGGCGGTTTTATTGCCGCTTTTCGTGGTGGCGGTGATGGTGACTGTACCCGGTTTCAAGCCGGTTACTACGCCGCCGCTGCTTACTGTGGCGATGGTGTTGTCGCTCGAACTCCATGTCACGGACTTGTTCGTTGCATTGGCGGGTTCTATTGTTACGGATAGCGTAATCGAGCTGCCACCGGCTACCAACTCGACGCCTGCTGCCGGTTGGTTAATAGTTACTGACTCAACCTCTACGGGGTTCTTGTCGTCGTCGGATGAATCGCAGGCAACGAATGTTACTAAGGCTACCATAATGGCTGCCATCATCATAAGCGAGCGTTGTAAAAATGATTGAACGCCCATGCGCTTGCTTGCCGGTTGTAATTTAAATGTCTTCATAATTGTTCATTGTTAATTGTTCATTGTTCATTGTTCATTGTTTTTCAACTAAAACAAGTATCCTACGCCCATCGAAACAGTCCCCGTGGTCGATGTGTAGCCCGGATCGTTGCTGGCGTTTTTGAGACCTGCATGATATTGGAATCTGATAATAATGGAATTGATTTCCAAGCCAAGTCCCAGATTTAATCCAATATCCAATGGATTGTAGTCATCAAATCCTTTTCCTATCTGGATTTTTTCGGTCTCCGTGCCGACGCCTTTTTCCGAAAGTTTCGTCTTTCCCGAAATGGCGTAACCGGCATATAAGCCCGGCAATAAGGTCAGCCTTATGTCGCCTCCCAATTTAAATTTCACTGCAAAATTGACAGGCATTTCGACGTAATTGACTGTTCCGATCTGTGTTATCCCTTCATACTCTCCTTCTCCGAACTTTTTCCATCCCTTTTGGCTAAAAATCAATTCGGGGACAATCGAAAAATATTTGTTTAAACCTAAGTCTGCGATTGCGCCGCCACGGAAACCGGCTTTTATATCCCAAACTTCTTCATCTACTATAAGCGTTGCAAAGTTTAAACCCGCCGTAGCGCCTACTTTAATCTTCATCTGCCCAAAGGCAGTACCCGTACAGAGTACGTACAAAGCAATCATAATTGCCCATTTGAAATTGCTCGCGGCAATTCCTCTTTTCTCGATAGCGTTGATGCGCTGCATTTTGATAGTTGATTTCATTTTGTGTAATTTTTTAGTTATACATATATTAAATAATGATTCTTTCCTTTTTTTTAAAGGCAGGGGATACCGCTGGTACTCTCTCTCTTTTTTCGTTCCCGGATTCTTTTCTCCATGTTTAGATTGCCTTCCTCTGCCGGAAGCCAATTCGAACACGATTCAATCAGCAATTCGGTTTTCAGACGCAATATTTCAGCGTTCCGCAGGAGTTTCTCCTTTTTTTCTTGACTTATTTCCATACTCAAAAATTTTTCTGCAAAGTTACGGCGGTAAAATAAGCTGTGTATCACCAATTTTTGTGATACGGGTATCACTAATTTTTGTGATGCGGGCATCACTACTCAACTCAATAAGTGCCAATAACCGTGTTACCAACAATGCTGTTGTTGTTCGGGCCATTGTTGCTGTACGTATTGTTATTCTCAATGTTTGGATAAGCGATAAAAGATCCTGTATGAGAAATAATACCCCACGCGCGGCTATGGGTAATGTTGCAGTTTTTGATGGTCACAACACCGGAACGAATACTCATGCAGGTTATATTGCCGTTTGAAGTATTGACCGTACCTCTGCCGCCATACGAGATATCGCAATAGTTCAGCACACTGCCGCTCAAAGCGTTTTCGTTGGTGAAATTAATACCGTGCCACCAGCCTCTGTCTAAAACCGTACCGGTAAAGATAATTTTGTCTGACGATGTGCCTTCGGCGATTAATCTGCCGCCATCACCGATGGTCAGTCTCGTATTTTGAGCAAACATCAACTTTGTGCCCGGCAAAATCGTCAGCGTGGCGCCTGCTCCCGAATTACTTATCGTTACATCGGTGCAAACGGTGTACAGGTACTTTTGCACTGTCATATTTGCGTCTACCCTACCGCTGCCAATACTAATCCCTTTTGTACTGGTAATCGTATTGTTTGCGCCCATGACCGCCAGGTTGGTGAAGCCGGAGCCGCCCCCCCAGGCATTGATTGGAAACGCTTCGGTCACTTCTTCGCCGCAGTCTACGATAGTGTTGTAGTCGAATGCGGTGAAACCGCTGTTTCCGCCGTATAAAAGAATTCCCGTATATTTTGAGTGACGGAATATGCAGTTCAAAACGCTTGCCTTACAGTTATCGAGGGACAGCATGCCGTAATAGACTGCTGTCACGGTATTTGAGCCGTATTCGAAGATGCAGTATTTAAAAGCGCTGCCGTTACTTTCGGTGATTTCTATTCTTTCCCAGTCGCCACGTTCGGGTGTTGTCCGGGCGCTTGTAAACGTTATCGGGTTGGATTCGGTACCTTCTGCAATGATTTTTGCCCCTTCTCTAACGCGAATCATCCTGTCGGCGTCAAACTTCAATACAGTACCGGGTTCGATGGTTACTACGGCGGCGCTGTTGAAAGTCGGGTTATTGTATCTGATGAGATAGGTGTACTTTCTCAATGTCATACTTGCGTTCACCGTACCCCCATTGATGCCAATCCCTTTTGAACTGTTAATCGTATTATTGGCGCCCAGGCCGTTCAGATTCATCAAGCCGTCATTAGAATATATCGGATACCCTTCGGCGTCGTTTTCACCGCAATCGGTGATGGTGTTGTTGTCGAAAGTCGTGAAGCGACTGCTTGTACCACGTAGCGCAACGCCTGAATATTTTGAATGGCGGAAGACACAGTTCGTGACGCTTGCCGTGCCGGTTTCATAAAGGAACAGCAGACCGCCATAGACAGCAGTCTGATAGCCCGACCCGTACTCGAACACGCACCAGTCAAATTCGTTGAGCGTGCCGGACAGCCAGAGACCGTACCAATCGCCTGCTGCAGGATTTTGCTGGGCGCTTGTAAAGATGATGGGCAGCGATGACGTCCCTTTGGCAATGATTTTAGCATTTACCTGTGTTGATAAACGCTTGTCCTTGTCAAAGCGGATGGTAACGCCCGGTGAAATCGTCAGGTTGTTGCCGCCGTTAAGCGTCAAATCGTTTTTCACCAGATAAATGCCGGATACAAGCGTCACATTGCCCGCGTTAATCATCTCATTGGTCAGTTCGACCGGCTCCGCATTAGCGTCGGGCTTGACGGTCAGCGTAAATTCGGCGGTTTTATTGCCGCTGTTAGTCGTGGCGGTGATGGTGACCGTACCCGGTTTCAAGCCGGTTACGACGCCACCGCTGTTTACCGTGGCAATGGTGTTGTCGCTCGAACTCCATGTCACGGTCTTGTTCGTCGCATTGGCGGGTTCTATTGTTACAGATAGCGTAATCGTGCCGCCGCCGGCTACCAACTCGACGCCTGCCGCCAGCTGGTTAATAGTTACAGACTCAACCTCTACGGGGTTCTTGACGTCGTCGTCGCTTGAATCGCAGGCAACGAATGTCACCGACGCCATCAAAATGGCGACCATAACCATAAATGAACGTAGTAATAATGACGTAACGCCCATACGCTTGTTTTCCGGTTGTACTTTAAATGTCTTCATAATTGTTAATTGTTAATTGTTACTGTGTTTAGAGGATTCCCGCCTTCGCGGGAATGACAGCCATGAATATTTCGTAATTCGTAATTCGTAATTCGTAATTCGTAATTAATTAAGCGCACTATTCGGATACCACTTCATCCCACTCGGCGCCGTAGAGACGACTTTGTTGTCGGCAGGCGTCCAAAAGATGCGATTCCATCCCTTGCGGAGCGAAACGTTAATGTCTTTGCCCCCTTTGACCGTCACATTGCTGTCCGCAAAGATGAAGAGGCATGTTGTCCGTTTGGCTGCGGCGTTGGTATAAACGAAATAATCGAGGTATTCGTTATCTGCCGATATAGCGAAGAAGTCGGCGTCGAGTATCTGCGCGTCAGGCTCGCTGTATTCGAGGTCGCCGTTAATTTTCATCCCACTCTCGAAAAACGTCTGGACATTGACTAAAAACGAGGAAGGAATGTCGGGCAGGGTAATCGTAAACCCGCCATTGGTATAATCCCCTGAAGACAATATCCGTCCCCTGAGTTCGCCCGCGCTGTTAATTTCAGCGTCATAGAGCGCCCATACTGTGCTAATCTGCGATTCGTATGAAGCGCCGTTTTCTACTTTAGCGTTCACCGTTCCATTGAACGAATCGTTTTTCCCGCCGTTCAAGTCATCATCATCCTTCGAGCACCCCCCCAGAATAAGCGCCACCATTAATAGTACCGTAGGGGCGAACCTGCGTGTTCGCCCAATAGATAGCCCCAAATGCCCGACCTGATGTGTCCCCCCATTTAATAATTGATTACTTCTTCCCCCAATAGAGAAAAGACCATGATTAGCCACTTGCTGGCTCCCGTTAGCGCCTGTGCGCTGCATTTTGATAATTGTTTCCATAAATGTTAATTTTTTTTGAGTTAAACGTATGTTATATAATATCTGTATTCCCCGCTCCGGAAAAGAAGGAAGTCGTTTGCTTTTTCCTTTCCAGGATTCTTTTTTCCATGTTCTTGTTGCCCTCTTCTGCCGAGAGCCAACCGGTACATGATTCTATCAACAGCTCGGTTTTGAGCTGTAATATCTCGGCGTTACGCCGGAGCATTTCTCTTTTTGTCTCACTGATTTCCATTTGCTTTCAATTTTGATGCAAAGATACGGCGGCTGGAAATACCCTGTATCACCAATTTTTGTGATACGGACATCACCAATTTTTGTGATGCAAAATCGCTCTGACATCACCAATATTGGTGATGCAAAATCGCTCCGACATCACAAATATTGGTGATGCAAATCAAATTTTTTAAAAAAAAGCAGTATATTTGCATTTTGAAATTTTAGAATGAACCATTAGAACATTATTTAAAACATCATTATGCAATTATGAAAACACGTATTAGAAATTATTGGATGGTTATCCTTCCTGTGCTATTTATCTCATTATCAGGCTGTCAGGACAAGGGTAAACAGGGAGTGAAGGATGATTTTGCATCCATTGAAACGCTGTTCGAGAATCCGTCTTCCGCCTATCGGTCGATGCCGTTATGGGTATGGAACGGGCAGGTGACGGAGGCGCAGTTGGAAAGGATGCTTAAAGAGCTGAAAGAGACGGGCTTTGGCGGTCTTTTTGTGCATCCGCGACCGGGCATGATAACGGAATATCTCTCCGACGACTGGTTCAACATGTATACGTATACCGTCAACAGGGGGAAAGAGTTAGGGTTAGAGGTCTGGATTTACGATGAAAATTCGTATCCGAGCGGGTTTGCCGGCGGACATGTGCCGCAGGAAATGCCGGAATCTTACAACCAGGGTCAAGGCCTGCGCTTGGAAAAGGTAGAAATGCTGCCGGATGCCAAAGACGATTATTTTATCAGTCTGAAAAAAGAAGGAGACATCTGGAAAGATATTACTTCCGATTACGACGCCTACAAAACAGAAAAGGGCGATTATTACCTTTATAAGAAGACCTATTATGGCCGCTCGGACTGGTACGGCGGTTATTCATACGTCGACTTGTTAGTAGCCGGTGTGACCGAAAAATTCATCGAAACAACGATGAAAGGCTATGAGAAGGCATTTAAAAATGAATTTGGGAAAACGGTGCCGGGTATCTTTACGGACGAACCGAATATCGTTACATCAGGGGGCTTGCGATGGACGCCCGACTTGTTCGACGTCTTCCAAAAACAGTGGGGATACGATTTAAAACCGTTATTGCCGGTGTTGAGCGAAGAAACGGGCGATTGGAAAAAAGTGCGCCATAACTATATGGAAACGCTGTTGCAAATGTTTGTAGACCGCTGGGCAAAACCATGGTATGACTATACGGAAGCGAATAACCTGCTTTGGACGGGGCATTATTGGGAACATGGATGGCCTTCGATGAACGATGGGCCGGATAACATGGCTATGTATGCCTGGCATCAGGTGCCTTCTATAGATATGCTCTTTAATCAGTTCAACGAAGAATCGTCGACCGCTCAATTCGGCAATGTCCGCGCAGTCAAGGAAGTACGCAGCGCAGCCAACCAGTTAGGACGCGAACGGACGCTGAGCGAAACCTACGGCGGAGGCGGCTGGGACGTGACATTCAAGGACTTAAAACGTTTAGGAGATTGGGAATATGTGCTGGGGGTAAATTTTATGAACCAGCATCTGGCACACATGACGCTTACCGGCGCGCGTAAATATGATTATCCGCCCGTTTTTACTTATGTCTCGCCCTGGTTTGGCAATTATCGGTTTTTGAACGACTATTTCGGACGTTTATCCTTAGTGATGAGCAAAGGCGTGCAGCAAAATGATATCCTTGTATTAGAGCCTAACGCTACGTTATGGAGCTATTTTTCGCATACGCGCAGTAATCCGGCGCTGAATAAAATCGGTCAGAGTTTTCAATCGTTTGTCACTAAATTGGAAAAAAACCAGGTCGAATATGATTTAGGGTCTGAAAATATTATCAAAGACCAGGGAAAGGTGAAAAAAGGAAAGCTGATAGTAGGGCAGGCGGCTTATTCGACGGTAGTCATCCCGCCTATGAGCGAGACATTGAATAAGCCGACGTTTGATTTGCTTCGGAAGTTTGTGGAACAGGGCGGTCAGATTATCGCTTTTTCGCAGCCATACATGATTGATGGAGCACAAAACGAAGAATTGGTTGCGTTTATGAACGACGCTGCTGTGATTAAGGAAGCGCTTCTCAATGAGGACGTCATCATGCGCCGTTTTCATGGAAAAGAATTTGATATCCGGTTTGAAAACGGGAATCCGTTTCATCACCGTCGGCAATATACGGATGGTGAGCTGATTTTCATTGTCAACTCTTCGATGGTAGAAGCATCGATAGGAACGCTTGTCGTGAAAGGCGAAACGCTCTTAGAGATGGATGCCGAAACAGGAAAGATTTACCGTTATCCTTCAGAAAAAAAAGCCGGATTGTTGACCGCATCGTTGCGCATCGAACCGGCTGGTAGTCTGATATTGTTCAGTTCCTCTAAAACGAACGACACCTACGAGACTAAAACGGTGTTTGAAGCCGGTCAAGCGTTACCGGCTGCCGGCGAAACGACCGTTACGCGGGTAAAAGAGAATGCCCTGACGATAGATTTCTGCGATGTGACGGTGAAAGGAGAAACGCATCAGGGCGTTCATTTCTCGAATGCTGCCAATATAGCATACCGCGCTCACGGTTTTGCAAACGGGAATCCATGGAACACGTCTGTGCAGTATAAACGGAATATCCTTGACCGCGATAACTTTACGGATGGAGGTTTTTCGGCGACATACCGGTTTACGGCGCTGGATGATTTTGATTATTCGGGGATGCAGTTAGTTGCAGAGCGCCCTGAACTGTTTACCGTCAAAATCAATGACGTAGAAGTCAAACCTGTCCCCGGTAAGTGGTGGTTAGACATCTCTTTTGGCGTCTATTCGATTGGCAGTCAGGTGAAAAAAGGGGTGAATACAGTAGAACTGAGTATTCAACCGATGAGTATCTTTGCCGAAATAGAGCCTGTATATATTTTAGGCGATTTCTCCGTCGTTCCCGAAAAGATAGGATGGAGCATCGGCGCGCCGGTCAAGGGTTTTACGCTTGGCAGTTGGAAGGAGCAGAAACAGCCGTTCTACTCCTGGGATATGAAATATAGCAAAACCTATCAACTGTCCGGTTTATCGGGCGCGTATTTCGTACAGTTAGGACGCTGGAGCGGAACGGTAGCCGAAATATTTGTCAACGGACAAAAAGCCGGCATCATCGGCTACGACCCTTATCGGTTGAATATCACCTCTTTCCTGAAAGAAGGCAATAATCAGATAGAAGTCAATGTAATAGGCAGTCTGAAAAACCTGCTCGGCCCCCATTATAAAAATCCGGCACCCGGCCTTGCCTCCCCATGGCATTGGAAAGGCATCAACGACCCGCTCCCCGGCGCAGATTACCAAATGATGGACTACGGGTTGATGGAAGATTTTTCTTTATACCAAGCGAAATAGCAATTACGAAATAGCAATTACGAATTAGGAATTACGAATTACGAATTAGGAATTACGAATTTAATATGCATGCTCATCGCCTTCGATCGGCATAGCGTCTTTCGCTATGTCGAAAATAAAAGCAAGCGTCCCGCTTGCATATTCATGCAAATTGCAAAAAAAGAACGGCGCAGCGAAGACGCTACGCCTAACGTAGGCGCGCAGTAAGTTATGTCAGGGGGACGGAGGAATTGACATTAATACACTATCCAAATATACGGTATCTGGACAGAGGTCGGCTTCATTCGCCCATTGTATAGTTCCGATAAAAGGCTTGACGGTATTGAACATTTTTTCGTTTTTCAATTCCTTAAAAATGCCTTTGTCAAGATACGGTTTCATATCCAATATACCCTCTTCGCCATTGGTAAACCAAAGGTGCAAAGTATAATTCTTTTCGGGTAATACATTTTTAACTCTCGGGTTCATGATTTTTTATCTTAAAGGTTCAATTCTAAAAATATTTGCTTCATTAATAGCCAATTCCCAATTTGCCATCAAATCTTCTTCGTGCATGATAATCCATGCTTGAACCAACTTGATTTTCTTCGGTGGCAAATTCCCTGCGATCAACTCCCCATCCGGAATTGAAAATATCCCCTCAAAATCCTGATATTTTGCGTGAATATGAGGGAGTTTGTGTTGTTTGTTATCCCCGTAAAACATAGAGATAACCAATCCAAAAAACATTGAAAGTAGTGCCATAATAATCTGTTTTAATTTGAGTGCAAAAATACAACTTTTCAGTGAATAACAAATATTTTTTTCGATTTTCTTTCTATTCTACTTAATTATTATGTGCAGGTTTTTCTTGCGTTCGTTTGGAAACGAATGGAGCAGCGAACGGCGCAGCGAAGACGCGCGAAGACGCTACGCCTAACGCAGGCAAGTTATGTCAATTCCTCCGTCCCCCTGACATAACTCCGTCCCCCTGACATAAGTCAAAATAAATGTTCAAGTAATATCTTCACGCCCAATATTACAAGCATAGCGCCGCCAATTAATTCGGCTTTTGATTTATATCTTCTCCCGAAAACATTGCCGGCTTTTACGCCCAACACAGCGATGCAAAAAGTTATTAACCCGATAATCGTTATTGTCAGATAAATATTCGGTTTAAAAAAGGCGAAGGTTATACCCACAACCAGCGAATCGATACTTGTCGCAATCGCCAACATTACCATCACAACGAACCGGAACGGGTTTTCATTGACTTTTTCCTCTTCTTTTGAAAAACTTTCATGTATCATCCTGCCGCCAACAAATGCAAGCAGGGCGAACGCTATCCAATGGTCGAACTTATTAATTCTAACGGCAAATAGTGTCCCTGCAAAGTATCCGATCAAAGGCATTACCGTCTGAAAAAAAACCGAAATAAAGACCGGGAATAATGTACTCGATTATTCTTGGCTTCCTGACAGATAAACCCAGCGTTATGGACACCGCAAACGTATCCATCGACAACCCAACAGCGATTAAAATAACTTCCCAAAAACGCATAAGAAAAACAATAAAAACAATTATGAATTATGAATTATGAATTATGAATCTAAACTCTAAACTCTAATCTCTAAACTCTAATAACTAAACTCTAATAACTAATCTCTAAAACTCCCTGCTCTTAAACATGACATCAAACTGGCGGCACACCAGTTGCGCCGCTTTGCGACCGGAGTGTATCGCTACCGGCAGCCCGCCCGGATTCATGAGGCGATGCCCCGCAAAATATAAGCCGCTGACTGTCTTGAGAAATCCGGGATAGACTTTCATCCTGTCGCCCATGTCGATGATGCTCATCCAAGAGCCGTGATAGGCGCCGGTATAACGCTCGTAAGTCAATGGCGTAGCAATATCAATGACTTCAATGTGACCTTCGGCTTGTGGATATCTCTCGCAGATAATGCGGCTGATCTGGCTGGCCAGGTTACGTTTCTCCTCTTCGTAGCGGTTGTCTTCCTTTGCCTGCTTCCAGAAATCGTACGTATCGCCCGTGAGCACTGCGGTAAGCGTCGTACAGCCCTTTGGCGCGTATCCTTCATATCCGGCGTAATTGTCGAAACCGATTTTCGATATGGTAATGCCGGCATAGACAATCGGCTCTGTGAGTTCCCATGCCGGGATTTGCTTGAGTTCAATGCCGAGACCCACGCATACAAAGGTGCAGACTGCCGGTTTTGTGTTTTTGCACAACTGCTTCAACCACTTTTCATTGAGCGGCGTATCAAACAACCGGTCGACGGCGGCTATCGTTTCCTGCGTGACAATCACGGCGTCGGCAGGCAGGATACCGTTTGCCAGCGTGACGCCTGTTGCCTTTCCGTTTTCGATATTCACCTTTTTTACCTGTGTGTTAAGCAGCAGTTTGCCGCCCAGCGCATCGAAGGTTTTCGTCATTCTTTCAATCATAGCCAGCGAACCGCCTTCGGGATAACCGCCGTCATCCCTGTTGAGGGTAGCCAGAATGGCAATGAGACTCGTCATCGAACGCATGTCGGGCAAAAAGCGAAACAGCCGCCGGATAGCGGGATGCCTGTACTGTTCTGCATACGCCTTGCAGGTGGTTCTGCTCCACCTCCATAATCGGGGTAAAACGGGCAGCATCTTCAACAGTGTCCCGAATGACAGTGATCTGGGATGTTGCGACTTCACACCCCTGATGTCATAAATAGGCATCTGCATGGTGGAAAACGACTTTACATCGCTTACCAGACGGCGAAGCAACCTCCCGTCAGCCGGTGAAAGTGCCTGCAACTGCGCGACGGTTTTTCCCAAATCACGGTAGAGGTTAATGATTTGTCCTTCCCATTCGATGGAATAGAAGACATTACGCAGAATAATTTTTGTCCCGTCATGCAAGGCGCCGGTTTCTTCCCATAACTGGTATAACGTTGTCTCAGGATTGGTTCCGGGAAGCCAGTGAACGGAGCCTTCAAACAAATAACCCTTTCGTTTCCAGCCGGTACACATCCCGCCGGCCATCGTATGCTGTTCGCATACTGTTACGTCAAAGCCGCTGCGTTGCGCATAAATGGCGGCTGACAGTCCGGCTATCCCGGCGCCGATTACAATTA
>Ga0099364_10007679_pt1 | contig 15343 bp, 20 predicted proteins | sample TergutTh196P3_FD_73070 | JGI IMG/M metagenome (GOLD analysis project Ga0099364, IMG submission 73070) | Microcerotermes parvus P3 segment gut microbial communities from Pointe-Noire, Republic of the Congo - Th196 P3 | ecosystem: Host-associated > Arthropoda: Insects > Digestive system > Gut ... | reverse complement strand
TGGCATAAAATAACCGCCCTTCTTCTGTTTTTACGCGCATTATCTCGCAAAAATGTGACCAACTCAATTTTGTCGATGCCGTCGACAAAATCTCAAAATCAACAAAGACTTTCGCAAAACGCATCATTCTGTAAATGTTTTCCACGTAAAAGCTGTTACCGTAAACCTCTATCAATTTTGTCGATAGCGTCGACAAAATGTTTTTGCCATATGCGGCACGTTCCCCGTCGAGAATGACAGAATTTATGTGTACGCCGACTTCCCAATACATCAGGGCAATTTCGCGGTTCGCGTATGCTCCGGCGCGAGCTTTGCGTTTTTCAATTATTTCTGATATGTGTTGAAACAATGCCATCTCGTCAACTTGAATGTCGCCCTGTATGGCGAGTTCCTGTTTTTTCTTACTCATAACGTCACTCCTGATTATTGTTCATCGGCTTGCGGCCGTTGTTTACCCGTCCGTCAGGTGGCTTTGGTGTTCCTCTCGGTATGAGCCAACCGCGTTTCAACCTTATCACATCTTCCACCTGTCCGTTGGCACACAACGCTTGAACACGCCTATCGGAAATTCCCCATAATTCAGCGGCTTCTTGCGGTGTTATCCAGTTAAAGTCCATATCAGCACCTCGAAAAGCAAAGTTATTTTCTATATTATATAACGGATTTCCGAATAATTCAAGCAAAATATTTACACCATCAAAACAGAAACATCTGAAATTACCCTTGACAGCAGCAATCTTAAGAATGGTTGGGTCTTTACAATGACCTAGACGAACCAATATCAGAATTGTTCACTCATATCAAGGAACTCTTTGGTCATGAGGCGCTTAGATGACGATTAAGCAGAGAGTCTGGAGCGGCATTAGTCGCTCCAGACTCCATGACAATAATAACTTAAAACTATACATTATCGCCGAGGATTTCGTTCTTCACAACGCACGAGCTAAAATAGCAAAACAGATACGCCATCGACGCAATAATAAAGCGTCTGATAAGAAAGGAGACCTTGTCATGAGAAACATAATGCTAAAAAAAGCTATGTGGTTAGGGACTACAATCGCCGTATTGTTCGTTTCCTTTTTACTTTGCAGGTTTACATTTTTGGACTTGCACGGTTCATATCAGTATCCTGTATTTTTGTTACTTGCCGGTATTTTCGCCGCGATTATTGCCGCCATTTTTGATGGACGCAAGGTAATGATTTGCACTATGATAGGATACATTGGCGGTTTTGCGTTTGGGATAATGTTTGGTGTTGACGGAGTAGACCAAGGTGGCGCTGCGACAAATAATTGGTGGGTGCTATGGACTATTTCGTTTATCGTGCTAATTGTTACAGGAGTGATATGGGATTTACTTGACAGACGTACAGCAAAAAAGATGGTTGGTGTATAAGCATGGGGGCGAGTACGGACGAAGCCTGCTCTACATCTTGATTATCAGGTATATCTAAGATACCTCGTTGAGATATTATCGTTAGCTATGGACGATTGCCCTTATGGAGTAGCGAAGCGAGTTTATATTTTCCACTGGAACAACCGCCGCAAAAAACGTCTTAGTGATGGAGGTGATTGACTTGAAAAACAGAATCTTTAGCATAATTCCACTGCTGCTTTTTATAATAGCAATAGCCCTAATGGTATTGCCAACAAGTGCATATTTGGCGTTTGCGGATGCTCCAGAAGAAAGGGTTAATCCCGATGATCGGATTATTGTGTTTTATTCTTATTTTAGCCTCAACTTGTTTGGATTCGCAAAATTCGCTCCGCCAATAACAGCCTGTTTATCTGTCGTTGTGGCACTACTGCACTGCGTAGGTTTTTTGGCTAAAAAGGCGTTGCGTAAGGCTACCCTTGTTATGTCTTATGTTTGCTCGGTTTTAGCTATCATTTCTGTGCTTTCATTGTTGAGATATCCACTACTTCCGTCTTTCATTGCGCTTTTGCTGATAGGTTCTACGGTTCTTTGTACATTTGAAAAGCGTGTATTATAAGCACCTACACACCCACGGCATTTAGTACAGCACTCCCCGTTAATTGAGATAAGCTACACATCCGAAAGCGGGGAGCTCTACCTGAACGCCCCGCATGAGTTTTCGGCAATACACTCTTTTACTCACCATGTCAAAAAAGAGATGAATTTCATCAAACTTTCAAGTTGCTTCAACATATTACAATTATTTTTTGAACTTGATAGCGCTGAATCTAGCAATAACTGATGAATGTCAAAATCGAAACGCACCCAAAAAACACTCTGCTTAAAGGATTTACACTGGCGTTCCAGTCTTTATGAGCATGTATGCAGAAAAAAGAAAATTTCTCAAAAAAGGCTTGACATTAAATCTGCTTTAACACTTACATTTAACTCAAACCAAATGCGTAACAGCAAACACCCGTCATCGGCGAAATATTTTGAAAGGAAGTACATTCTCATGAGCAAACTAAAAAACATTTCCGGAGTAAGAAAAATCCTTTACTCGATTCTTGCGCTGCTGATTCTTGCCGCGGCTGCATATTGGCTCACAGTAGCCGTCGGAGCGGCATCCGAGAGAGCGGCTGCTGAAAGGTACGCACTGGAACATGTCAAGTGGCTTCAATATGTAGAAACCAATGTTGATCCATTTAGGGCAAAACTGAGTGCGGCTGAACGTTCAGATGAGTTTATGTTTAATGAAACACAAGTAAGCACGATTGGCGATTACCTAATATCTGTAGGAAACCCGTCAAAAGAAGAGCCGGTTGGGGATGGAAACGGGGGATATGTAATCATACAACTGTTTAGGGATGAAGATTTCCACGTTTTTGTAAGGCGGTATCTTGATCAGCCTGCGACTTACAGTGTCAGCATAACTATCGCAAATGACGAGAATGGACATCATATGCACGGTTCATTTACGGACAAGGATGGAAATGCGCTGCCACGTCATCCGGAGGACAGCGAGGAACAATACCAGCGCTGGTTAGAGGCGATTGAGGAAAACAAAGAAGTAATTGAGGATATTTTTAGCACAGCGAGATACATCTTTGAGGAGTTGTGGTAGTGAAGCTGGTAGAATACATATTAGATTGATAAGCTACAGTACACAGTCACAGAATATGTCGATGGAAGAAGGCATACACGCAAGGATCGTAGCGGACATGATGGGTCACAAGAAAGCCAGTATGGTGTATGATGTCTACACCCACGTTACAGATAACACCGTGTATGAAAAAACCGCCCAAGCTTTGGACGGCGTTTTCAGAAGACTCGCTTTTGGCTAACTGTTCTCAAAGTTGCCCCTCCGGGAACAGACTCGCACATAAACCTTCCTTGCTACAGTTGCCCGTTCATGCTACAGTTGCCCGAAAAAGTGTAGCAATTACTGTAGCAACGCCGATAATTTTAGGCGGTTTTAGGGGGAAAAATGGAGCTGCTGGAGGGAATCGAACCCTCGAACCTCATCCTTACCAAGGATGCGCTCTGCCGTGTGATTAACGCCGGGAAACCGCTTGTGGCAAGGGGAAACGTGAAATCCGGATTTTGCGAACTGTAGCAAATTGTAGCAAAACGACTATTTCACGCCCCCTGCACTTGATTTATCTGCAACAACCCCGCCTCTACAACTATAACGCCGAAGCTATGAAACACGACAGCAAATCCCATTGAACAACATGCAGAGCGTAAGCCAATCTGTGAAATTGCAAGTAAGCGCAAGTTAAACTCATTATGGAGCATCTCGCAAAAAACCTTGTGGTTACTTGCTTTTTTGCTGTTCAGAAATGACAAGCCTCTTTCAAACAGCACTAAATTGCAAGTAAGCGCAAGTTAAAGCCTATGCCCAATGTGGAATGTACTTCATGCGCCGTGGAGGCGCGTTCTCGTCAACCGCCTTTATCAATCCAGCCTCAATTGTGTCTTTTATCACGCGTGAAGCCGCATAACTCTCTTTCTCAATAAGCCCAAAAATCATGCGAACATCCACATTCCCAATTGCTCCGAAATTGATATAGGCAACACACGCCTGCATATAGCAAGTCCTGACGCGATCTTCCTTTGCCGTCACGCTAAACGGCATCTTTGCAAACAATACCACCTTTGTGAACTGATTGCTCTGGTTTACTACCCTTGGTGCCAACATTCCGTTTTTGCTTGTCGCGGCAACGATTTTATCATATCCGCTGCCGCGTTCCTCGCAAATGCCACATTTGTGCATGAATCCAGCCATGTTCTCGTTACGGGACACGGGAACTGTATCCACGATGCGATCAATATCCACAAGGGGCGCGCCGGCATTGGAAAACTCTATCCTGTCGCTGAAAACCTCGACCATCGGGCTAGTTCCGCGCTGCTCCAGTGCCTGATGTATCATAAGGTTCGCAAGCAGCTCACGAATTGCGATTTCCGGAAAGCTAACCATGGATTTCCTTACGCTATCGACAATGACCTCCTCCTGCGGGATGATGGTCATGATGTACTGGACGATTTCCTCATGCGAATGTGCATAGCCTCCGGAAAACTCCTTTTCCCTCACGGCGTCAAGCCTGTCATTGCTCTTGTACCATATAACACGAACAGACTTCCGAGCCAAAAGATCAAATTTCTTTAGATCTTTTGCGATCATCAACGCGCCCAGATTCGTTATGCTCCAATTACCCGCTTCATTTTTTATAATGAATTTTTCGTTCTGCAAATCATCAAAAACCTTGTTTCTATTCCTTGGTATAGGAATTTCCAGTTTGTCATAATACCTCGAATAGTCCAATAACATGGCGGTTTCATCTTCCGTCATGTTGTCGCATACAATACGGAGTTCATGAGGCGTCGTATCAAATCGACGCCAAAGCTCCATTTCCTTGTTTCTATATCCGACTAACGGCTTCAAATTTGAACCCACACGAATATATGCCGTCGAACCAAATTTCGTTGGCTCCGTTTCCGCGCACGGAATCTCTAATAAGACTACCGTGCTATTGTCTTCCATCGGAACCTCAAAAAACTTGAAACCAATTTTTGGATTCGTCATTTTGGTAAGCCAGGCTTCAAGCTCCTCATTTCCTTTCTTCTCACTGCGATATTCAAAATTCGTTCCGAGGATTTTATGCGTCTTATCCTCTATGCCCCATACGAGATACGCCTTTGGTTTTTCACACAAAGCAGCCGAGTTGCTCAGACCAGAAATGTATTGTGCAATACGCTCTGGATTACTATTATTGCCTTTGAACTCTATCCATTCCGTTTCATCCGGATATTTGGACAATTCTTTGACAAGACTCTGTAAATACTCTATCGACCTCGTTGTCATTTTCTACCAACCTTTGCCCTGCTGACAATTTCAAACTTTAGCGTTATTATAGCGCAATCCCGCCGCTGCGACAAACATTTTTTACAACTCTGTGTTTTGCAACTCATAAAAATTTGTTGGACACTCAAAAAACGAGGAGCATTTCTGACATACTATGGTTAGGTGCATATTCAAAATGAACACTATGCCTGATCAATCATTAAGGAGGTCAAAAAATGGCAGAGTACAAAAACAAAATCTGCAAAGCCGAACTGAAAAAGAGAGGCTGGACGGAAAAACTGATCAAGACCTTGCTGCCTGAGCCCATTGAGCGCAAAAATCCCCATTATAAAAAAGCTGCCCCTATGTTGCTTTGGGACCTCGAAACGGTAACTGAGCTTGAGAAAACGCCCTTGCTCATCGAGGCGACGTCGAAAAAAGAAAAAAGATCGGAGAGCGCAAAAGCCGCAAGCGAAACAAGAAGAATAAACCTTTGCGAAAGCTCCTTGCAGTACGATTTCGATGTCCGCCAGATTCCGTTGCAGCAGCTGCGCGAGGAAACGATCAAGGACAAAGAGGAATGGTACGCCGGTCAAAGCTGGCGTGATCCTGTTTACGGTCACTGCGATACGCTCGGTGCGGATGAAGATACGAAGCGCCGCTGGGAAGTTAACTATATAAGGCATCGCCTCACATCATACAATATGGCGTGCTTCTCTTTAGGCGGGCTGGCAGGGAAAGATGAGGCTCAATATATATTGAAAGGTAAAGTGCTTGACCAAATTGCCGAAGTCTATCCGCACTTGGCCGAAGAATGCGAAAGACAAAAAGAAGGGCGTTTTTCGCCTTCAACTGTTGAAATTGCAGCATATTGCGAGAAGCTTGTTAACCCCTTGCCCTCGCGCCGTTAACATAAGACCGCTCCGCTTACTTGGCAAACCAGTCCGCACACATTTCGCAGTAATAGTTTGGTGCAATGTACAACCTCGACTCTGATTAAGGCGCCGGGAAACATGGCCGTGATTCTGAAAACGACATACACTGATTCCCCTGTGCCAGCCATCGCTCCAATAATACTGGAAAAGGGGCTGTCGCTCACGATTTCCATAAAATCGTTTTGCGACAGCCCCTTCACAACATCACGCGGCAGAGTTTTCGGAAAACATATGTTGAGCATAAGGCGACTGGGCAACAAGGCTTTCGACATATGAAAGGAAATGCGCAGTCAACTCGTATATATCATCCCCCATGTTTCCCAGTACCGCCGGAAGGCTGTGTATGCGGGCAAGATCGTTCACAATCAATATGTCGCTGCAAATCGCATTTGCCTCAGTCTGGAGCCTGCGGCTCCTGTCCTCAAAGTCATATACAATATCAGTGAAGAGAAACGGTATGTGCGTCTTCAAAATCCAATACTGCTCCATTTCGGCAACGAGCCCATAGAGCCTGCACACCTGCCTAATCCAATCCTCAAGCGTTTTGGGTTCGCGAGAATGACCAGCTTATTGATAACTCGAAGCTTCAACTGGTTGACGCCGCTCATGTACTTTGCGAAAGGAGATTGGGCGACCAAGCCCTCGGCATACATAATAATACGCGCAACCGTTTCGCTCTCAACTCTGTTTACACCACACAGTACCGGCGGAAGGTTATGCTCAAGTGCAAGCCTGTTCATAAGCAAGGTCTTGCTATACAGATCGGTTTCACACATCAGCAGTTCCGCGTTCCCTGCTGCGCAGTCATATCCCATATCAGCATATGAAGCCTGGGTACACGCCCGGATGGCCCTATACTGACTCAACTCAGCGACAAGTCCGTAGTGTTTGCATAGCTGTTTAATCCAATCTCCTGCTGTTCCGGGCGCAAGTGTCAAAATTTGGTTGACAACTTAAGCAAGCGATCCCGGACATCAAATCGAAGCATAAGGACATCAGTCTCATCAAAGACATCTCCGTCGAACACATCAATGAATTTCTTGCAAGCAAAGCGGAGTTATGCTCTCAGTTTGCCTTGAATCAATACGGAGCCATGTTCAAAAAGCTTGCCCGTTGTATTAACCACTTCTACAGCTTGGATCTGGACTGGGAGACTGGGCTTGTGATACCCAAAAGCCAGCTAACGACCAAGGATGATCGGCGTCGGACGAAGACTATGAGCAAGGATGATTTTGATTCAATTATGGACAAGGCAAAGGCATCGGGAAGCAAAGCCGCTATAGCCTTTGAGCTTGCCGCCCGGTTTGGGCTTCGGCCCGCTGAAGCGGCTAGGATTAAGGCAGGAGACATTCATCTCGAACACAGCGGAAAGCGGGGCTTCGGCCAGATATCCTTCACGGAAATGGGCAGGACCCGGAATATAGCTATAATGACCGACGATGACCGTGATTTCGCACAGGATGTTACTGAAGGGAAGAATCCGGAAGATTTGCTGGTCGGGATAAAACCGGAGGCTATCGACAAGCGTCTAAACCGGGCTATGCAGTCGCTTTACATCAGAGACAAATACCCGAACGTCGGGATGCACAGCATAAGGAGGCTCTACGCACAAAAATGCTGGGACGAATACCGCAACGAGGGCTACTCGGTCAAGGAGACCATTGTCTTAGTCAACAAGCAACTGGGCCTCGGTGACACACGCAACAGGCAATTGCTGAGCTGCTACGTGGATAATATGTGGTAATTGAGAATATCGTTAATGACGGGGGAATTATGGTTGACTTAATTCCCCCAATGCTTCCCCCCGCTCAACTCTTTGCGAAAAAAAACGAAAACCTTATTAGTCTGCGATATATCAAACATTTGCCGGGACGCCGCAGGCGCTTCTCGGCATGGCCGACAGTTGGATTGCACAAAACCGACTGCCAAGGCGACAGAATGTAAAACAGTTTTGACACTGTATACTGAACAATGTAAAATACTTTTGATAGATCTTTATCCGATAATCCTCTCCGAGCGTCCTGTCAAGGTAGGTGAAGAAAAAATTTTTCCTGAACGCAAAAAACCTGAGAGAGCTTGGTTTCTGCCCTCTCAGGTTTTTCAATCTCATACTACAAATCATGCAGTTCCAATCATTTTGCCGCACAATTCAAACGAATCGAAACTTTGTATTGATTATCAGACGATTCGATTTCCATTGAACCGCCATACTTTTCAACACATCGCCGAACATTGCGAAGCCCGTAGCCATGAAAGTTCCCTGCCTTTCGATGAGGAACCTGCAAACATGGGTTGGAGATTTCGTAAAACAGCATATGATGTTTTTGGATTATCACTACATTTATATCTTTTTGTGTTTCCGTTATCAAAAGGCATTCTTCAATGGCGTTGTCAAAAGTGTTGCCAATTATTACGCTCAAATCAACAGCGGAAATTGAAAACTCTCGGGAGGCCTGAGCCTCAAGATTAACATGCACATTATTTGATTTTGCCCGGTTGATATTGTGATAAAGTATCGCGTTTAGCGTGGAATTCTCAACATCAACGACACTGCCCAAATCATCAAAAGCCTGACGGATTTGCTCATACTCATTTTTCGCAGATTGCGTATCACCTGATTCAACTAACACCTCAAGCGCGGTGACGTGCTTTTTCAGGTCGTGCCAAAGAGCGCGTGTTTCATCACGGTCTTTGATAACTTTGTGATAATACTGTTTTTGCATTTCGTAATGCCGGCCAGCCAGTTTTTGTTCTTCTATTTCAAGAGCGTTGTTTTTTATTGATTGGGTGCAGATAATAATGATTCCATTAACATATAGAAGCCCTAAAAGCGCAATTATCAACATCATGGGTAATCCATTTTCATGATATGGAAAAACCCTGAAAAATACGATGCAAATATGTATGCTCACTATAAGACAGGGTATAAGCGGGGCGACTTGCTTTGCCGTCAGTGCTGCACGGTTTTTTCTAAGAACCGATGCCGCAATCAGAACCACAATAAACTGAACTGTCTTTGCGATAAATAGATAAATTGCCCGTGAGTTTCCTTCAACCATCAGCACATTGGCATCAAAACCAAGCATTTGCATAAACACAAGGCATAAGTATTCAGACAGGACCGCCAGCGCCATATAAAGAAATGCGCTATAAATTGCTGACGGCTTAGTAGTCTCATATAGTGCTGCGGCTATGCCTATAACAAGAAAAGTGCTTATTACGGCGCGAAGTGCCGGATTAAGCGGCAACAACGTAACTACGGAATGCAACAGAAAATACGCCAACATGAAAAGCGCCATTTTTGAACGCTTTTGATCTCTTGCCCCAAACCAGCCGTTAAAGAAAATATGTACCAGCAAACATGCAAATAAAACCGTCGCGACCTCAAAGAAAGTATAAATCACAGCGCCCTCCTCACAAATCTGAAAAGCGCCTGCTCAAACTCCTTCCTACGCCTCCGGCTTACGGGGATTTGTATGCCGCAGGAAAGCAACAGCTCTTTTTCTCTAACAGTATCTACAAAGTCAAGGTTTACGAGATAGCCCCTGTGAGGTGAATCGAAGGTAAATGGAGGCAGTAATGCCGCGATCTCGCCCAGTTTCATCTTGCACTCAAAACTGTCCCCTTTTGTGTGAGCGACAAGGCTATGTCCGAATGCCTCAAAATATAAAATGTCACTTACGTTGATAACAAAAGTATGTCCATTTGCGTTTATTGTCAACTTCTGCGGCGCTATCTTTGCAACAGCAGCCGACAGAACTTCTTCCAAAACCGCATAGGATACGGGCTTTGGAAGATATCTAAATGCAACCTCATATCCCCTATATGTGTATTCACCGCTGTTTGTCACAAATATAATCAGAGGTGGGTTTTGAATGCTCTTAAGCTTTTTTGCAGCAGTAAATCCATCCAGACCGTCCATTTCAATGTCAAGAAGCACAATGTCGCAATGCTGTTCTGTTATGCTGGCCAACAGGCTCTCAGCAGAAGGAAAAAGAGAAATGTTTATACACGAGTCGAATTTGGTGACAAGCGTCTGAAGATGCAGTAGTTCTTTCTGTTCGTCATCACATATGGCAATATGCACGATCCCATTCCCCTATCTTCCGAATTTGCAAACTTTTGATTGTTTCCAGCGGTAATATCCGCATTTCAATGGTTGTGTGATACAATTCGTTATAGAAGCTTTTAGCAGACAACAGACAGTAACACAGCAATGATATAGTATTTTCAGCACAATATCAACAGCATAATCAACCGCTTATGCTGTAATATTGACCGCTTGCGCAAATAGTGTAAAGAAGGCGTTACGAAAACGCGATACTAAATATAAGAAAAATCACGGGGAAGTGAATCGTAAATCATTTTGACACTACCACAAACAGCAAGGAGGCACGATTATGAATACCAACAGCGTCAATAAATACCAGCAAACTGCTAAGACAGCGGCTCATGCCCCGCTTACCGAAGAGGAACTGGCGCAAAGGCAGCTTACCCGTGACGTTATGAACCGCCTTGACGTCAAAGAGGTCAGCGCGAGTTTGGCGCAAGGGAGGCAGCGTTTCAATGAAGCACATGCAGCGCAGGGCGGAGGCCCGAGACCGGCTGCGCTCATCCCGCATTCGGAAGCTATACAGGCAAAGATGGCGGCAATACTGCTAGAGCTAAGAGACAATGAAGAAAGCGGCACAACGAGAATGTCGCTGATTGACAGGTGGCTTGCGGAGTTTGGAGTTTCGCATGGACGCGCCGCTGCGCAAAACGATGACACTGCTGTGAAAGTCGAAATAAGCAACGAAGCTCGTTTAGCCGCCTTGCAATTAAGAGAATTCGATTTGACGGATTCCGCTCTGAAAATCGATGAATCATTTTTCAGCAGAGAAGCGCACGAACAAAGACGGGCAGATTTTGCGAAAAGCCTTGAAAGCCCTCTGAACATAGACCCGTTTGACAATGAGTTTCAAATATTAGGCGTAACGTACAATTTCAATGCCGGTACACTTGAACACTTCATTACTGACGCTCTGGCGGGCAAAGCGAGGAACGCTTCTCTTGTTGCAAGCGAACTGGGTCAGATGATAAGGAGCGCGGCGAACAACAACGGCGCGACTGTTGAAGATCGCGCCGTAAACAGGGAAACAGGGCTAAAACATGCAGAGTACATAGCAAAGAATTATTTTGACGATCCTGACGAAGCGAAAGCGTTTTTAGACGGCATAATGAAATTCTATGAAAATGACGTTATGCGCGACAAGGGCTACATTGTTATTGAAGGTTCTGACATTGCCCCATTCAGGTCTTATACAATGCCTAACGCGCCAAAAGGCCATATGAATGCAAATGCAATTGCCAAGCACTTTAGCGCATCGGATGAAGTCCTTAACGATCCGGATAAGCTACTGGAATTTGTAGCCAACTTACATAAAAACCAAGCCACAACACCCCAAGAATGGAAAAGCGACATAGTTAAGTCTTTTGACGAGAACGCGCAAAGAGTCGCTGACATTATAAGCCTCATTAAAGCGTCGCTGAATGAAACTGATGTGGCAAACAGTCTGGCTCGGCTATTAAAAGCGTTTTAGCCAGCGGCCGTAAAACTGGCAGAATAAACGGATTGAGTGGAGATTACCGCAATGAGAATAATTGACGCTGTACATACAAACATCAACATTTTTACGGACGTGGGACAGAGGGTGAAGATTGACACGCCTGCAAAACCGGAACAGCCCGCACTTGGGGAACCACTTCCCTCAAACATGGACGCGGCTTTATCTGAACTAAGTCGAATGGTGCGCGAGAACAGCAATAAAGGCATGACGCAGGAACACGAAATGTTTTATGCGGCTGACAAGACGCTCGAATACACTCCGGGCGGACATTCCGTGGAAATCGAGATTGCACTGGCTACGCAAAGGGGCTACGCGGCAATTGTTGACGGGAGGCTGACCCCTTCTTTTTCCGTGGGGCTGACTAATGGTAACGTCCAGTCAAGCGCGATGGCCGCCAATTCCCCGCTGGATTTTGAGCAAAAAATCAACAACCTGAAAAGCCTGTTTGAGCATTTGGGCGATAACGCAATCAATTACACATCAGAATTTGACGCGGCGCTGCAAGGCATAATAGGCGAGTTCATTGACAGAGGCGGCATGTATGTCCAAGCCGATAAAAACGGCATCGCGGACAGCATCCGCGCTATGTTCAGCGGAGAGGAAGGCAAATACACCGCTGACGACCTAAAGACGATGGCTGCGCTGTCATTTCACAGCCAGACAAAAAGTTACCCCCAAAGCGCAAGCGAGCATACGCTTGGGGCAATGCTTGGATTCGATGCGCTCATGATAGAAATGGCGCATACCGCCGGAAAGCTGTCCGGCGCGGCTCATGCGACTGTAAAAGCCGCGTTTAATTCGCATGTTGACGATCTCATGAAGCAAATGGACGAATACCTGAACTGGCAGAAGAATGATGCGTGGAGCCCAAAGAATGTCACATACTCGCCGCCGCGCACTGAGGTAGTGAGGGAAGCCATAGACCTTATGTTAAGAACGCTGGACGGCGGCGACTTCAATCAAAGCCTGCGCATCGTGCTGCGTATGCTGGAGGATAAGCATGACGCCCAACGCGAGAGCCAACTTTCAAATGGCGCGCTAGACCAGCGTTACAATATGCTGTTCTTTAACACTGTCAGCGAGAAAGCTTCTTTTGGAGATGCCGCGCAAATCAGCAGCCGTTATTTCTCGGAGTTTTTGAATCAACCGCAATGGGCGGTCAGCGGCAATCTGTTTCCTGTGGATGTGGCTGTGTAAGGCGGCATTGCTGATTAATGATTGCCGGAACAATTGGATAAAGGTGAAGCGCGTTCTGATATGTCTTATTGCAGGGAGGACTACAGATGAAGAGTTATATGAAATAGAAATCTGAGATTGAAATAAATGCCCCGCATCCATGCGGGGCAAGGACGGCGAGGGGCTCAATGTTGTGCGTAACATCTGTAGCACTACATGACATGATGGGATGATTTAATCTGATTGGGGATAAGTGAATGAAAAAAGTGTACCTTGCAATAACCGTTACGCTGTTGGCGGTTGTATTCACAACAGTATTATATTCGCAACTCAGAGATAACCGGCTAGCAACAATAGAAGGGGTGCATAAGTTCATTTCCAGCGAGGAAAGCGTGGGCTTCGCCATTTACAGACCTGATTATTCGCAGTACACAGTGAATACAAGTGAGGAATTTTTGTCTATCCTTCAAATTGAAAGTTGGAAAAAGGAAACAGGCAGGTGGAGCATTGACATGGTTATATGGGATGAGGTTATCATAATTTCATACATCGACGGAGGCAGAACATATATTGAAAACGGAAAAGCAGTAACATATTGGGAATATGCAGTCCCGGTTGTCGGAAAGCGTTATACTATTTACACAATACCAATCGAAGTGCAACAGGAACTGATAGAGTATGTATTGGAAAACTATGCATAATTGATTTCGGAAATAAATAAACACCGAAAATCATCATGAAAATGAAAGGCTCGCGCCCGCCGTCCGTGGCGGTCGCGGTGGAGCAGATTTCTACTTCACATAACGAGCGGTTTAGCGAAATGGCGGTCGGAGTGGAAGCCAGAAGTCTTCTGCACCCTATGACACATTGGCAAAAGAAGAAACGTAGGTTTCATCCGGCATAGATAAACAGGGTTAGCATCTCGGCTTGGTCAGGCTGTCAAAAAAGCGTGCAAACAGAGATTTAATCGTATTCAGCCTCAAGTTCATCCAACATCAGTTTTTCAAGGCGTGTAATATCCGGGAATACCATCTTTACGCCTCTTGCGTATAATCGGCGTATTTCCTTGAAACGTTTGACGATTTCTTTCTGGACAACGGGGTTTACCGCCATAGGTATGCCAGCGACGGTATGGACGTGGTCTATGTATTTGGGCAGTATGGGAAACATATTCTGAAAGAGAAATGCCGATTGCCCGTTTCCGTAACGCGCAACAAGAATTTTAAGGCAATTGCCATATCGTGCAGTGTCTTTTTCGATGATAACGCTATATTTATCAATGCGGCTGCTCATGGGGATAACCCATAAAAGCCCCGTCTTTTCATCTTTGACGCAAAAATAAGTAGGGCGATACGCACCGCCCTCTCGGTTTTGCATTAGCATATCGTCATTCGCCACATCAAAGTATGAATCCTTGATGTGGTAGACGTGTCCGGGCTTTATATCGGCTTTTATCATTTTGCCGCCTTTCTACGGGGAACCCCCGCCGACTGGCGGCGGGGGCATGATTTTCGACCCTTTTTTTATACCCCGCTCCGGTTTGCGGCGAAAATTTGACGACCCTTTTTTTGTACCCCGCTCCGGTTCGCGGCGATAATTTTCGTGCCTTTCGGCACTTTTTATTATACACCGGCTGCCCGGAAAGTCAATCGAATTTTTTCGCTGCAACGATTATGGAAAGCAACGCCGGTGTTGTGGTATACTTTGTTTTGGTGCAGGAGGATTTCATTTTGATTCTTTTGATGATAATTTCAGATGATGGGCGAAACATCATCTGCGAGATATACGACAAGCATTACAAGCGGATGCTCTACACGGCCACGCAAATCCTCGGCAGGGATAGCGGCGAGGAAGCTGTCCATGACGTATTTGTTAAGCTTATTGAGAAATTTGAAAAGAATATCGAGTTTTTGGGTGACAAACCGGGTCAGTATTTTGTCATAATAGTGAGGAACCATTCGCTTAACTTGCTAAAGAAAGAGCGTTTGGAGTTATTTCCGCTTGATGATGACTTTGTAGGAGATGATATGTCCCATCCCCCGGTCTATGGCCCGGAAGACACCCTGCTTAACGATGAAGCAATTGAAGCGCTTGCTTCGCATATTCGCCGCCTATCGCCAGCGACACGGCAGGTATTGGAATTAAGATTCATAGAGGGGTATTCAAACATCGAAATCGCTGATATGCTTGGCATTTCGCAGTCGGCGGTTTCGACAAGGATTGACAAGGCAAGGAAGCGGCTGAAAGAAATGCTTGAAAGTGAGGGTGAGACAGATGAAGCATATTGATGATGCAGTATTTGACGAACTCCTGACTGCCGCGCTTTATAGGGCGTCGGAGCTTGATATGCCGTCTGACGATGA
>Ga0099364_10007678_pt1 | contig 15343 bp, 12 predicted proteins | sample TergutTh196P3_FD_73070 | JGI IMG/M metagenome (GOLD analysis project Ga0099364, IMG submission 73070) | Microcerotermes parvus P3 segment gut microbial communities from Pointe-Noire, Republic of the Congo - Th196 P3 | ecosystem: Host-associated > Arthropoda: Insects > Digestive system > Gut ... | reverse complement strand
GAAAGATTGAGAGAGAAGGGCAAGTCGTTCAAGGTCGTGATTGTTGCCGTGATGCGAAAATTGATTACCATACTCAATGTCATGGTCAAGACGAACACTTGTTGGCAAAAGCAAAAAACGAACAGTGAAAGGAACTAAAAAATGAAAAAACATCCAGAAGCCCCCCTTGACCGAAACACAGTCGCTACTGCTATTCGCTGTCGAAAGTCTCTCTCACACGGTAGCTCTCCGTGTGTGCTCGCCAGCTTCCAAGTTTCAATTTTCAATGGGAAGTCTAACATACGGTACGTCGAAAAGCGTCAGTAATTTCGCTGACGGGTGTTAGGAGCGGCGGAAATCGTTCACAGAGCCCGTAACGTCAGTTAGGGACACTAAAGAGCCGGGGACGAAGGGACTCCGAAGTCTCCGGACGCGTGCGTGTTTATATTCAACCGGGGACTACGGCCAAAAAGATATTAGGGGCTTCGTCCCCGACTCTTTGAGGGTTAATCTTCTTTTTCATATCGCTTACAATACACTACCCTTTTTTGTACTATTTTGCACCATGTGTATCAAAAAAGAGCAACATATTTGTCTTTTTATGCACAATGACGCACTTTCTAAGTAAACGCAAGAGCATCATAAACTGTGTAAAAAACTCTAACCCTTTTAATATCAAAACATTATCAAAAATGTTATTTTCCTTGAAAATGGCGCAGAATTTGCGGAAACCAACAGTAAAATTCGGTGTCGTTCCAACAGCAATAGGTGCCTTATGTCCCGCTATTATGCCCGAAAATCCGATTCATTGTTGGGGAGTCCTACTCCGTTCACCCCCCATTTGCTCTCCGTTTGGGGGAGCAGTGTACGGGAAGATGGACTGTTGGCGGAGAGTCGGGATGTTCCCGCCGAACAGGAAAAACCACATGAAGTGCGGCAGCCCGCCGCCGATTATGTCCGTGTTTATCTGCGCCAGATGGGGAAAACTCCCTGTTTGACGGAAGCAGAGGAAAGATCGGGGACAATAAAAATCTGCCGGTGCAGAAAACGCTATTACAACACTCTGTTCCGTTCGGACTACATTCTCACACGATGTCTGAAACTGATTCAATCCGCTTTGGCGGGTAAGTGCCGATTAGACCGTTGCTTCGATTTCTCCCTCTTGGGGACAGAACGAAAAGAGGACATTCTACGGATTTGCAAGACTCACTGCGAGACTCTCCGAAAGATTCTGGAATGCAATAAAAGGGATTTTGCCCTGATGCTTCCGGCTTCAACTTCGGCTTCCGACAAGAAACTCCTCTGGAAGCGGATTCGGCATCGGCGGCGGCATGCCGCGAAGTTGCTTCAAGAGTTGCATATTCGGAAACCCAAAATCGTCCCCATCATCCAGAAACTTCGGCGGGTTGCTTCCAAGACGCACCTGCTCCAACGGCAAATTCGGGAAGCCGAACAAACGGTATGCGCCGAAAACAACCGGGAAGGGCATCGCCGCAAGTTGGAGACTCTGACGCACTCCTTGGTTTCCTTGGCGGAGACTCCCGTAACACTCCGGCATTACTTGCGTCGGGTGAAAGAGGCGAAGCAAAGATATGTCGAGGTCAAAAATTGGTTTTCCGTCCGCAATCTCCGACTCGTGGTGTCGATTGCCAAAAACTATCAGCATCGCGGTTTGAGTTTTCTAGACCTGATTCAAGAAGGGAATATCGGTTTGCTCCAAGCAGTGGACAAGTTCGAAGAGCGGCGAAATGCCCGGTTTTCCACGTTTGCTACATGGTGGATTCGCCGGGCAATACTGCGAGCCGTGGCGGACAGCAGCCGAACGATCCGAATCCCCCTCTATGTGCAGGATATTCTTACCCGAATTTACAGGGTTGCTCAACAAATCAACGACCAGACGGGAATGGTGCCGACGTTGAAAGAGACGGCAAAAGGCTGCCGCCTTTCGGAGGAGTATGTCCTCAAAATCTTGCGGTCGGACTGTTCTCTGGTCTCCTTCAATGCGGCGGCAAGGGGGGAACCCGATAAAACTTACAGCGACATTTTGGAAGACACGAAGAATCCGCCGCCCGAAGAATTGGTACGGGGGGAGTCGCTTCGGGAGAGACTGGACGATGTGATGAATGAACTTTCGGATAGAGAGCGTAATATCCTTCAACGCCGTTATGGATTACTCGATGGTTCCATCTATACATTGGACGAATTGAGCAAACTGTTTTCTCTAACTCGGGAACGTATCCGTCAAATAGAACTTGGTGCGATTCGCAAATTGCAACATCCTTCCCGTGCGCGCAAATTAAAAATTTCCGCCGGGTTTGCAGTAGGGTGATCGGCTCTGCTTTGCGGTTAAAAAAGAACTAACCGCAAAGTGCGCAAAGAAGATAACGTAGTAACAAAAAAAACGTTGACCCACTAAACTTGGACACACCCCATACAAGATTGTGAAACGTGTTTCAAACAAGAGCCGCAAGTGTAGCGTAGCGTAACTTGCGGGTACACTGCTTGTTTTACGCCGCTCCATGCGATATACTGTCGGCGAGAGTATCTTATTTATTGGAGTCAAATCATGGGACTCGTTTACGCAGACATTACATTGCAGAATTCGACCGACGTAGAAATGCAACGGCGCGGCGTTCTGCCGAATGAACAGGTTCGGCAGATGAATGTCAAAGCACTCGTCGATACCGGTGCGATTACCTTGACTATCAACGACAAGATTGCCAAACAACTCGACTTGGCAGTCCAAGACCAGGTCGTTATTGAATTAGCCGATGGAACTCGTGGCAAAGGCGATCTCGTTGGTCCTATCAATATCCGTTTTCATAATCGTATCACATCTTGTTTGGCGTTGATCCTTCCCGACGCAACCGAAGTGTTGCTCGGCGCAATCCCCATGGAAGGAATGGATGTGATCGTTGATCCGAGAACAGAACAATTGACCGTCCATCCCGATAGACCTTTTACAGCCATGATGAAAGTTAAGTAAACGGTTCGTGCAACGTTGCTGGACATCAATCGTAAGATTATGCAAAATTGTTTAGCGCAACTTTCCGGTTGCGGCTCTGATCCCCTATTCCACAGCGGACGCAGCGGCAACTGCCGATTGTTTAAGCAACGATACTGTCAAACGTCCGAGTAATGGTGTTTGTTCCGTTTTTGCATTGTGTGTTTTACTCTTGAAAACCCCGCCGACAACGTTACAATAGGCGTATGAGTGTTGCTGGTACTGAATCGGACGACCGGATGGTCCAACCGACTTCGGACATTTTTACTGCCGTACTTTGGTCGGCACCGAAGAATGAACCGATACTGCGGGACTTTTTGAACGCAGTATTGATCGACAGCGGACAACTTACGATTAAAGAAGCGACGGTACTGAACCCATTTAACATCAAAGAGTTTGCATTTGACCGGCAACTGGTGCTTGACGTACTCGTAAAAGATGAGACGGATTGTCGATACAATATCGAAGTCCAGACGGCATCGCATGCTGGTTTTGTCAATCGAATGTTGTTGCAATGGGCTGATACCTATTCGTCGGTGCTTCGAGCAGGGGATGGTTTTACGCAGTTGGTTCCTGTGAAGAGCGTGGTGTTGACGGTGTTTCCGATTTTTCCGAAACTTCGGAATCCGCACACGATTTTCGAGATACGGTCGATGGAGAATCCAGAGGTTGCGCTCACGGATCATTTCCGTATGCACTTTTTGCGTTTGGGAGACATACTCAAGCGGCAACTGGTGGACATGGATAATTTGTTTGGCGGTTTGCGTCATTGGATAAACTTTTTTATATTTGCGGACACAGTTTCGGAGGATAAGATGACACAGTTAGTTGAAAACAATCCGGCAGTACAGGCGGCGTATGAAGAGTTGCAGCGGTTTAGTTCCAATGCCGAGATGCGGGAGTTCGAGCGTCGCCGTCGGCGATTTCAGGAGGATACCCGCATTTACGTAGGTGCCGCCAGAGCTGAAGCCAGAGCCGAGGGGAAAGCCGAAGGAATAATCGAGGGAAAAGCCGAGGGGGTAGTGGAACGCGAAATCGAAATTGCCCAAAATATGAAGCGGAAAGGCTTTGATGTCCAATCCATTGCCGACCTGACTGGTTTATCACATGCAGAAATTGAACGTCTGGGCTGACGACAGCGGCGGTTTGGGATTGAAGGACATCAAGACGACGGAGTGTAACGGGACGCAACATGTGGGGAGTCCGTTTGATGAATCTCGATGTAGGCAATACGCACGTTGCGGATCAACGCGTACCCTAATAGAAGGGGCCAAAATTGACGGTGCAGTAGAGAGTAACGGTGATGAAGAGTTCACAGAGCCCGTGGCGTCAGTTAGGGAAATCACTTCCCATTGACGAACAGTGTTTTCTTCAATAGAATCAAGTTACACTAGACTTGTTGCCTAACCCTGATCTTTCTATACAGGGGCTACGGTGTGGACTCTAGCAAATTTTCTTTTTCCGTCAAGGAGGAGCAATGACCCGCGTAGAGAAAAAAATTGCTGGTCGTTTCGTATTTTGGGGGGTAATATTCAGTCCGACTGCAAGTTTTTTTGCCCGCGTAAACTGAGCAAAACAAATAACGAAAAAAACATTGCAAATCACACAATCTGCCTATTTTAACAAACAAAGTTTATGACCCATTGCCAAGAAAATTCTTTATTGTGTACATGTTCCCTATTTTAACATTCGGAAATCGCTGTTGGTCGAGTGAAAAAAAACTTGCAGTCGGACTGAGGTAATATTTTCAACAAACTCGAAAAACAAGGCAAAATGGGCAAAATCATTGGCACCTTTTTGTCGTCAGTTTTCACCATCGAACGGCTTATCCTTCAGACCGTCAGGCATATTTTTGGAAAAAAATGGTGCTCAGCCCTGTTTTTCAAGCCTTTTCTACCCCCCAAAATACGAAACAATCAGAAAAAACAACTAAATTTTGACACACCCCCTTCCCGCCGGTAAGTCTTTTTTAACCGCCAAGTTCGCAAACACGTCCCTTTGTCCCCGTACAAGGTATAGCCCCGTGCAAAGTAGAGCGGAAGCCTTATTTCTTTTTGGCGGCGGCCTTACCGGCGGCAACCTTTGTAGCAATTTTGTCCGCTTTGGAGACCTTTTGTTTTTTCGGAGCCGTTTTTTCACCCCGTTCCTTCGTTTCTGTTTCACCGGCGGCACCGATGTCGAGTCCCGCCGCACGGGCGGCATCTGCCAATGCCTTTACCCGGCCATGATACTTAAATCCATGCCGGTCGAAGGCGACCTTCGTTACACCGGCAGCCAGGGCTTTTGCCCCTATTGCGGTACCAACCTTTTCGGCAGCGGCGCAATTCCCGCCGTTCGTGATTTCCTTTTTCAGGTCTTTGTCCAGCGTCCCTGCGGAAGCCAATGTTTTTCCCTGTTCGTCGTCAATAATTTGCGCATAGATATGGGCATTACTGCGGAACACGCAGAGCCGCGGCCGATCCGAATACCGCTTGACCGCATTGGAAACCCGGTAAGCCCGATTGCGCCGCTGACGGTTGATCTGTTTGAACTTTTTCATAGTATAAATGTTATTGCGTACTTTCCAACCCCTAGTGTCTCTCTCGGGCACCCCGAAATCTCCCACTGCCGACACAGGGGGCATTATACCATAAAGCGTAAAAAAACAAGCGGGAGCGAAGGAGAGAAAAGGGCGAGGGGGGTGTGTTATACCGAAAAGGTTTGAAAATCCTCGGCGAAAAACACCAGACTAACGCTATTTCAAGGGACTCTTGCTATACGATCCGGGGATTTCCAACCGTGATGGGTATAAAAATGGAGAAATAGATGGAGAGTGCTATTGCGAAACACTCCAAGTATAGAAGAATGAAAGAGTTAGGATTGGCGGAAGCAATCCAGTCCTCTCCGATTTCGGCTTCAAGCAATTCTTCGGTAGTGTTCCAAATTTGTTGAATTGCCTCCTGCGATCCTACAAAACAAGCGTTTTCACCCACCACGTCCATAAGTTTGTAACACTGCCCTTATTTAACCGCAAAGGACGCAAGGGGTTGCGCAAAGTACGCAAAGAAAATAACGCAATAACAAACGGCGACCACCAAATCTTTACACACCCGCTATGCCGCGGGGGAGCATCTTGATGACTCACCTTCAAGAAAAGAGCCGTACATAGACTTTTTTTCTGTCCCATGCCTTAAATCCTTGTGAAAGATAGGTTTGGCATGCCGGTATGTTGCCGGCATCTACCGCGGTTAAGAGCAATGTCCGATGCCATTCGGCAGTGATTTCCTTGGCGAAACGGACAATTTCCCGTGATAATCCCTGACGGCGGACAGATTCAATCAATCCCATATAGGTTAACTCAAATTGCTCCGGCGATACATCCGTCAAGAGCAGTACCCCGACATCGGCATCCTCTTTTTGTAGAAAAAACCACAAATCAGGACGGTACTGCGTATTGACTTTATAACCCTGTAAAACTTTTTCCACCGGAGCAATTTGCATTAAATCGGGAAAGTCGAGTGTGTTCCGGTATGTTTCCTTCACTAAACACGTCAGCCGGACAGAAACGTCCTCGGCATACTCCGACAGCGGAACAAAATTCAGGCGGTACGGCTCTTCGGCGGCTTCGTGCGGCATAATTTCCGCAACAAGGTGAATCATATCGGAGAGAAACCGAAACTGTCCAAGGACGCAAAATGTCTGCTCATCGAACGATTGTTCTCTGTCTGCCAGTGCAATGGCAGCAAACACATTTTGCGATAGACAAAATTGTTCCAACGGTTCGAGCATCGTCTCCAGAGAATAACCTTTTGCCATCGCGGGAATCCAGAGCATCACGGAACCCTCCGGTCGGCTTTGGGCATACATGACTCCGGCTAATTCGCCGTCATGCTTTGCTTGAAATATCCCCCGCAAATCCATGTGTCCCGACTGGTATTGCCGCAACATTGACTCGGTTTGAAGGGAACGGTTGTCCGGCGGAAGATGCTGAAAGGCAAAGTTCAACACGGTTTCTAATTCGGCTTCTGTCGGGTTCGAAATTTCGAGCATGGGATCGATGTGCTAGCGGTAAAAAAAAATCACAAATAAGTTCACAGAGCCCGTGGCGTGAGCCAGGGAATCGTTCGGTTGTTCCCTGGCTTACGCCACGGGCTCTGTGAACTTTCAACCGCCAGGGCAGTATGAGAAAAAAACGGCTCCCAATCCGAATCAGACTCACTCCTCGGCTGCCGCAGAGGGATTCGCCTCCCTCGCCGGGTCAATCCTGCAACCTTCGGATTTCGTTCCAGAGTTCGTGCAGCGAGTCGGTCTTCGTGTTGACCGATATGATACCATAATTCGTACTCGGCTGAAAATACTTCGCCAACGGCGAATTGTGAAAGCGAAACACCGCCCGCTCCTCTTCGACTCCCACACGACCCTGTAAAATCCAAATCATCTTCGGTGCCTCACGCGTCTCCTTCGAAGCAAACTGCGAAGAATACTTCAACACAATCTTGTCAAGATAATTCGTTTGACTGTTATCCTCATGCCGACGCAAAATGCTCAAACGGTTGGAATACTTGGAATCAAGCACCACATACGCCGACGGCTTGTTGCTCCGCGTAATCTTCAACAAAAAGTCCGGCGTATAATAGCAACTCGTTTGCGTCCGGCGAGGAATCGACGTCCGAAATATCGTGAGTTCATTCTCAAAACGATCCGAATGAACGACCGGCTGATAGTAAAGCGTCAATCGGTAATCCCCCTTTTCAAGATGATACGTGTTCGCAACATCCATTTCGTTGGTGTACCAACTATCGAGAACATGATATTGGTACGAAATAATCGCCGGTTTGTCCTTCACCGGCTCGAAACCAGCATCATTCAGCATCTTTAACAAACGGTAAAGACTGTAATACTCGAAAAGTTTATCAAGCGTCCGCAAATTGAATATGACACGATTCTTGGTCATATCGAAGTCGCCGAACTTGAACCACTTCATAATTTGTTCAAAGACCTGACTATACGGTTTGACCTGTTGAAACGTTTTCGTCTTTTGCGGAAATGTTCTGACCTCGAACTTGGTACATTGCAAAATCTCGCTGTATTTGTTGTAGAGCGATTCCAGTTGCGAAGTTACAACGCTCAATCTTTCGCATAGATTTTTCGATTCTTTCAGGGGCAACTGCCAAATCGTGGAGATTGCCGGCGGTTGATACCCTTCTCGGACGGTGCCTTGAATTTTTTGCAACGTACTTTCCCGCTCGACGATATCCGCCGCCAACATCGTTTGCACCAGCCGGGCATTTTTGAGTACCAGCATGAGAAAACTCAAGATGACTTGATTTTCATAAACGTCCCGATTGCTCACCGGCTCTTGCATCAGGATTTTTCGAGGAATGTAATAGTTTCCCTGCCGCAACAGTGCCGTCCGTTGCGGTACGGACACGAGTTGATCCGAATTCTGCATAAGCCATTGAAAGCCGGTGATGGAAACATCGCGTGCTTTGGCATATTCTCTTACGACATTCGTTTTTTTGATGCTGTGCCGGGCGAGCGCATTGAAGTATTGCAGATTGCTGTGATAGCAGATGGCGATGGATTCGATCAACTGAATGTATGCCGTCGGCGATCTGTACGTTTGTTGTTGGAGCCGCATTTCTCCTTTGCCGGGTCGGTTTCCGTCGAGTGATTCGGTTGTTCGGTCTCCGAACATCCAGTTTCCGATTTTATCGTCTTCAAAATCGAGGAGCGATTTGAGCATATCGACGGCGTTCTGCGTATCTTCCGGTTGTTTGCTGATGCACGCCATGTATCGGCTGTACAGGACGGTCGGTTCGTCTTCTCCTCGTCGGGTAATGCGGACGGACAGGAAGAGAATGTCGTACAACAGTTGAAACGGTTGTGTTGTTTCGTTGTTTCTTTCGTCTTCGAATCGGACGAGGTAATTGGTACCTTGCCGGAAGGCGTGTCCGATGATTGTATCGCCGTTGAGAAAGAGTTCGATGTTGTCGATGTCTCTTCCTCCTTCCTCTGCATTGGTGTCTTCGACGATGAGGTTTCCTTGGTAGTGTCCATCTTCGAAGACGACGTTTCGTTCGTCGATATCTCCTCCGGCGGGCATTTGAGGATAAAACTCAACTTCCACCGGCGTAGCAATTCTGAACCGATCTGATAGGAGTAACACGCTTTTCATCGTGAGCAATAGTCTATGCCCTATCGGGAAGGTTGTCAACCATGACAACGGCTCGTTTCACGATAGGGTCAATCCGGTATACCTTACATGGGGGCAAATGGGACACATGGGGGCAAATGGGACGTTTTTTTTCTTTGCGAACTTTGCGTCCTTTGCGGTTAAAAAAAGGATTTAACCGCAGAGAACGCAAAGGATACGCAAAGCCCAATTTTCATACCGTTTTCAGTATAACAGACTTCCGTGTTGGAACGAAAACAGGTCGGCGGCTACCTACTGGCAAACTTGTCAACTGACCGGCTTTCTGTATTTCAACGTTAGCACAGACGGCCAGTAGACGTGCAAGATTTGATGAAAGCCGGGAGCACAGCAACGCGCAGCGACCGGATCAACCCCGGAGTACCGGCTGAATATCCGGTCGCTACATTTCGTTACGCTCCCGGCTTTCATGGCAAAAATGCAACCTTGCACGTCGACTGCACAGACGGTAAGAAACTCACTTCGTTTATGGTATAGTGTTTATGGTATGGTGTAGTACCATAGCGGAGTCAGGGAGCGCATTTATCATACTTTTTAACCCAGTCAGTTCACTATGTCAGTATTTGAACAAATTGCCCAACTCAAAGTGGTGCCGGTCATTGCCATTGAGTCTCCCGAAGCGGCACAGCCGCTTGCTGAGGCACTGATCGGAGGGGGATTACCCATTGCAGAAATTACCTTCCGCACGGAAGCCGCCGCCGCAGTGATCCGTAAGATGTCGCAGGAATCTCCCGGTTTACTGGTCGGTGCCGGAACGATTTTGACACTCGATAACCTCAAAGCAGCGGTTGATTCCGGGGCGGCATTCGGTGTCGCCCCAGGCTGCAATCCCCAAATAATCGAAGCAGCACAAAAAAGGAGTTTCCCCTTCGTGCCGGGAGTCTGTACGCCGTCCGATGTTGAATCGGCACTCTCGTGCGGCTGTAAGATATTGAAGTTTTTTCCCGCCGGTGCGATGGGCGGATTGCCCATGCTCAAGTCGCTGATTGCCCCTTACGGTCATACGGGGGTGCAATTCATGCCGACGGGCGGCGTGTCGCCGGCAAACTTGGGCGAATACCTTGCGACGAAGGGTGTGATTGCGTGCGGCGGAACGTGGATTGCGACAAAAGAGGACATCGCCGGTGAACAATGGGAACAGATTGCCGCCCGTTGCCGCGAAGCCGCCGTGAGTCTGTCCACGCTTGGCGGGTAGTCATTAGAGGGCACCTCTAAAAATACCGTCTCCCTCGACTAAAAATACCGTCTCCCTCGACTCGAAAATTCAGGCGTGTGATGACTCCGATGAATCATTCTCAGAAAAGGTCTATTCCTATTCCGGGTTAGTGAGTGGTGATGCCGCTCAATCAGGCAAAGTTAGAGCGAAATTGCGATATACACTCACGACAATTCATCAAACAGCCAATTTGTTTTCGGTGTTTGGGCAAAAATAGGTAATGTGCGGTGCCGTCTTTGTGGAATAGTGGAATAATAGTCCACCAGCCCGGAATAGGAATAGAGCTTTGATTTTTTTTGTCAAAATGGCAATTTTCCTATTTCGTGCAAACGCCCTATTTTTGTTTCCCTAGAACACGTATTTTGCGTAATTTAAGGCAGAAAACATAAACGTGCATTCGGCTGAATATACCTTATACGGGGACAAATGGGACGTTTTTTCTTTGCGAACTTTGCGTCCTTTGCGGTTAACAAAAGGATTTAACCGCAGAGAACGCAAAGGATGCGCAAGGGACGCAAAGTCCAATTTCATACCGTTTTCAATATAGTTACGAAAATTCTACTTTGCAATCAGCGTGAGTTGTCTTGACGCTCGGTTGTTTTCGTGTTATTTTTTGACCCCATGAATATACATGAGTATTCTCTCGACTTGGCAAGCCGGGCAAAGGCGGCTTCGCTTCGGATGACCATCGTGAGCGGAGCACAGAAAAATCACTGGCTAAAACGCACCGCCGAACTCATCGAAGAAAAGCATAACTTCATTCTCACCGAAAACCAAAAAGACATCGCCGCCGCTCCCGGCTTCGGTCTCACCACCGCCGAAACGGATCGCCTCCTACTCAATTCCAAACGGCTCGGCGAAATCGTTGCCGCCCTCAAAGAAATTACGATGTTTCCCGACCCCATCGGAAGCATCATCGAATCAACGGTGCGCCCCAATGGAATCGAAGTCCAAAAAGTCCGCGTGCCGCTCGGTGTCATCTTTTTTATCTACGAATCCCGACCGAACGTAACTCCCGATGCCGCAGCGATTTGCATTAAAAGCGGCAATGCCGTTATCCTGCGCGGCGGTAAGGAAGCGATTCACTCCAACGCCGCTCTTGCCGATGTACTCATTCAAGCCGCCGAAGAGACAGGTCTGCCGAGCGATGCCGTGCAACTGGTGCGGATTCCCGACCGCGAAGTCATCGGCGAACTGCTCAAAATGCCGGAGCAGATTACCGTTACGATTCCTCGCGGCGGTGAAAGTCTCATTCGCCGAGTCGCCGCCGAGGCTACGATGCCGGTGATTAAACATTTTGCGGGAAATTGTCACGTCTATATCGACCAGTTTGCCGACCCTGACATTGCCGAAAGGGTGTTGGTCAATTCCAAGTGTCAACGCATGGGCGTTTGCAATGCGGCGGAGTCGCTGGTGATTCACGAAGCCGCTCTCTCACTCTTGCCCCGATTGGCAAAGGCGTTACTTTCTAAAAACATCGAACTGCGGGGATGCGCCAAGACGTGTTCGTTGATTCCCGAAGCGGTCAGAGCGACGGAAGCGGATTACAACGCGGAATATCTCGAACCGATCATTTCGGTCAAGGTAGTTGATTCGCTCGATGAGGCGATTGAGCATATCAACAAGTATAGCGATGGACACACGGAGGCGATCATTACGCGGGATGTTCAATCAGCCCGGCTGTTTGCGGCGCGGATCGACAGTTCGGCGGTGATGGTCAATGCTAGTACGCGTTTCAATGACGGCGGACAGTTCGGACTCGGTGCGGAAATCGGAATCAGTACCGACAAGTTGCATGCCCGCGGTCCCTGCGGTATCAAAGAATTGACGACGTACAAGTACGTTGCCTATGGCGAGGGGCAGATTCGGGAATAGTGCTCTGCTAATGCCTCGTAATATACCTTACACGGGGACAAATGGGACGTTTTTTTCTTTGCGAACTTTGCGCCTTTAATGATTAACAGGGCTTTGCGTCCTTTGGGGTTAAAAAGAAGGATTTAACCGCAAAGACCACAAAGGATACGCAAGGAACGCAATGGATTTCCTGTTTTTAGAGGCTCCCTTTTACAAACCCTCCACAGGATTTTTGCTCTTGACCGTTTTGCCGGGAATTGGTATTAACCTCTCATGTCGAACATGTCAAGGTCTCCCGGCGGTATTGGTGTCAATTTTTTGCTTGCTTCGGCGGCAATGATCATTATTTTGGCTGGTTTCAAAGCCGCCCAAAGTTTACTCTCCCCCTTTTTGCTGGCCGTTTTTTTTGCCGTGATTCTCACGCCGCCGCTCCGATGGCTCAAAAAGAAGGGACTGCCCGAACTCCCCGCCATTCTCGTACTGTCAACGTTCGTGCTTTTGATGGGGCTGGGCACCATTCTCCTTTTCACCAATTCCCTCACGCGATTCACGACACAACTGCCCGCCTATACAGAAAAAGTTACAACCGCGTACACCGCGATTGATACATGGATCAATGATGCGGCAGATCGATTCTACGACCTCGGTGAGTCGATTTACCCTTTTAGCCCCCCAGAAGAGACCGACTCCCCCGGAAATTCCCAAGAAAGCCAAGAAAATGATGGCACGGAGCACGACAACACGGAGCACGACAACACGGAGCACCCGGAGCAACAGGAACGCCGCGAAACGGAGCAGACGGAGCAAGCCGCTGAACAGGCCGCTGAACAAACCACTGAGCAAGCCGCTGCTTCCGCTGCCTTGCGTTCCCGGCTTTCATTAAGCGATGTCATTCATGTCAATGATCTTATCTCTTTGGTACAAGCCGGTGTCAATACCCTGCTCAACATCGCAACGGTTTCGACGCTGGTGATCATCATGCTTGTGTTCATCTTACTGGAAGCCGCCCGAATGCCGGATAAAGTCAAGGAAGCCTTCGACGGCCGGGATTTATCCAACGAATACTTCAAAAAAATTGCGGAAGACACCTGGCACTACATGCGGATCAAAACCATCATCTGTTTTCTGACGGGCTTGTCCACGAGTATCGGGCTTTGGATTCTGGGAGTCGAATACGCCATTCTCTGGGGGATGCTGATGTTTTTCCTCAACTACATTCCCAACATCGGACAGGTAATTGCGTCAATCCCGCCGATCCTGCTGGCACTTGTTGACGGCGGATTAAGTTTGGCCGTTTGGGCAACCGTTTGGTTGATTCTGGTGAATTCATTTTGGGGACTTGCCATCGAGCCGCGGTATATGGGGCATGGACTTGGCATTTCGAGTTTGGTGGTTTTGCTCTCCTTGATATTTTGGGGCTGGCTACTGGGGCCGGTGGGGATGTTTCTTTCGGCACCGCTTACGATGGTCGTGAAGATTGTTTTGCAAAACGATCCAAAAACAAAATGGATTGCCGTGCTCTTGAGTAACCGGCACTGACCCTGCCGTTGGCTGTACAACTTTACACTTCACCCTTCCGGACTCTCTAAAAATCATAGTTTATTTTGGCCGATACCGCAAATGCTACGAAACAGTTCTTTGCGTCCCTTGCGTCTTTGCGGTCAGAAAATGAATAGACCAACATTGTACAATCGCCCCACTAAAATTTTTTTCAAGCGTTCACGTATTTGTGTTTAATTTAGACGTGTTACTACGACAGCACAATGTTTACATCCATTTACATTGCGGCGTTGCTTTTATATCAATGCTACGTTTGGACAGGCGTTTTCGTTTTGTACGGCGATGACAAAACTTCGACAAAGCGTTAGGGCTTACGCATAAATAACCTTTCAAATTTTTTAATGTCCCACATTGTTTTTTAAGCATGAAATAGCAATGTAGGAGAAAGTTTATTAACGCGTGATCCCTCCTTCTGATCGTAAATCAGCAGTAGTAGATGGTAAGAAGCAATGGTACTTAACTGTATGTGTGAAGATGCCTAATATTGACCACAAGGTTCGTATTGTGATTTTGTGGAAGTATAAGAACGATGTTGAGCCGAAGAAGATATTTGGTAACCGTTCACGGTTTTTGGAAAATGGCGAATTTTCAGCTCCCTAAATTGCCTAAACTACTCATTTTGTCGGCAAGTTTGAAGTTTTTACAACAAAATGGGGAAATTACGTAGTTTGGAAAATCAAAAAACAGCGTTTTTCGTTAACCCGTGAACGGCTACGATATTTGTTACGAACAAGATACATTAGGATGTAGAACGTATTATCGAGACTGATGACGTTCTCTGATTTGGTGAAGATGTTGTGCAAAGAGCGGGGCGTTGACGTGGAATTATTCACTAAGGTCGCACTAATCCTGTTATCGGCAAGATGTCGTCTTTTGTAAACTCTTTGCTGATAGAGGCCTACGACGATACACCGAGAAAAGTTTCTTGGTTTTTTTCTTGTTTGGAAGTACGGCTATGCTGTGAGCAACGCCCTGCAGTTACTCAGGGCGTTTTACAGGAATTTTACCGTACCGCAAGAATTGCTCGTTGCCGAAATCGGAGAGGACAGGATTCGAACCTGCGGAACTCTTACAAGTTCACGGATTTAGCAAACCCGCGCAATAGACCACTCTGCCACCTCTCCATTGCCCCCCATTGTACACTGTCCGTTCGCTTGTGTCAATCCCTAATGAGCCGTAGAGAAATAACATACTGACAATGATACCCCCCAAGTAGGAAACTATCAGTTTTTTACACACCCAGGGGTATCGCGGCAGTCCGACTGCAAGTTTTTTTGAATTTTCCCTTCCGTTCACGGGGTGGTTAGTAACTTGGGTAATTTTTTTTGGCGAGAAACGGGCGGAAAGGTATCATTCTTGCGTTTTACACCCGCCGCGACCAGCGGCAGATTCAAGGATGAATCCTATGACCGCCCCAAACCAGTGTACCCAATTTTATACCAGTTGTACAGTCAACGAACTCGAAGGCAGTTTCCATATCACCGGCTCCTTCGATATTCGGGCCAACATCGACTCCACTCTCGAACGAGCCGACCAA
>Ga0099364_10007677_pt1 | contig 15344 bp, 9 predicted proteins | sample TergutTh196P3_FD_73070 | JGI IMG/M metagenome (GOLD analysis project Ga0099364, IMG submission 73070) | Microcerotermes parvus P3 segment gut microbial communities from Pointe-Noire, Republic of the Congo - Th196 P3 | ecosystem: Host-associated > Arthropoda: Insects > Digestive system > Gut ... | reverse complement strand
TATCACGCCGATGGCATTGTCGCCGTTTTGCAGTTGAGAAGTCACATCATAGGCGACATACAGGTTTCTGCGGTCGAAACGGGTGTACATCGGGTCAAGTCGGTGATTTCCCGTTTTTTCGCCATTGACGTACAGTTCATACAAGCCGGCAACTGCAACATACGCCCTGGCGGATTGGATGGTTTTTTCTACCGAAAATTTCTTTCTAAAATACGGCGCCGGTTTAAAATGGATGTCATTTCGGTCGGTTATCCACGCGCCTTGCCAATTGCTGACGCCCATCATTCCGGTTTCAAAGGAGGCTACGGCTGACGGAAGTTCGACGTTGTCCTTGTCCCACAGCCGCACCTGCCAATAATATTTGGTGAACGGCTGTAATGTAGCGCCCTGATATATGACCAACATCTTGTCGGACAACACTTTTTGCGTGTCCCAGATGGCGCCTTGTCCGCGTGCTACTGCCGCCGAATCGGTACCAACAATGATACGGTAAGCGTTTTGTACGGCTTCGTAACGTGTATCGTCGAGCTGCCATGTCAAGCGCGGCGACGGCTCGTCAATGCCCAGCGGATGGCACAGATGTTCGCAACGAAGATTGGCGGGACGTTGCGCAAATGAAAATGCGCAGAAAATCAATAGAAGGATGGTGGTGGTAAGGGTTTTCATCACAAGAAAAAATGATTATTGATGTTACAGTATATAAGAAAGTTGATATTTGCCGCTTTGTATTTCATTTGACGAAGATTTGGAATAACGGTATCGTTTTCCGTCAACGGTATAATTATGGACGTTTTCAGGAAGTTCCAATAAGGCGGTGCATCCGGGAGGGATGGTCAAATTCATGTAAAGCGTCCCTTCTTTGACTTCCCAATCAACCGCTACCGTTCCCAAAGGCGTTTCCTTCGATACTTTTGCCCAAGTTATTCCTTCAGGAACCTGCGGCGCAATGATCACACGCCTGTATCCGGGAAATTCTTCGTCGGGGCGGATGCCTCCAATAGCCTGATAAAACCACGAGCCTATGCCGTTGTAACAGTTATGTATGTGGCTGCGTTCGCCATTCCAGTGTTCCCAGGTAGCGGTAGCGCCATTTTCGATCATATACAGGTAGCCGGGGTATTCTTTCTTTTTCAGCATACCATATACCCAATCTGCCGAACGGTTCTTCGTTGCCCATTCCGTCAACACTGTTACGCCAACCAATCCGGTTGACAAATGACCGTTTTTGTTTTGCTCCGTTTCCGTATATAAGGTGTTGCACACAGCAGGGATCAACGATTCGGGCGTCGCCTGCGCCAGCATCGGATAAATAAGGTCAATTTGCGAAGATGTGGCATAACTGTTCGTGGCGCTGTCGAAAAAACGTTCGTGTATCAGTTTTCTGAGCTGTTCCTTTTGCAGTGCATAAGTTGCCGCATCATCTTTTTTTCCAAGAAATGTCGCAATTTTTTCCATTGTCGCATAACACACGCTGACAAAACAGTTGTTGACCAAATCAACCGAAGGTTTGGCAGTCTGATCCACGCCTTCGGGCGTAGCCCAGTCGCCAAGATACCAGTTGCGATAATCCGTGTTGGGCCACTGTTCGAGTAATCCGTCAACGGTATACTTTTGTACATATTCGAGCCAGTGTTGCATCACGGGGTAATATTTTTCAATCAGTCGCGAGTCGCCGTAATTGACGTAGGTATTCCATGAAGCGGTGATGATAAACCCGCACCAGTAGGGTCCTCCGCCCGCGTTGTACGGGTTGGGCGCCGTATGGGGCATACTTCCGCCTTCGCGGATGCAATCAGCCCAAGCCTGCATCCAGTTGGCGTACAGCGGCGAAAGGTCGAACATGGTTTGCGCCGTTTGCATGGACGCATTGCCGTCGCCGCCATATCCAAGCCGTTCTATTTGCGGACAATCCACCAAATACCCTCCCAGACTGATACAACGCAGCGTATATTGAATCATATCGTGAATGGCGTTCATTTCGGGGTCGGAGCATTGAAACGACGAAGCGTCCTTAAAATCTGTTTGAACCAAATAAGCCCTGATATTGTTAGGCGTAGGTTGCGCAGACAAATTGGAAATTTTGATGTACCGGAATCCATGGTAATTGAATTTATTCCTGAATACTTCTTCGTTTTTGCCCGATGCGACGTATCTGTCAATTTGTCCGTGACTGTACGGTTGTCCGTCTTCTAAATGATCGTAATATTCGATGACAACTTCCTGTCCTGCATTTAATTTCGGGAAACGGACTTCAACCCAGCCTGTCAATACTTTACCCATATCAATAAACCAGCAGTCTTTTCCGAAGGGAGAGATATACGTTGGGCGTAATACTTCCCGTATCCTGTTGGATTCTGTCATTCTTGGCGAGACGGCATGATCGGGCGCATCAATTTTCTGCGCCGGTATCCAGCTAATGGCGTCTAAAGTAGCAGCAGTGAAATCGTCCAATAATTGCGCAGCCTCCACCCGTTCGCCTCCGAAACGCCATGACCGCCAGTTGCCAATTCCCGTGTATCCGCTCTCTCTGCAAGTCCACGAGGTATCGGATGCAAACAGCGTATCCCATTTTCCGTTTTTTAACGTTTCCAATTGTGCCTTTACTATCGGACCCGTATACGCTACGCCGGGCAGTCCGGGCTGATACCAGCCGCGACCCAGCCAAATCACCAAGTCGTTACGCCCCTGCCGGATGTAAGGCGAAACATCGTAAGTTACTGCCTGCGAGCGTTTGTTGAATTGCGTTACGGAAGGTGATAAAACGTCAATGCCAACCTTTGAACCGTTCAGGTAAATTTCATGGTATCCTAATGAGTTGACGTGCAGATATGTTTTTTCGGCAAGATCATTTATTTCAAATTGTTTTCGCAATAGCGGACATTCAGGATTGCCTTCTTCAGCGGGCAAGCCGATATATACGCCCGACCAGTCTGCCGGCTCCAGCAAGCCCACGCTGAATGAAGAAATATCGCTCCAAACCGGTTGCCGACATTTTTCGTCCCAAACGCCTACTTTCCAATAGGCAACTGAACGCGACTGTAATTCTTCCCCTTGATACAAGACCATAGGCGCAGCCGGCGATGTCACCTTGCCGGAGTTCCATAAATCAGCCTTACCGCTTTCCAGCAAAAGACTGTCGGTGGCTACCAATAGTTGATATGCCTTTTGTTTCGCGCCGTTCCGGTCGGATAACAGTTTCCAACTAAAATGAGGACTTGTAATATCAATCCCCAAAGGAGCGGTAAGATTTTCACAACGTAAATCAGCAACATGCAGATTATCAGGAGCGCTGCTACACGCTCCGGCGATTATCATCGCAACGGTAAACAAGAACACCCGATCAATGGAACGCGGATGACACGGAATTACACGGATTTTTGAATTTGTAAACATGAGAACTTATAAAAATTAAAAATTAAGAATTAAAAATTAAGAATTAAAAACTGAAAACTGAAAACTGAAAACTATTCATCGTACAACAAATATTTTCGTCGTTGCACCTTAAATTTTGTCACGTCGTCCTTCCACATTTCTCTGATTTCGGCGGCTGATTTTCCTTCTTTAATCATGGGTCGAATATAATCCACGCCCACTAAAAGTTCAAAAAATGAAGTAAAGAATTTGTCGCCTATTTTCATATTGTTGTATGCGTCAATGATATATGACAGGTCAAATCCTTTTTCCCAAATTTCCTTGTCGGGAACATTGCGCAGATCAACGCCGTGACACAGCCGGTTGAGCAATGGTGGGTTTTTGGCGCCGGGAACGCTTCGCGGCGTGAAGCTGAACGAATAACCCTTCATATCGGGGTGTCCGTACACTTGAAAGGGGAAATCTGTGCCGCGTCCCAGACTTAAAATCGTTCCCTCGAAAAGGCAGGTTGCCGGATACAGATAGATTGATTTCATGTTGGGCAAATTGGGCGACGGGGCAATGGGTAGCTGATACAACGTTTGGTGGGTGTAGTTGCTGCATTTTGCCACAGCCAGATCGCACACGCGCCCTTCAGGAAGCCACCGTTCGCCATTGATCATCATCGCCAGCTCGCCAAACGTCATGCCGTGTACCACCGGAATAGGAAGCCAGCCCACGCCCGACTTGTGTTTCATGTCGAGTATGGGTCCGTCTACATAATGACCGTTTGGGTTGGGTCTGTCCAATACGATCAACTTTTTCCCGTGTTCGGCGCAGACGTCCATCAAGCGGCACATGGTGATGTAGTACGTATAGAACCGCAGCCCCACATCCTGTATGTCAATGAGCATCACATCAAACAGTTTCATGCTCTCGTCGCTTGGTTTTCTGTCCTTTCCATCATAGAGCGACAAAATGGGTATCCCTGTTGTTTCGTCTACCGTACTGGACACATGTTCGCCGGCGTCTGCCGTACCGCGAAAACCGTGTTCGGGCGCAAAGATAGCGGTCAGGTTGACGCCGTCTTTTACCAGCATATCTACCAAGTGTATATCGCCTACCATTGCGGTATTGTTCGACATCACGGCTATCCGCTTGTTTTTCAGCAGAGGGTAATAGTATTCGGTGTTCTCTGCGCCCATTTTTACGGCAGCCTGCTGTTGCGCATACACGGAAACGACCGTTAATAATGCAACAGCGATAACGTAAATTTTTTTTGCCTTCCGGCGAAATTGTATGTTCATGATGAATTGAAAACTGAAAACTGAAAACTGAAAACTATTCAATTATTGAAGCTGCTACAGCATTTGCTACTAGTGCCCGCAGGCGTGTTGCTATGCCGCTGTCGTCGGGATGCACCCTGTTGGTCAACAAGATGATGGCAATATCATTGTCGGGGTCAATGGTGAGGGACGTTCCGGTATAGCCGGTATGTCCGTAGGCGTTGTAACTTAACAAATCGCCTTTGTTGGAAGCATAGGCGGAAGTTGCATCCCATCCGGGCGAGCGTCCAAACTGTTTCAGCGATTCAGGAACAGTAGTCATTGTCTTCACGCCTAAGGGACTGAGGATTCGTTTGCCGTTGTACGTGCCGCCATGCAACAATGCCGCAGCCAGAATCGCCATATCTTCGGCGTCGGAAAAAACGCCGGCATTACCTGAAATGCCATCGTTCATCACCCTCGCCAGGGGGTCGTGGACAACGCCGCGCAACACGCTTCCATCCGGCTGTTTTTCAGTTGGCGCCGCCCGTTCGAGCGTTTCGCCTTCGGGCTGATAAGCCGTATGCTTCATGCCCAAAACATCAAAAATATTTGTTCGGGCAAAATCTTTCAGGCTTTGACCGCTAAGGGTCTCAATAATTCGTTGTAAACTGATATAATTGAGGCAACTGTATAGAAAGCCCTTTCCCGGCTCAAATAACCGATCGCAAGTTGCAATGTGTTTGATCAGTCCGTCGGGGTTGGGCGCGCCGTAAATTTTTTTCAACGAATCGACCGTTGCATAAGCCGGAAGCCCGGAAGTGTGCGTCAGCAAATCCATCACCCGAATATTTCCCTGAAATTCGGGAATATACACTCTCACCTGATCTGCAAGGCGCAACTGTCCCCGTTCCACCAGAATCATGGCGGAGATTGCCGTTGACATGGACTTGCTCACCGAAGCCATATCAAATACGGTATTTACCTCCATCGGTAATGCCGACGGATAAGTTTGTTTGTTGCCGTAGGCTTTCAGGTATACCATTTTATCTTTGTATACCACCGCCAATACGGCGCCCGGAATTTCATTGTCGGCAATAGCCTGTAAAATCGCTTCGTCGGCATAACGCAAGCGATTGGGATCGATTCCTGCATGTTCAGGATTGAGCCGTTCCAACGGTTGCGCCATAAGATGAACACCGAGCAAACAGCCGAAAAAAATAAGAAGACTTTTCATGTGGTCATTGGAAAAATTGATTTCAAAATAAACGCAAAAGTAATCAAAAATCAATTCCCAACGTATTTTTAACGTTTTTCAAATGTCTTCCAAAATACTTTTCATCATGCCGATATAATAAAATGGTACATTGAGAAGTTTGAATTTCTTCCCATTTTGCGTTTCTATTTCGTCAATTGAGAACGGCTCTGACCACAGTCTTACAGCAATATTATGCGGCGCTTCGTCCATAAATGAATGTAGTGAACGAAGTTTTGCATTATGTCCGGATTTCACTTCTATTGGAATAATTTTGCTGTCGTATTGGATGATAAAATCTATTTCGGCATCGGAACCTTTTTTCTCGCGAACCCAAAATGCTCTTTGTGCGGAAACACGGGTTTCATGAGCAAGAAGTTCTTGCGCTACAACTTGTTCGGCAATTTTCCCGCGATAAGCGTCAAGTATATCTTTTGAACCAAAAACTTCTTTTTGAATATTGGCGGCATAATTTACCAAACCAACATCATTCCAAATTAGTTTTGGCGAGCGTTTCAGGTCGGAAGGGGCAGGCAAAAGAGTTGTAATTGCGGGATAAACAAGTTCGAGCAACATCGTTTTTTCTAAAGTGCGAAACGCTTCGCCCATTTCTCTTGCCTTGTAAGAGGTGTTGGCAAAATTTCCCAGAGTAATTCTCTGTAAAGCAAAACCCCAGCCTTCTTTCAGTATATACCTGATAATATGCTTCATCGTATCATTTTTAGCATATTTTTCCACATCATCACGATAACTCGTCAATAATGTTTCATAAACTTCATTCAAGGCAACAAAATCTCGATGTTCGGCAAAATGCGCAACGACTTCGGGCATTCCTCCGGTGAAAGTGAACGTGTTAAACAGATTCATTGCCTTGGAATGAATTGCATTTGATATGGCACGTTGTTTTACCGCTTTTTCAAGTTCCGTTTCTCCGGTTGCAACAAGAAATTCACAAAAAGAACAAGGACGAACAGCCAAATATTCCACTCTTCCAACGGGAAAAGAGATTTGCGTACTCATCAAAGTTTCTAAAAGCGAACCTGCTGCAATGACAAATATTTCAGGTGCATCTTCGTAAAAATACCGCAAACGAGCCACTGCTGGCGGCGAATATTGAATTTCGTCAATAAATAACAAAACATTTTTGTCTTTTCCACGTGGTTGGTTACAATATAGGAAAATCTGTGACAACAACTCGCTCATTGAAAAATCTTCTTCAAACAGCAGTTTTGCCCGCTTGTCTTCAAGATTTAGATACAAATAAGTATCGAATTGTTTGGCAAACTGTTCCACAAGCGTAGTTTTGCCCACCTGCCTTGCCCCTCTTAATATAAGCGGTTTTCTTTTAGATTTATTAGCCCATTTTTTTAGATTTTCCAATACTTCTCGCTGAAACATAATCCTATTGTTTTAAAGTGACGGCACAAAGATACAAAATTTGTTTCAAAGTGACGGTAAAAATCATAAAAAAATGTTTCAAAGTGACGGTAAAAAGATACAAAATTTGTTTCAAAGTGACGGCAAAAATAGAGTAATCATGGAAAATATCGTACCATGACCATGACTGCGGGAACGCATCCTTATTCTGTCTGTACACATTTCACCAATTCCAAAAAATTCTCCACCGGCGTATCCTGCTGCACGTGATGCGTAGGAGCGCAAAGCCAGCCGTTGTTTTTCCCCAGAGTTGATTTCAGCCAATCGAACTCGCGACGTATGTCGGCGGGCGAACCCATGGGCAGGGTAGACTGTACGGCAATTCCGCCAAAGAAGGACAGACGGTCGCCGTATTTGTCTTTCAATATCTGCGGATCCATACACTCGGTTTGTATCGGATTGAGTACGTCAATGCCGGCTTCAATCAATCCGGGTATAATATCGTATACGCAACCGTCGGAATGGAAGGCTATTTTGATATTCTTATTGATCTGTTTCACTTCTTTACAGATTTGTGCGTATCGCGGTTTGAAAAATTCGTCCCAAGTATCGGGATTCAGCAGTGGTCCTGTTTGCGAGCCGAAATCGTCGCCCAGCCAAATCATATCTACGCCTTTGCGCGCCATGTTTTTGGATACTTCCAAATGATACCTGAAGGTCATATCAAGAATTTCATTTGCGAGATCGGGATTGATATACAAATCCATCAGCAAATCCTCGAATCCGCGCAACGCCCACGCCGATTCAAAGATGGTGCAATGCACTCTGCCGATGATATAGTATTCGTTTTTATACTCGCGTACTAACCGTTCTACGTGATTGTACAGAGCGGGAGCGTTTGGGTCGGGGGGGCTATAGTTATGGATGTCGGGTTCGTCGCCTGCCAAAGGACCTCTTTTGATATTGGTATAAATTCCTTCTCCCAAAGGCGTTTCGTAAGGGTCAATCTTCCATTCTACGCCCCAATTATCCACGTAAGGCTTATCGTCTAAATAATAATTGGTGAACCATCCCACTCCGGCTTGCAGCGCGTCCTGTCCGGTAAGGATTTCCAATTCGTAGCCGTACCACTCGCGATGGTGAGGTTCCGAACGGCACGGAGCCAACCCGAAATGCGCCCGCAAACGATTGGCAAATTCGGGCGTAAAAGTTGCCTGAAAAGGCGCCCGATCGGTCGTTTCACGATTCAAGGCTGCTATAACTCTATCTCGATGTTTCATTTTAATTAGTTTTCAGTTTTCAGTTTTCAGTTTTCACTGTTCACTGTTCATTGTTCACTGTTCATTGTTCATTGCTCTCATTACCACCATAAGATATAAAATACGACCAGTATAGCCATAATCACTGCGGAAACGATATTGAAGGTGCGGCTTGTTTTGAATAAAGACGGGGTTATTTCAATGGCTTTGTCGCTCACTCCTTTTCGTTCGGCAATGGCGGTAACGAAAATGGTCAACAGGCAAAGGAAAAATACGATCAACATGCGGTCCATCCATGGGAGACCGGGGAAGGCAAATTTCATGACTGTTGAGAAGACAAATGTTCCGATGGCAGCCAGCAATGCGCCGTTGGATGTTGCTTTTTTGTAGAAAAATCCGCACAGGAAGATGGCTAACGCGCCCGGACTGATAAAACCCGTAAATTCCTGAATGTACTGAAAAGCCTGGTCGAGCGTGGTGAGCATCGGAACGATGGCGATGGCTACCAACATGGCTGCAAAACTGCTGCATCTGCCCACAGTTACCAATTTTCCTTCGCCTGCGCCCTTTTCGATATACGGTTTGTAAATATCCATGGTGAAAATGGTGGATATGCTATTCATCATCGAAGCCAGCGAACTGACAATAGCCGCAATAAGGGCGGCAAAGGTAAGCCCCTTGACGCCTGCAGGGATGAGATGGCTCAACAACCAGGGATACGCTTCGTCGGATTTTCCAAGTTCCACGCCCATAGCATAGACTGCAATACCGGGAACAACTACAATTATCGGTATCAATAATTTGAGCGCGCCGGCAAACAACATTCCTTTTTGGGCTTCGTTCACCGATTTTGCTGCCAACGCGCGCTGTATGATGTATTGATTGCAGCCCCAATAGTATAGATTGGCTACCCACAGTCCGCCGATAATCACCGATATGCCGGGCAAATCCTTATATCCGGGATGCGCAGGGTCGAGGATCAAATGGAATCTGTCGGCGGCAGTTCCGTATAGATTGCCGAAACCTTTCATCAGTCCTTCGCCGCCGCCCAGGTAGTTCACCGCAATAAAAGTAGTGACAAGACCGCCGCCAACCAGAAAAATCACCTGCACCACATCGGTAATGGCAACGGCTTTCAATCCACCGTAGATGGAGTATATACCGGCAAACAGAGCCAGAAACAACACGCCGTGCATCAATGGGACGCCCATCACATTTTTGATGGTCAGCGCGCCGAGATACATGATGGAAGTGAGGTTGATGAAGATAAAAACGGCTAACCAAAAAATGGTCATCACCGTTTTCACGCGCCCATCGAATCGCTGCTCCAGGAACTGCGGCATGGTGTAGATGCGTTTTTGCAGGAAAATAGGCAAAAACCATTTGGCAACAATGATCAGACCCAGCGCCGCAATCCATTCGTAGGTCGCCATCGCCAACCCGATGGCATAACCCGAACCGGACATGCCGATAAACTGCTCTGCCGAAATATTGGAGGCGATGATAGACGCTCCGATAGCCCACCATGCCAAACCACGACCGGCAAGGAAATAGTCGCTGCTGTCCTTCTTTTTACCCTTTTTATTCCGCGAAACAAAAAGACCAACGCCAAGTATGAGCAGGCAATAGCCCGCAAAAATACTGATGTCAATAATGGAAAGGTTCATTTTTCTCTTGTCTTGTTAAAATCTTTCAATGCCTCGTAAAATGCCTTTACATTTTCGAGCGGGGTATGCGGTGGCACATCGCAGCCGGAAGATAACACAAAATTACTGAATCCGGCAGTCTGTTCCAGCAGGCTCGTTGTAGACTGTTTTACTTGTTCGGACGTAGACATTTTTAAAATTCCTACGGGATCGAGGTTGCCCAAAACCAATACATGGGGCGGACAGACTTTTAATGCGTCTGTTATGTTCATGACATTGCCAAAACTGTAGCCACGAGCGCCGGTATACAACATCGCTTGCGTACAATGTCCGGTATTGCCGCAATTGTGCAGAATTATCGAAAAATTGTCGTCCTGAAGAGCATCTATGATTTGCTTCACATACATGGACGAATAATTCAGGCAATCATCATCAGAAAGCAGACCTGCCGCCGGTTCAGCAATAATAATGCCGCTTACGCCGGTTGCTTTTATGGCATGACCATAATCTATGAGGTATTGCGTACATTTTTCCAGCAATAAGCGGATGGTATCCGGCTCGGTATAGATTGCCATCATGATTTCGGTCATGTCAAATAGCCTTCCCGCTAATGAATAAGGACCGATACATCCGCCTAATACGGGTTTATCGGAAATAGCGGCAGCCACAAGTCGATTTGCCAACAGGTATTGATGCGCCCTGCCTGTCGAAAGCGACGGAACGCGCAATTGTTGCACTTCTTCAAAATTGCTTACCAAACGATGACTTACAGCCGGCGCTTCATCTTTTGAAAAAATGACGGCACAGCCAAATGCTTCGGCTTCTACCGTCAAATCCATGACAACTGTGGATGCAGCCGACGGAAAACGTTCGTTAAGCGTTATGATTGCTTCAGCGTGTATTTTGCCGTCGGTGACTGCATCCTCTACAGTTTTCCCAATCATCTCAATCCCCGGATGCGTCATGATGGGAATTGCGATGCGTTGGGAGCTGTGAATAACGTCTGTTATCCATTTTTTCATATGATTCATTTTAAAATAAACGTAATTCTTCCAAAACAAGGAGTAATTTCAATATTTTTACAGAAATTGCCCCAGGCTATTTCCGGATAATCCCAGCGATTGTTTGCATAGAGCGTTAATTGTTCGTTGCTCAATCTATCGGTGCGACACGCTACCGACGCATCTGCCGATACCACTGAAAATCCGCGCTTGTTTCCCGTATTCAGCGTATATGCGTATATATTTTCCTTCATCCCTTTTGCCGCTTGTGTGAGCGGTTTGGAACTTGCGGCGCCGGGATCGCCCCAATAAAAGAAGTTGTGGGTGTCGAGATGCCAGGCTTGCGTGGGAGTTTTACCATATGGCGCCTGTAGGGGTGTATAAAATGGCGCTTCGCCTTCATTTCCCGCAAAATCATTTTCGGGATAATTGCGCCAATAGCCGTCGCGTTTCCACTGTAGATGCTCGAAAGCGTCGGAAATATAAAATTTCAAGCCGCTTTCGCGCAAAACGCCGTTTGGCTCGCCGGCGGTAACGTAATCGAACGTTATTTTGCCTTCAGGCGTAATTTCAACCTGAATATCAATACGTACATTTTCGTAAACTCCGCCAATATTTACCCATACATGACCGTCTTTTTGCTGAAAGGCAAAATCCGTTTTCTTCCAATCAGCGTCTGACGCGATGAATCTTCTTGCGCCGCCGCGTACTTCGGCGCCTGCCAAACGATACATGTTCACGTCCATGTTCAGGAACGGTCCCTTTTCAATGATGACCTGATCGCCCGATTTGGCATTGACAATAAGCCCCGTTTCTTTATTGAAAGGAATTTCAAATCCATTGCCCTTCACCATCAAATAGTTGCCGGTTTCCTCAACATTCAATTTGCCCTGATAAACAGGACGCGGCAGTTCGATTTTTTCTTCGCCTATCGTAATGTGATATATATCAATCAATTGATTGCCGCTATCCAAAAACTCAATCGTCAGTTTTTCACCGTTTTGCCAATTTTCACCGGCAATTTCCAGCGCGCCTTTTCGATGCGGCTCCAAAGCAGGCATTTTGATCTCGTTGCGAACGCCTTTGTAAGTGGCATATCCTTTGATCTCGTTGAGGATAGTATGGTCGAAACGATTGTGCACAGGCAGGATGATACGCTGTCCGGGCGTAAAGTCCTTCAGTTCATCCTGCATCAAGCGCACCGGCGAATATGCCTTTTTGGTAGACCAAAATTCGGGTTTTTTGCGTCGCCAAATATCCACAATACCCCATTCACCGTAGCCAACGCAGTCGCCCAGCGTATCTTCCGGTTTTTCTCTGCGGGCAAACTCTTTCCACCACGAAGCGCCAACCTTGGGCTTGGGCAAAAAGAATATTTCATCCACGTATCCCCAAATAGCGCCGCCCAACCCGCCGGGCGATTCAAACAGATTGCTCCACATCATGTCTATTGACTTGCCCCAAAATTCGCGGATGTTCGGGTCGAACTGTAAAGTCTGGTAGGTATAGCACGCCGGATGCGCCCATTCGTCAAACAGCGCCGGTATGCCGTGTCCCTGAAAACGAACGGTAGTCATGCCGTACTGTGTCTGATTGCCATCAACATAGGGATAGTGCATGCTCAAAATATTATACACCTTATCCACATCATTCGGCACATGCCCGGGATAACTGAAAATAGCGGGACGTGTGGTATCCGTAGCCTTTACCCAGTCCCAACTTATTTTGAAATTATCGCCATATAAATTTTCGTTTCCTATAGACCAAAAGAGTATGGACGGATGCGAGCGAAACGTTTTTACCATTTCGCGCAGTTGCGACATGTAACGGTCTGCATAAGCAGGGTCATTCTCCGAACTTCCGGTTCCGTAGTTCCTCTGGCGGTGAGTGCCTACAAAACAAACGGCAGTTTCACATTCGACATAAATACCGTAACGGTCGCAATATTCCAAAAACTTTTCTGTTGGCGGATAATGCGACGTCCGAACAAAATTCATGTTGGCTTCTTTGAACAATAAGGCGTCCAAACTGTCCATTTCAGCCGTTGACGCGCGCCCCAGCACATGATGTACATCATGGCGGTTGGCGCCACGCAATTTCACAGGACGCCCGTTCACCAACATTCGATTGCCAACGATTTTAATTTCGCGAAACCCGACCTTTAAACTGAACTGCTCAATTTGTTTCCCTTTCTGTTTTATCGAAACGTTCAATGTGTACAGGTTCGGGTGTTCGGCGTCCCATTTCAAAGGGTTTTTTACATCAAAAATATCGGTGTGATCTCCTGTTTGCTTGATAGTTGACGAAAAATTTGCTTTCACACCATCGTCATTGGAAAGCGAATAAACGATTTCTGTATCGCTGCCTGCATTTATTGCTGAAAAACCTATTTTCAGTCGGGCGTCCTGATAGAGCGTATCCATCAGCGTTTCCACATAGAAATCAAGCAGATGCGTTTGCGGAAGCGCAAAAAGCGTCACATCTCGAAGAATACCGCCTACGGGATGATGCGCATAACCCGCAGCGTAAGATATTTCGTCCATCCGGTCGGTAATTTCCAAATGGATTTCATTCCTTCTACCGGCTCTTACAAAATCGGTTACATCTGTTTCCCAGCGGGTAAAGCCGCCGTGGTGTTCGCGCACGAATTGCCCGTTGATAGAGAGACGCGCATCACTGTACACCCCGTCGAAACGAAGAATGACCCGCTTACCTGCGAAATCGGACGGGACGTTAAAGGTTTTCTGATAAGTGTACGACTTATCGTGCTCTATGGCATAACCCTGCATGGCTAACTCGCCGGGAACCTGCACGGTTACCCATCTGTCGGCAGGCGCAAAACGGAATTGCCAGTCGCCGTTGAGATGGACAACCGGCTGCTTGACGCCATCAACAAAGGATGGAAGACGGTAGGAGATTTCGTTGGCGTAGAGGGAAAAGGAAACGCCCATGGCGCAGAAAATAAACAAATATCTGATATGTATATTCGTAGTCATTTGCTTCATCACGATTGAATTTGAAATTTTTTGTTGCAAAAGTAGTACTTATTTTGAAATAATCAGCAAAATTTTCTTTCAATTTCTTGCCCATATCAACTGTTTACCCATGTATCGCGAAAGCCCGGTTCAAATATTTTTTGTACTTCTTCCAATAAATTTATATCCAATGGCATTTCGGCGTATTGAATTGTTTTCAAAACATTTTCAGGATTGGTCGTACTAAATAATGTGGTAGCTATTCGCAAATTTTGTACTGAAAAAGAAATAGCCAATTGTTCGATAGAAGAGCCTTTTGATATACAGTAATCGACAGCTTTTCTCGACAAACGCTTTAATGCTTCGGGAGCAGGATGCCAATCGGGTACGCCTCTTTCGGTGAGAAGCCCCATTGAATACGGCGAAGCGTTGATCACCCCGATTTCTTTAGATTCAAAATAATCAAGATAATCTGTCAAAGCATCGTCGTTCAGGCAATAGTGGCAGAACGAAAGAATGGATTCGACTGTACCTACAGGTACATGGTCGATAACATATTTGAAGTGTCGAAGTGTCAGATTGGTGATACCTACATGTTTTACCACGCCCTTCTCGCGCAATTCGATTAAAGCAGGCAACGTTTCGTTGCACACCATTTCCAAATCGGCAAATTCAATGTCATGTACGTTGATCAGATCAATATAGTCGATATGAAGGCGTTCCATGCTTTCGTATACGCTCTCGTTCACTTTTTTAGCAGAATAGTCCCAATAATTTTTACTATCCTTGCCATAGCGTCCTATTTTTGTTGAAAGGTAATAGCGATTCCTTTCGATGTTTTTTAAAGCTTTGCCCAGAACGATTTCGGCTTTGTAATGCCCGTAGTACGGCGACACGTCGATAAAGTTGATGCCGTTATCTACAGCCGTATGAACCGCAGCAATACCGTTTTCCTCTTTCAATGAGTGAAACACGCCGCCTAATGAAGATGCGCCAAAACTAAGATTACTTACCTTCATTCCAGTTTTTCCTATTTCTCTGTATTCCATTTTATTATTGTATTATTTTTCATTATATCAAAACTCAATCAGTATTCGAAATACACAACCAGGATTTGCATTCCATTTTTCAAGCGCTTCCTTCGCCTTTTCGGGAAAATATACGCCACTTATGATCTCCTCTTTCGGGAAAATGCCTTTTTTCAAATATTCTATC
>Ga0099364_10007676_pt1 | contig 15344 bp, 15 predicted proteins | sample TergutTh196P3_FD_73070 | JGI IMG/M metagenome (GOLD analysis project Ga0099364, IMG submission 73070) | Microcerotermes parvus P3 segment gut microbial communities from Pointe-Noire, Republic of the Congo - Th196 P3 | ecosystem: Host-associated > Arthropoda: Insects > Digestive system > Gut ... | reverse complement strand
GAAACAGACATTGTGATCAATGCCGGGGAAGCAGGGGATGCCTGGAGCGGCGGAACATACTGGGCGGATAATGAAATTGTGGAAAAAATGACCGAATGGGTACATAAGGGCGGAATATATTTCGGCTTTGGCGAGCCTTCGGCAATTGAGGGCTATAATAAGTTTTTCCGAATGGCACATGTTCTTGGCATTGATCTTGAAAAGGGAGAGGGAGCCTGTCATGGAAAGTGGACATACGAAATAGGCACCATAGATAATTTGATTCCTGTTAATCTTAAAATGAAAGAGAGGGAAGGACTTTATTTAACAGACGGTAATGCCAAGGTTCTCAAGGAAATTGACGGAAAGCCAGTTTTAACCATGAATGATTTTGGAAAGGGCAAGGGAATTTATTTTTCTAACTATGAAGTAAATGCCGATTCCACTAGACTGCTTCAGAACCTCTTTATTTATACTACGACAGGATCTCTTGAGGCGGAAGGATTAAGTGATGATGCCCATGTTGACTGTGCCGTCTATCCTTCGGCAAAGAAGCTGGTTTTTGCGAATAATAGCGGTAAAAAAATCAGCTCATCCTGTACATGGAAGGGGAAAAAATATAGTGCCGAAATAGAGGCGAAGAAAATTAAGGTGGTGGAGTTGGGATAAACCCATAGGGATAAACCCTTAGGGATAAACTCTAACATTAATGTCCTTGCCGGCTGCGGCAAGAACGGCCCTTAGGGAGTCCGCCCTTGCTTCAAGGAACTCCACTGGCAGGGAAGAAGCAAGGGGATCTTCAGAGGCGGGCCTTGCCTTGCCGTAGATCTGGACTGCTCTCAGATCGTAGGCGTTAACTGCAATCTCCCGGATCAGGGCCTCCCATGCCTTCGCTTCCACGGGGGAAGGAGCCTCTTCGTCTACCATGCATATCATGGTCTGAATTATTATAGGTGCGGTTTTGGAAAAATCCCTGATGCAGTTAAGTATGGATTCGTGGGGAATCTGGGAGCGGTTCATTTTAGCATACCAGTGCGGGGTTCCCCCGTCTATTTTTAACCAGATATGGAGCCCCCTCTCTTCCCTTGCACAGGTAGAAAGAAGCTCGAAGGTTTCTTTGTAAAGAAGCCCTGTGCCGTTGGTTATTAAAACAAGGTCGGCATCTTTTGAATGTTTATTTCTTATTTTAAATACTTCCCTTAAGGCCGAAGCAAAAAAGGGAGACTGGGTGGGCTCTCCGTTTCCGGAAAAGCAGATATCCTTGACGGGAATATCTTTTGCTTTGGCTTCGGAGAGGGCAATTAAAAGATCACCTTCCATTTTTTCCAATGAAAAATTATTGTCAGAGTTAAATGGAAAAACCTCGCAATAGGCACAGTCAAAGAGGCATACCTTTCGATCAGGGAAGAGGTTTATTCCAATAGAAAGCCCACCGGAACGCCTGGAATTAACCGGATATACCAATAGACCTTTTTCTCTGTTACGATGGTTTTCTACGGTGCCAATACCGGAGCTGCTGTCATTCGCGTTTGAGGCATTTGCGGCATTGGCGCCGCTCATGATAGGTCTCCTTCCCGGGTTCCGCCGAGCCTGAGAATTGCACTTTGGGCATGAGCCTCCAGACCTTCCGCCAATGCAATCGTTTTTGCGGCCTTTAATGCCTGTAAATAACCTATGTCCATGGTGCAGTTAAGGGTACTTAATGTTTTTAAGAACTTACCAACAAAAAGGCCGCCTGTGAAACGTGCGGAACCCGAAGTAGGCAGGGTATGATTCACCCCTGCCGAATAATCACCGAGGACCTCACCGGAAGGGAAACCTATAAAAAGAGAGCCGTAATTTCTCAGCTCTCCTATCCACTCGACAGGGGAGCTAAGGTGGAGTTCCAGATGTTCAGGCGCAATTCTATTTGCGATGTCTATTGCTTCTTCCTTTGAACTATAAATAATGATGAGCCCTCCATTTTTTAAAGACTGGCGTGCTGTTTCAGGAGATTTAAGGGAGGAGAGCCTATTTTTAAGGGAAATTGAAATAAGATCAGCCATGATCTGATCGGGAACAAATACCCTCGCCCTTGCATCAGGATCATGCTCGGCCTGTGCTATCATGTCAAGCGCAATCATTTCTGCGGCCTCTGCTGCTCCTTCGGCAATCTGCTGGCCGATGTCGGTTTTATTTATGTTCGCAAGAGCAATATCCGTTATTACCAGGAGATCCGAAGGTCCGGCAATCAGGTCAATTCCGACTTCACCAAATAAAACGCTCTTTGCCCTTGAAGTAAATTTATTTCCTGCTCCTACAATTAAATCCACTTTGGGAATACTCTCCGTTCCAAGTGCCAAAGAGGCAATTGCCTGTGCACCGCCCACAGCAAAATAGCGCGTGGCACCTGCAAGATGGGCTGCCGCAAGAATGCGCCTGTCGGCTTTTCCGTCCTCACCCGGCGGAGAGCAGAGTATTCTTTCGCTTACGCCTGCAACGGAGGCTGGGATTAGGCCCATGAGAGCCGAGGAAATCAGCGGATAACGGCCGTTCGGCACATAGACAGCTGCACTTTTAACGGGAATGATTCTCTGGCCAGTAGTTATGCCGGGAAGGATTTCCCTGTCAAAATTTTTATACTGCTCTTTTTGGAATTGTGCGAAGGTTTTTATATTGGCAGCGGAAAAAGAAAGAGCTGAAGCGAGTTCCGGTTCATCGGTATTTATTTTATCCCATTCTTCCTTTGCCAATTCTGCAGGAATTTCAAAGTTCTCAGGAATGGCCTTTTCAAAGAGTTTGGAATAATGAAGTACCGCTTCATCTCCCCTCTTTCTTACAGCATCAATAATTTCGTTTACTATATTGTTCTCTTCTTCCTGCTCAGGGTCTTTCATACCCCGGCCAAGAAGAAAATCTTCATCTTTAAGAAAGTCAGAAGATTTTATACATTTTATTACGCTCATTTAATTGCCTCCGGCTCCAATTTCCCTGCATGCCTCCAGGAATTTATCCATATCATCATCATTTCCAATGCTTATTCGTAAATAATTATTAATACGCGGCTTGTTAAAATATCTTAATAGAATTCCCCTTTCCCTTAACGCGGTAAAATAATCTGCTGCTTTCAGATTACCCTTTTGAGGAGAGGCGAAGATAAAATTTGCCGAAGAAGGAAGAACCTTAAAACCCATTTTCTCAAGAGCCGAAGATATTCGTGTGCGGGTATTGATTATGCGTTTATTAATTTCTCTGTAATAAGAAGCATCCTTGATTGCAGCCGATGCGCCTGCCTGAGAGAGTGCATCCATTGGATAGGAATTAAAAGAATCCTTCATTCTGAATAAGCCTTGAATTAACTCCCTGTTTCCCATGGCATAACCTGCCCTTAGACCAGCAAGGGAAGCTTCCTTTGAAAAGGTACGGACAATCAGAAGGTTGGGAAAGGATTTTATGAGGGAAAGCGCGGAACTTTCAAGAGTAGAACTATCTGGAACCGTGCTTTCTGGAGCCGCAAATGCAATATATGCCTCATCCACAATAAGCACGATATTTTTTTTCAATGCGGCTTCAGCAATAATTTTTACATTGTCAAGCGAAAGAAGAATTCCGGTGGGCGCATTAGGATTTGGAAAAATGATTCCGCCGCAATTCCCGGCAGAAATTTCATTTACATAGGAATTCGCATTAATTGAAAAATCTTCATCGAGCGGAATTTGTGTGAAAGGGATATTCCATAAGCCGCAGTAAACAGGATAGAAGCCATAGCTAATATCCGGAAATAAAACACATTTTTCTTCCCTTCCAAAAAAAGCACCAAAGGCAAAAGCCAGAACTTCATCGGAGCCGTTTCCGGGAAAGACTTCCTCCCTATTCAAACCATAATGACCGGCAATAATATCCCTTAATTGAATTGAATCCGGATCGGGGTAGAGACGGAGTTTTTCATTTGCCGCATTTTTAATAGCCTCAATAACAAGGGGAGAGGGCGGATAGGGGTTTTCGTTGGTGTTTAATTTAATGAGTTTCTTATTAGCCGGCTGTTCTCCAGGAGTATAGGGTTCTGTATTTTTAATCCTTTCAGTCCAGAAAACACTCATTTTGCAGGTTTTCCTAGGGGTTTACTTAAGTGTCTTCGCTGTAGCTCTGAAAGTACATCTTCAATTGTAATGCCTTCCTTGCTCATTAATACGGTAGCAAAATAAATAAGGTCTGCGGCTTCCCAGATCTTCTCATCCCTTGTTTGTGCAAGGCAGAATTCTTCCGCCTCTTCCATGATCTTTTCTCTGACTAGTTTGTCATCCAGAGTGGCTGTATAGGAGCCCTTTACTGGATTTTTAAACCTGTCATTGATAATATTTTGTAAAAAGTCCCAGGTAAATTTACGGGATGGAAAAAAGCATGACCAGTTTCCAGTATGGCAAATTGGGCCGGCAGGATCCACAATGGCTAGAATTGCATCGGCATCGCAGTCCATCCTAATGCGGATTAGGTCCAGGGTGTTACCGGAATTTTCTCCCTTCATCCAGAGTTTGTTTCTGCTTCTGCTGTGGAAACAGAGTTTTTTCCTTTTAAAGCTTTCGGATAATGCAATTTTATCGGTGTAACCTGTCATTAATATTTGACCGTCACTGCTTTGGGCAATGAGGGGAAGGAGGCCATTTTCCGCTTTTTTCCAGTTTAAGGATGAAATAAAGGCATCTGGAAGAGAAATATCACCTCTGTATAAGGCCATGCCCAATTGCACATCACAGCCCATGGAGCTTAGCTCCTCAATTTCGCCTAAGGTGGAAACTCCTCCTGCAACGCAGATATTGCCGGAAAAGGCCTTTCGCAGCTCCCTTACCTGCTCCATATTTATTCCGGTCATTGTCCCTTCCCTTTCCACGCATGTAAAAAGAAGGCCACCGGTATGCTTTTCAAGGGATTTGGCTGTTTCTATAAGGGGAAGTCCTGTATTTGTTTTCCAGCCGTCAATAACAATTTCTCCGTTTCTGGAATCAACCGCAACAATTAAACGTTCTCTGCCAATTTTTTCGGCAAAGTCTTCCAATAGGGGAAAATTTACAGAGTATGGTTTTGGCCCATTTGCGGCATTGGCGGCACCGGCATCATGGACTGCAGCAGGCCTAAAAACACTTGAGCCAATAATTATTTTTTTTGCACCAAGACTTACAAGCTCTATAGCCTGTTCAGCCGTTCTAATGCCTCCCCCTACCCTGCATTCGTAGGATTGTAAAAGGGGTTTTATCATTTCTATGTTATGCGACAAGGATACAAAATTCGATGCTCCGGGCAGCTCCTTACCCATTGCTGCATTTAGATCGATTACCGCAATTTCTCCGCATAAATCAAAATCTTTTGCAAGCTCTCCGGCATTGTCCTTTTCTAAAATAATATCTTTTCCCTGTTTTAACTGGACAACCTTTGAATCCAGAATGTCTATGGATGCAATTACCATTTTACTTCCACCTTCTGCGATTCAAGGTAATTTTTTATTTCCCTAACGGTGGTTTTGCCGTAGTGAAGCAATGATGCTGCCAGGGCAGCGTTTACATTTGTTTTAGTCAGCACCTCGCCTATCTGTTCGATACTTCCAGCTCCGCCGGATGCAATAACGGGAATATCAACGGCATTGGAAATAGCAGAACATAGCTCTAGATCGTAACCTTCACCGGTGCCGTCCGCATCAATGGAATTAAGCATGATTTCACCTGCGCCAAGAGTCTCCGCTTTTTTTGCCCATTCTACAGCATCAATTCCTGTATCTACCCTGCCGCCGGCCGAATATGCATTCCAGGAATTTCCGCTGACGCGTTTTGCGTCAATTGCCAATACAACAGCCTCTTTTCCGCCGAGTGAAGCCATTTCAGACAGGAGGGCAGGTCTTTCAAGGGCGGCACTGCAGAGGCTCACCTTGTCCGCACCTGCATTCATTAGCTCTTCCATGTCCTTAAGGGATCTTACGCCGCCTCCGGCACAAATTGGAATTTTAATCTTTCCCTTTGCATTTTTTATTAGCTCTATTAGAGCAGCCCTGCTATTTTCATTTGAGCTAATGTCCAGAAAGGCAATTTCATCTGCACCATCCTTAAAATAGCGTAATGCGTAATCGAGAGCTTCTCCAAGTTCCTTTAACTCTTCAAATTTAATTCCTTTAACAAGAATTCCATCCTTTAAATCGAGGCAGGGAATAATCCGTTTTGCAATACCGCTATTACTCATGCAAGAACCCCTTTTGTTGAAGGAATTGCATTGCTGAAAACAGGATCTATCTTACATGCCTCATTCAGAGCCCTTCCCGCTGCCTTGAAAATTGCTTCTATCATATGATGTGGGCTGCGTCCCCTGATTATGTCAAGATGCATGGTAAGACCGGCATTATTTGCAAAGCCCTGCCAAAAGTCATAAATTGTATCGCCCTGAAAATATGGGGCAATGGAAAAGTCCTGTGAAAGAAGGGAATCGGGAGCTTCAAAGACAAGATGAGTCCGTCCGCAAATATCTACAACAGCCCTTGCAAGGGTTTCATCCATCGGAAAATAGCAGCTTCCAACACGTTTGATTCCGCGTTTTTCCCCAAGAGCTTTGGAGAAACATTGGCCAAGCACAATTCCCGTATCTTCCACAAGATGATGCTGATCAACCACAAGATCGCCCTTTGCTTTGATTTCTAAATCAAAAAAACCATGCCCTGCTAAAATTGTTAACATATGGCTCATGAAGCCGATTGGATAATCGATTTTGATGTTTCCAATACCGTCTAGATCCAGTTTAATGGTGACGGAAGTTTCTTTTGTGGTTCTTTCAATTTCTGCAATACGGCTCATTTCTTTCTCCTCGTTTTAAGGTATAACCTTCCTAAGATCATATTCAACAATATCCATAGCTCCGGCATTCTTCAAGACAGGAATGATGGATGCTACATCATTTTTTCTTACTGCAATCTTTACGGCAAAACCTTCATTATTATGCAGGGGTGCCACAGTCGGGCTCATCATGGAAGGCAGAACCATTATAAGCTGATTGAATTTTTCCCCGGGTACATTCATTTCTAACATTACCCTGTCCCTGCCGTCCAATACTGCCCTGAAGAGCATGGCAAGCTCCTCTATGCGCCCCCTCTTTTCATCGTCCTGCATGGCTTCCTTTGATGCAATGAAATGCGTGCTGGATTCCATAAGGGAAGAAATTATTGTAAGACCGTTATCCCTCAAGGTCTGGCCGGACGATGTATTGTCTATAATCATATCGGCATCATCGGGGGGAAAGACCTCAGTCGCTCCATAAGTGCGAAGGAGACGGAAATCGAAGGCATTGGCCTTTAACCAGTTTTGGGAAATATTCATGTATTCGGTAGCCACAACGATTTTTTTATTTTTTAACGATTCCACATCGACGGAAGCAGGAATGGCGGAAACTATTTTAACATTGTCAAAACCCAGATCCATTACCACTTCCACATCGGAGCCGCTCTCCCTAATCCAGTCCAGACCGGTAAAACCGGCATCATGGCTTCCAAGTTCTAGAAGCTCTGCCACATTCTGGGGCTTCATTATTTTACAATCCATCCAGGGGGCGGCAATTAGAGGCCTGTAAGTTCTGTCGGCAAGAGAAATGGGATAACCTGCATCCGCAAAGAGGTGCTCCACCTTGTCGTAAATTCTTCCTTTGGGAATCAATATTCTTAGTTTCTTCATACTAGCTCCTTATGCTCAAAGAATGGTTAACCATCTTGATTTATCAGGGAAATAATCTCATGAATTAAATACATCCTGTCATCCAGTTCGGCAATCTTATCCGCGCAAATAATCAGTTCATCGCTTAAATGCTTGGGAATATGCTCCTTATACTTATAGCGTACCTTATGTTCAAGACTAGCCCAAAAATCCATTGCCGCAGTACGGAGTTGAATTTCAACCGGTATTACTTCATTTTTTCCGGAATAAAAAACAGGTATTTCAAGAATCAGATGAAAACTGCGGTAACCGCTTTCCTTTGGCTTGCTAATATAATCCTTTTCCTTTTTTACGGCGGTGTCAGGAATGGTTTTTAATATTTCCGCTAAATGGTAAATATCCTTTCCATAAGAGCAGATAATCCTAACTCCCGCAATATCTGTTATATAATTTCTTGCATTCTCTGCGGTAATTTCTAGTTTTGAATTCTCAAGTTTTTTTGCAATATTTTCAATTGCCTTTATTCTGGATTTAACATGCTCTATGGGGCTTTGGTTGTTGAAGTGCCTTAATGCATCGAAAATTATCTGCATCTTGGTCATTAGCAGTTTTTGACCCCATTCATACATCAAAAGCAAATCCTGCATTTTTTTATTTTCTTCACCGTTGAAAAAAGCCATACTATGTTCTATTCTCCTGGAAAGGAAGCGTTATTGTAAAAAGAGCTCCCCTTCCTTCCATATTGTTTCTTGTATTGTCTTTAGAATTGCTTTTCGAGACATTTTCCGCTCTTATGTTTCCGCCATGCTGTTCCACAATGGACTTTACAATGGAGAGCCCAATCCCATGATTCCCGCCTTCTCCCTTGTAAAAACGTTCATAAATATGGGGCAGGAGATCCTCACTTATACCTTCGCCGTCATCCCTTACCATAATTAAAATACCGGCATTTGTTTTACGGCAGGAAATATTAATCTCCGATACTGCATAGCGTATTGCGTTTGACAGCAGGTTTTCCACGGCTCTTGAAATGAGCTCTGCGGTACATTCAATATAGAACTCACCTTCTTCGAAATCATGTACAATAGCAAGGTTCCTTGCTTCCGCCATTACCTTATGCCTTGCAATACATTCCATGATAATTTCGGCAAGGTCTGCCCTTTCTATACTATAGTTAGTCGTAATATTGTCTATTTTAGAGATATAGAGCAAATCCTTTACCATTTCGGTCAGCCGCTGTGTTTCAAAAAGGATGGTTTCGCTTGCGTTTTTGGGCTCCATAAGGCCGCATTGTATGCCTTCCGCATAACATTGAATAGACATAAGCGGAGTGCGAAGTTCATGAGAAACATTTTGGAAGAAGGTTTTCTGCTCCGCATCATAAACATCGAGCTGCTTTGCAGATTTATTTAAAAGCATATTAAGGTCTTCAAATTCTCTGTCCATGAACCTGTAATCTATGGAAGTAAATTCTCCCCGGCCTATGTTTAAGGCAAGCTGACCGAGCTTCTGAATTGGCTGGGTAATGGAGCTGGAAAGGAAGAATGCTACAAAGACCGCGACAACGAACATAATTAAAACAAGTACAATTAAAAAGAGGTTAATCTCGCTGGCAAAATTGGAGAGCCCGGTAATATCCACATAGATAACCCAGTGCGCGCTTTCATTTGTTTGGATGATGGGCAGGTGGTGGGAAGAAACATAGAAGGTTCCATTAAGGGTATTAATCCTTCTGTTGAATAAACCGTCAATATTAATTTCTCCCTCCCTAATAGCCTCGTATATTTCCATTGCCCTGTCCGAAATTACATGGTTTCCAAGAAGATTTAATTCATTGTCCATGACAAACATACTTGCCTCTATGCGGAAATCATTCCTTCTAAGTGTAACAGCCATGGCTCTCTCATTGAAAATTTCGCGTGGAATTTCAAAGAGAGCGGTGCCAACAAACCTCATTTCATCCTGTAAAATTTCCCTCGATCTTTCGAGCTGACTTACTGCACTATTATATATATAACGGGAAGCTGCCACATTAAATATAAATCCTATGAGAGAGAAAGTAAGGAGGAGCATTATAAATATAACAAAGAATATTCTAGTTCGAATATTGAATTTTCTGTTCATTACTGTCCTGTAAATGTTTCTCGGTCATATTCCATACGCCTAAAAATGGCCTTTACCCGCATTACAAGGGCCATTGGACTAAAAGGCTTTATGATATAATCATCGCTGCCCAAATCCAGTCCGGTTGCATAGTCCAGATCACTGTCTCTGGCTGTAAGCATGATAATGGGGACATGGCTTAATTTCCGCAATTCCCTGCATATAACAAAACCATTGGATCCGCTCATCATTACATCTAAAATTACCAAATCCGATGGATCTTTCTTGAAAGCTTCCATTAATAAATCCCCGCTCTCAAAATCCTCGACTAAAAAGCCTGCGTTTTCCAAGAAGGTCTTTATTGCGAGCCTAATATTGCTTTCATCGTCTGCAATGTATATTTTCTTTGCCATTTTTCATCCTTTTTAACCATAGCATAACAATGGATGCTTTTCCTATGGTTTATCTGCTTAATTTGATGATACAATTTATTCATGTACAGTTTAAGGGTGGAAGCGGGTTTTTCTGCCGCTCATTTTTTAGCAGATTATAACGGTAAATGCGAGAATCTTCATGGTCATAACTATGTAGTCCGCCTATGGGTTAAGGGCAGGGAACTTAATCAAAATGGAATGCTTGTCGATTTCTCCCTTCTTAAAAAGATCCTGAAAGAAGTGATTTATCCTCTGGATCATAAAAACCTGAACGATATGGATTTTTTCCAGAATAATCCAAGTGCGGAACGCATTGCAGCCCATATTTACAGGGAAGCAGAGGCAAAACTGCCGGATGGAATTATTGCCGAAGCGGTGGATGTTTTTGAAAACACCGGCAGCATGGCAAGATATTCTCTTGCTTAAATAACTTTTATTTTCTCCCAGCGGCCGCTCTTCCATCTAAGGCCAAAACAGAGACTTCTGACTATAAAATCCATTCCCTGCGCTATCCAGACTCCTATTGGCCCAAGACCCAAATTAAAGGTAAGAATATATGCAAGTATTACCCTAACAAACCACATGGAAAGAATTCCGATTATCATTACAAATTTGGCATCTCCTGCCGCCCTTAATGCTGCGGGCGGGGCAAAGCTGGTGGACCAGGCAAGAGCCATAAAAATGGAGATTAATCCGATAAAATCATTGGCGGCAGATTCGGCTTCCGGACTGAGGTTGAACATTCCAATTAAGGGACTGCGGAAAACATAGATTAGAATGGATACAAGGGCCACCGAAACCCATGTTAAACCCACCAGCTTGTATGTATGTTTTTTTGCTGCCTTATAATCGCCTGCTCCAATGGACTGGCCGACTACGGTCATCATTGCAACAATGAAGGCATTGCCGCTCATAAAGGCAAAGGAATTTATTGTTCCTGCAACAGCGTTAGCCGCCATAATGCTTGTCCCGAAAACCGGGAAAATTCTCTGGGTAAAAAGCCTTCCGAACTGGAACATGGACTGCTCCAATGCGGCAGGGATCCCAATATTGAAGATCCTTTTTGCCATACTCGGTAAGAATTTTAATTTCAATAAACCGGCTATGGAAACGGGTGAATTTTTTTTCTTTATTAACATGGAAAAAAGAATGAAACATGCAACAGATCTGCTGACTAAGCTGGAAAGTCCCAGCCCGATAATTCCAAGGTTAAACCCATATAGAAAGATAAAATTGCCGCCTATGTGCATGATATTGACAAGAATGGAAACCATCATCGGGGTCTTGCTGTCGCCTGACGAACGCATCAGGGCGGCGGAAGCATTGTAGAATCCCAATAAGGGATAGGAAAGTGCAGAAATGAAAAAATAGATCATTGCAGGTGCCATTACATCACTCTCTATTTCTCCGTAAAAGAGGTATATAATGGGTTCCCGGAAAATAAGGGTTAATGCCGTAATAATTAGAGAGATAAAGCATACAATGTATACAAGCTGTTTTGAAGCAATGCGGGAATTCTCATAATCGTATCTGCCAATGTATTGACTGCAGACAACCGCCCCACCTGTAGACATTGCAATAAAGGCAATTATTAAAAGCTGATTTATATTAACGATTATATTAACCCCGGACATGGCCGCTTCCCCGACCGTGCTGATCATCAAGGTGTCCGCGGTTCCCATGCTTACAGCAAGGATCTGCTCTATTACAAGGGGCCAGAGCAGCCGGAACAAGGCCTTATTATTCCAGCGATCGTTAATTGACAGGGAAGCGCTTTCGCTCACAGATTTGCCGCCCTGATTTCGGCAGGGAAGAGATCATCATCTTCCGGCTGTCTTGGATCGAAGGGCCAGGAAACAATGGTATAGTTTACAATGTCATGCCAGGTTAAATTTTTTCCGGTACTGTTATTCCCCCAGGTTGAGCAACCGAGCGACATTGTATTGGGAAGGCCGTTAAACCATGCTCCGCTGTTTCCGAGGGTCTGGGGTTGGTTAACAAGGATGCGGCTTACCTTCATACGCAATGCCATTTTATTTACAAGCTCGTCATTATTGGCATGAATTCCGCAGCTATGCCCCTTTCCCTGGTATTCAAGAATTTCTTCCATCTTATTTAAAGCATCGTCAAAATTTTCGGCTCTTATAAGGGAGCTTACAAGAGAAAGTTTTTCTCCTGTTAGGGGAAAGTCCCTGCCTATTCCGCCGTTTTCTTCTGCAAGAATGAATTTTTTGTTTTCCGGAATAACAATGCCGGAAATTTCTGCGATTTTTTTCAAGTTTGCAGCGGCAATATCCCTGTTTAAAAGGATTTTTTCCGGCCAATCCGGCCAAAGGGCTTTTTGGAGCTTTTCCTTTTCGGCACTCTTATCCCTGATTATATAAGCACCGGCTTTTTCAAAGGCATTAATAACATCATCATAAATATCCTTATGAACAATAACATTGTTTTCCGATGAGCAGGAGGAAGAGTTATCGAAAATTTTTGAACGCATAATTTTTTCGGCAGCATCCATTATATCGGCAGAGGGATCTATATAGGTTGTGGCATTTCCGGTTCCAACCCCTATTGTTGGAATTCCTGAAGAATAGGCAACCTTTACCATTGGGGTTCCGCCTGTTGCTACATTAAAATCTACCGCTTTTAAAAGCTCATTGGATGTTTCTGTAGAAACATGTTCCGGCTCTATACAAAGTACAAGATCTTCGGGGGCGCCATATTTTTTTAAGATACTTCTAATGTATTCTACTATGAGAGCGCATGTTTCCTTTGCCCTTGGGTGGGGAGCAAGTATAATTGCATTGCGGCTCTTAAGGGCCCATAATGCCTTTACCATGGGAGTGGCTTCTCCGTTGGTAACAGGGAGAAGAACCCCTATTACACCCATTGGTTTAATATACTTTGCAAGCTGTTTTTCGTAATCCCTTTCCACTATACCAACGGAAATTTCGTTCTTCATGCCGGCATAGCATCCCTTTACCTTATTATATATTTTCATTGCCTTGTCTGCTTCCACACCCATCCGGGATTCTTCCACTAGCTTAGCAGCAATTCTCTTCCTGAAGTCTTCCTTACAGCAGAACCAGGCACAGGCGGAACTTAATTCATCCACCTTTTTTTGATCAAAGTTTTCTGCTATTTTCTGTGCAATTCCCGCCTTCTTTACAAGGTTCTTAATATATTCCTTAACTTCCATTTAATTTTCCTCCGTTTTTACTCTTCTTTTATCTTTTTTGGTACTAAAAATCTTAAAATTCCCATAAAATACTTATCTCTGCCAAGGGCAAGGAATAATATTCCCATAGCAAGAAAAATAAGGCCGTTAATTAAAATGGGAAGGCCCATGGAAATAATCCTATTATGCGAAATAAAAAGTAAATTAATATGGGGCGATAATAATAAAACGGGCAGGAGGGCAAGTGAAGAGAAAATAAGAATTTTTAGCGCATAATAAAGAGCGGATCTTAAACTCCCGCCAAGCTTAACGAAGGGATTTTTACCAAGGAAGTAAAGGAGAGCTGCGGTATTTACGGCACTTGCAAAGGAGAGCGCAATGGCAATTCCAGCTCCCTGAAAACGAAAGGCAAGCAAGGATGCTAAAAGCATATTTACTCCAAAAGAAATAATACCGGCAATTGTAGGAGACTTTGTATTGCTTTGAGCATAAAAGGCGGGAGCCAGAATGCGGTTTAGTGCAATGAAGTAAAGCCCCGGCATGTGGAAGGTGAAGGCCCTTAATGTTAGAAAAACAGATTCCTCGCCGAAGCTGCGAGTCTGGAAAAGGAGACGGATTAAATTCTCTCCCTGAGAAAGAGCAAAAAAGGTTATGGGAATGCAGATTAGCGCAATAATATTTATTGCAGAAGAGAGATTCCTTGTAAAAATTTCCCACTGTCCTGTTTTTGCATATTCTGCAAGATCGGGCAATAGAACCGTTCCAATGGAAACGGCAAAGATGCCTAGGATGAGCTCCTGGAGTCTTAGCGAATATTGCAAACTTGAAACAATGCCGGAGCCTGCATTTCCGGCAAGGGCTGTGGAAACAAGATCATTTAACTGGTAGGCTGCCATTCCAATAATCGTAGGTCCAATTAAAATGAGAACCTTTCTTGTTCCCGGATTGTTAATTGCCTTTTTAATTCCTGTAAAAAAAAATCTTAGCTTCATTTTATGTTTAAGCACAAAGGGAAGCTGAATGATCGCCTCCATGGCTCCGCCGATTATTATTCCTGTTGCCATGGCTCTTGCAGGGTTCTACATATAGGGACTTAATAAATAGGTTGATAGTATCGTTATGAGGTTAAGGAGTATGGGTGCAAGACCGGATGGAGTAAAAATTCTAAGCCCGTTTAAAATGCCTTGAAAGAAGGCAGCAAGGGAAATAAATGCAAGGAAGGGAAACATTATCCTTGTAAGAAAAATGGTTTCGTTAAATTCTTCCATCCCGAAAAAACCAATTATTAAGGGACAGATAATTATTCCTGCAATAACCGTTAGGCTTACAAAGAAGGTAAGAAAGGTGAGGAAGGATGATAAAAATTCTTTGGTTTCTTCCCTATTTTCTCTTAATAAATATTCCTTAAAGGTTGGAATAAAGGCAACAGCAATGGAACCTTCGGCAAAAAGACGCCGAAGCAGATTGGGTATCATAAAGGCTACGGAAAAGGCATCGGAAAGTGCTGTTGTACCAAGAAAAGCCGCCTTGGTCATTTCCCTTGCAAGGCCGAGAACCCTGGAAACAAGGGTAAGAAGGGACAAGCTAGAGCCATGCTTTAGGAGATCCTTATTACGATCACTATTACGATCACTATTACGATCACTATTACGATCACTATTCCGGTTTTCTTCGCCGGAACCGCCGTCTTCAGCGGGTTTTTTCATTAAATTTTTTGCCCATTAAAAAGGAACGGATGAGGTTGCGTGATGCAAAGCCAAGATCCCTTTTACTGTCAGCGATCATCGCATCGAGGGAGGTCTGGCCGCAGGCAATGGAAACAGCATAGTCAAAGGTATCAAGCAGAAGAACCGGATTGCCCCTTAAGCCTCCGGACAAGAGCGCAACAGGAATGCCCATCTTGCGGCTCTCCCTTGCAACAACGGAGCAGAGCTTTCCGCCTGCAGTCTGATCGTCCGTCATGCCTTCGCCGGTAATAACAAGATCGGCCTTGCT
>Ga0099364_10007675_pt1 | contig 15345 bp, 15 predicted proteins | sample TergutTh196P3_FD_73070 | JGI IMG/M metagenome (GOLD analysis project Ga0099364, IMG submission 73070) | Microcerotermes parvus P3 segment gut microbial communities from Pointe-Noire, Republic of the Congo - Th196 P3 | ecosystem: Host-associated > Arthropoda: Insects > Digestive system > Gut ... | reverse complement strand
TCTGCAAAATTTTTATTTTGCAGAGTTGCTTGTTAAAATATTTTCTATACGTTTTAAGTCCTCTAGCGAATCGGCGCCATAAATTTCATAGTTATTCATGGCTTTGCAAACTCCGACTTTATAATCATTTTCAAAAAATAATTTAGGCACGTCCGTTAAATAATATTCTCCGCTCTTGTTATTATTTTTTAAATATTTTAATTGCTCGAAAAGTTTTTTTGAATTATAAATACCTACGAGCGTATTATATTCTTTAATTTGCTTTTGTTCTTCCGTACAATCTCTGTTTTCTACGATTTTAAGAAAATTTCCGGAATCATCGCGGACAATTCTGCCAAGCGTTAAAACGTCGTCAACTTCACAGGATAAAATCGTGCAGTCATTTTTATTTTTAATATGTTCGTTCCGCAAATATATAAGAGTTTCCCGCGTTATAAGCGGCATATCGCCGGAATGTATCAAAATATCGCCGGCAAAATCTCCGACCGCTCTTTCTGCGCACCTAACTGCTGCCCCTGTTCCGTATGCTTTTTCCATGTCCTGTTCTACGAACATATATTCTGGAAATGCTTCCATGACGAGCTCTTTTAAATATCCTACTATCATTATTATATCTTTTTTAGTTTTGATAAAATCTATTGATTTTAAAACATAATGCAAGAGCGGTTTCCCCGCAGCTATTCGCATATGTTTAGGTATTTGCGCTTCGTCGGATTGCAGGCGTGTCCACCTGCCCGCCGCTAAAATTACAGCTTTTATGTTATCCATGAAATTCCTCCATTAATTATAATTTAACTATAATTTAACTAAATTATATTGCAATATTTAGATTGATATGTTAATATATAGTTAATTTAAATAAATAAAAAAATTTTGAAAGGCTTTTATATGAGTAAAAAGAAAATTTTAAGCGTGTTCGGCATCCGTTCAGACGCTATAAAAATGGCTCCGCTTGTACTTGAAATAGCGAAATATCCAGATATATTTGATAATATAGTCTGCGTCACGGCACAGCACCGCGAGCAGCTCGACCAAGTTTTAGATATTTTTAAAATAGTTCCTGATTATGATTTAAATATCATGCAGCCAAGGCAAACCCTTTCGGGCGTGACAAGCAGAATGATTGAAAAATTAGACGCTGTTATGAAAGAAGTCCAACCTGATATTGCTTTGGTTCACGGAGATAACGCGACTTGTTTCAGTGCGGCATTGACAGCTTTCTATAATAAAATAAAAGTAGGTCATGTCGAAGCAGGTTTGCGCTCCGGCGATAAATTTTCGCCGTTCCCAGAAGAAACCATCAGAATTTTGACGGGTAATATTGCGGACCTGCATTTTGCACCTACAAAAGCAAACGCCGATAACCTTTACAGGTCAAATATCCATGACAATGTCTATATCACAGGAAACACGGTTATCGATGCGCTTCATCTGATGATTAAAGATAATTATAAATTTAAAAGCAAAGCCTTGCAAGCTATTCATTTGTCAGGGAAAAAAACTATATTCATGACAATGCACAGGAATTTCGGCGAAGCCATGCACAATATTTTTGGTGCCGTAAAACAAATCGCTTTGCAGTATTCTGACAGCGTGCAGATAATTTACGCAGTTCACAAAAACCCGGCGATTACTGAACCGGCGCGCGAAATGCTCGGAAATATAGATAATATTTATTTGACCGAGCCGCTTGATGTTGAGGACACGCACAATTTAATGAATAAAAGTTATTTTATTCTCACGGATTCCGGCGGACTTCAGGAAGAAGCCCCTGCGCTCGGCAAACCTGTGCTTGTATGCAGAACAGAAACCGAAAGACCTGAAGCCGTTGAAGCCGGAACCGTTAAAATTGTTGGTGTTTCCTGCGAAAATATATATAAAGAAGCTGTAAATATTTTGGATAATCCTAAAGAATATGAAAAAATGGCGCGCGCGGTAAATCCTTACGGTGACGGGCAAACTTCTAAAAGAATTGTAAAAATTCTGCAAAAATATTTTAATCTTTGATTTTCTTTATTATTTCTCTTAAAATTTTAACATTATTTAGAATTTTGAATAAAATACTAATATAATAATTTTTAGGAGGAATATAACCTTGACAAAAAATTTAAAAACTAAAATTGATGATAAATTAAACAAAAAAATTTATTTTTCTTCCGCGAATACTGCCGCCGGACTTGTCAATTATTCAAGCCCTGTTTTCAATCCGCAGAATTTTGACAAAATTTATATAATAAAAGGTATTTTCGCGCAAAATTTTATATCAAAAATAGCGGAAAAATATTCGTGCGAGTGTTTTCTTAATCCGGTAAATCCGGCAAAAACAGACGGTTTAATCATAAATAAAACGGCTGTAATCGACGGCGTATTCGCGAATTATGACGAATCGCTCTACCCTGCCCTTATTATAAATCTCGGCGAATTTTGCGATTTAAATATTCTCAATCAAAATAAAGAGCAAATTTCCAGAATTATAAAACAGAAACAAACCATTAATAAATTGACTCGTAAATTTTTAAAAGCCGCAAGCGAACTCGCAGATTATTTTTTAGAATTATCCGCAGAATATTTAAACGAAAAAAAATTAATATCCGCCATTGACAGAATTTTAAATAAGCGTTTAATTGACATAAAAAATATACAGACTGACTATAGATTTATAAATTCCGTTGCTGCCGGAGAACTGGATACCCTCGAAAAAGAAGCGAATAAAATATTTTATATCTCAAACGAATACTTAACCGGTTTTCATTTCATGCGTTATATCGCGAAAAAAACAACCGGTTCAAAAATTATTTGTCCGGACGCGTCCGATATAAAAAATATCCGCGCCGTATATATTAACGATGAAAAAATCTTGTTTGCGCTGCAATCTAAATCCGAAAAATTATACGACGATAAATATAATCACATAAATATGGAAAGATTTGTCAGCCCTGACTTAAAAAAAGCGCATAAACAAAAATTAAAATTTATAAAAAAGACGTATGACGCGCTAATCGCAGAAGTAAAAGATTGCTTTACAAACATAGATAGTTTGAATAAAGAGCTTGAAAAAATTTACGCCCAGTCTTTAGATTATGACGCTCAGCAAAAATTTACGACAGATTTTCTAAAAAAATTATAGATACTGAGCGCGTTCGCCGCCGATATATTTAGGTCGCGTGCGCGCGAATTTTATATCTGTTTCACCGAGTTTTTTTACGCCGTCCAGTTTTATCGGCACGGCTACGTGTTTTAAGTGCATACCGATGAAGGTGCCGCCTATATCAATTCCAGCATCAGCCTTGATATACTCTGCAAGCACAGGTCTTCTGAATAATTTATAAGCCGCCGCCGCTGTGCTTCCGCCCGCTTTTTCGTGCGGAATCGCGCTTACAATTTCAAGTTTTTCTCTCCGGGCAAGCTCGCGTTCGACAACTAAAGCCCTGTTTAAATGCTCGCAACATTGAAAAGCAAGATTTATCTGCAAAGCAGTAAACTTGTCAATCAACATTCCGGCTATTAATTCGCCTGTTTCATACGAAGGGGACTTCCCTATCATTGCGCCTGTAATTTCGCTTGTCGAACAGCCTATCACAAGAATATCTCCGGCTGTCAAGTTTGCGGCTTGCTCGAATTTATCCAGTATATTTTTAAATTCATATGCTATCATATATATTTTTTACTCCCCGGAAGATATAATTTCGCCTTTTTCTATTCTGTAATAAACTCCGTCCTTGAAATATATTCCGCTCCATCTTTTATTTTTATTAAATTCTCCCTCAAAATACGAACCGTCGGTAAATAATAATCTGCCTTGTCCATGAATATATCCGTCGGCAAATTCACCTTCGTAAATGTCCCCATCAAGCGAAATATATCTTGCTTTTCCTGTAAATTTATCTAACCTTATGCAATTAAAATAATGCAGCCACCCGTTTGGAGCGAGAGTTGTCCCCTGTGAAAAATTTTGTAAATACTGCGTTTCCGGCGGCATTATATTATTTTGCGCGTTAAGTTCATCTTTTAACCTGCTTATATTCAAAAGCGAATGATAAAATTCCTGATAGCTTATAAATTCTTCGGGATTAAAATTATTATTATTGTCTACGCCCATTATGCCTGTAGAAACTGCGTATTTTACGGAAGAAACAGCCCATTCCGCAACTTTTGAAGCGTCGCCGCTTTCTAAGTCAGCTTGCACAATATCGCTTATTCCGAACAAAGAAGCGACTCTGGTAAAAATAATCGCGGCTGTCTGCTTCTGTATTTTAGCGCCCGGATTAAACCGTCCGTTATCCAAGTTTAATATTCCCAGTTTATCTAAAAGATAAATGTCTTCCGCATCTGCAATATCATAAACAAAATTTTGCGGTATAACTTGATTCCGGCTGATACCTGCTCGTTTTAAAAGCTCGGTTTCGTCTATATATTTATATAAAAACGGCTGTAAAATCAAAGCCGTATCATATCTTGTTATGTCATGCGTGTTAAGACCATGGATTCCCCATAAAATAATACCGCGCGCTTTCGCCTCTCTTACAGAATTTTGCGCCCATCTGCTTGCCGGGTCAGGCATACAGTTGAGCAGAAATTTTTCGTTTTTAAGGGTTGTGAAAATATTTGTCAACGTCTTGCTTATCATTTCTATTTTATCATGCACGGGCTTTTTAGCTCCATCGCCGTAAGAACTCACATAACGAGGCTGCATAACTGCGTAAGTAAAAGTCTCCGCGAAATCTTCCCAAAAATTCACAGACGAATATTCGGACAGATAATAGTCGAAATACTTGTGGTCAAGCTCAATCCTGTAAAGTCTGCTGTAATTTATATTATACGGATAACCTGATTGCTTTGCTAAATCCGTGAAAAATTTATCTATCGGCTTTATTATATTTTTTAATTCAAGCGTAAGAGTCAGCTTGTGAGCAAATTCGTGCAACAGAACGTCATGAAAAGTGTTTCCGTCCTCTATTGAAATATGCGCTTTATTCACGAATATATTGCCGTCGCTGTGATAATCATAATCAGAGCTGAAAAAGCCAACTCTGGAGTCGTTGTCCGGCTGATATATAATATTAAGCGTCGGAGTACCGTTCAGGCTTTTTATGTAATCGTTTACTTCTTTAACGAATCCGTCCGGCAGCATTGCGAAAGTGCTTTCTATATCCTGCAAAACCAACAGCTCCAAATCGGTGTGTTGTCTCGGCGGCTTGTAAAATCTCTCACCCAGCACGCTGTCGTCAATATTTATTATATATCCGAATTTTTCTTCCAAGTATGCGCGGTACTCCGCATGATTTTCACTTCGGGTGCGAGTTATATTTCTCGCTGAAACTTCAGCCGGATAAACTATAACAATGCCGAATAAGAATAAAAATATCAAAAGTCTTTGTAAAAATAATTTTTGCGCCTTGTTCATAATTTTGTTCCTCTTAAAATTATACTGCAAGGGGCTTTTTCAGCCCCCTGCCCCGCTTGTTTATAAATATTTCTTTAAATTGTCAAGACAAGTTTTGATTCCTGTAGCCGCGTCCGCTTCTTCATATTCCACTATAAAATATTCAGTATTCCCAAATTCCTTGCAATAATTTACAGTTTCAGCCCAGTCAATATCATCCTCGCCGATTTTGGCTTTATACCCCAACGCTTTAGAGTAAGGCTTCATGTGAATAGTCCTGTACCTGTTTTTATATTTTTTCAGGACTTCCACCGGGCAAACTCCGGTTTGCAAAGTATTACCCATATCAAGCTGTAAAACTACGTCCTCAACAGTATTTTTAGCTATAATGTCCCACGGGTAATCGTCGGTTCCGTCAAGTTTTACAAATTCGCCGGCATGCGAATGCATACCTGTATACATACCGTGCTTTTTTAATTGGGCGGCGATTTCGTTCATTTTGCCTGAGGCTTCAAGCCATGTATCCTTGTTTTCCATGTACTTTCCGGGAAGTCCCGGGATTATCAGATACTTGTTCCCTATTATCTTATTATACGAAACAAAGGCTTCCAGAATATCGGGGCTGAAAATATAATTGCCCGGAGTATGCCAACCGCAGCACTCAAGACCGATGTCGTCCAGCAATTTTTTTAATTCTTCCGCGCCCATTATAATATTGCCGAACATATCGACGGCATCATAGCCGCTGTCCTTGATTAATTTAAACGCTTCCGCCGGATTTTTAAAATAAATGTCGCGGATTGAGTAAATTTGAACACCTGTTTTTGCCATAAAATTTTACCTCACTTTTAAAATTATTTTTTATAACCGTTTTTATGATTTTTATGCCATTTCCAAGCTGACTCTATAATGCTCTCGATAGTTTTGTACTCACGCGCCCAGCCCAGTATTTTCTCGGCTTTTTCGCTCGATGCGATTAAAATATCAGGGTCACCGGAACGCCTTCCGGCAAATTCGCACGGAATAGGATGCCCCGTGACTTTGCGCGCCGCGTTTAAAATTTCAAGATTTGAATATCCTCCGCCGCTGCCCAGATTAAAATAATCTGATTTATTTTCGCGCTTTAAATATTCAAGAGCTTTTATATGCGCGTCAATCAAATCTTCGACGTGAACATAATCCCTTATATTTGTGCCATCCGGCGTATTATAATCATTGCCGTCTATTTTAAATTTATTACGTTTTCCATTGGGAATGAGAAGAATATTCGGTATCAAATGGGGTTCCGTATTGTGAGCTTCTCCGATTTCGCCTGTTTTATAAGCTCCGGCAACATTAAAATATCTCAACGCCGCGTACTTTAATCCGTGCGCTCTGTCAAAACATTCAAGCATTTTTTCTATTGCCAGCTTTGTTTCTCCGTAAGTATTTATAGGCTTTTGTTCAAAATCTTCGGATATCGGGATACTTTTAGGAATACCGTAAGTTGCGGCTGACGAACTGAAAACAATATAATTTATACCGTTTTCAACCATAGCATTTAAAAGTTCCAATGTTGCCCCGACGTTATTTTTATAATATTTATACGGCATTTTTTGACTTTCGGGAACTACCAGATAAGCGGCAAAATGTATAACCCCGTCAATTTTATTTTCTTTGAAGATTTTTTTCAATAAAATTTTATCGCTAATATCGCCTTTATAAAATTTTATCTCGTTCATATCCAGTGATTGCTCATGCCCTTCCGTGAGATTATCTATGACAACGACTTCATAATCTGCGCCGCATAATATTTTAACGCAGTGGCTGCCGATATATCCTGCGCCTCCCGTGACCAATACTGCCATGTAAACCTATCCTCCTTGACATTATAATCTATAATTTTCCCTGAAATATTTTTAACGCTTCGCGCAATTCGCCGGCTTTGTCCTCCGGCGCGCTCGGATTGCAATGCGCCCAAACGCCCGTTTCTGACGAAGCGTTAAACTGCTGAGTTTTAGCATCGCGCAAAAGCGTGTAAAATTCAACATGAAAGTGAAAGAACTTGTCAGTATTTTCCGAATTTACAGGCGCATTGTGCATACACATCATATATGGAAATCTTTCATATTTTTTGTTGTTTTCATCAAATAAATTATCATACATCCCAGTAACCATTTTAAAAGCCAGTGCTAGATTATTTTTTTCGCGCCCGTTAAACTCCGCGATATTTGATTTATGAGCTTTTGAAGCTATGTAAACCTGATAAACATATTCCGCGAAATACGGCACATATACGATAAAATCATCGTTTTCATACACCATGCGCCCGCCGAAATCCTGCTCGTCTTTATTTATATCGCAGAACATACATCTTTCTGTTTTTTCAAAATGCGCTCTAAAAGCATTTATTTCAAGCTCAATTCTTTTCGGGATAATAGAATACCCGTAGATTTGCCCGTGCGGATGAGGCTGTGTCACTCCGACAAGTTCCCCTCTGTTTTCAAAAATAAAAATATATTTAATATTTTCATCTTTTTTTATTTTCTCAAACCTGCAAGCCCATAAATCAATTATTTTGCGTATATGCTCCGGCGTGAATTCGCATATCGACGATTCATGTTCAGGCGAAAAAAGAATCACTTCACACTTACCGTACATCGGCGCGGCTTTATATAATTGGCTCCCGCCCGCCGTTTTATCAACCGGAGGCGGATTTGGCGACAACGCCGGAAAATCATTATCATATTTTAAAACTTCATAAACATCAGGCACTTTTCCTGAACCCGGGCAAAACGGACAATAATCTTTCGGCATATTCGGGCGGTTTTGCCTGTTTGAATTAATCATCACCCAATCGTCTATCAACGGATTAAATCTTATCTCTGCCATATTTAGCTCCTTTATTTTTCTATCGTATCTTTATAATATCATTTTTAAATTTATTTGTCAAGAAAAATTTACTTATATATTGATATATTTTAGTAACAATTTAATATTATAATATAATATGTAAAAATTTTAAGAAAAGGAGTCGCATATGATAAAGAAAACAGCGTTGTTTCATGATATGTCATGTTTCGGACGGTGCGCCTTATCCGTGATTATACCGATTATTTCAGTCTTGAAAATACAGCCTGTAATTTTCCCCACAGCTTTGTTTTCAACGCACACCGGCGGATTTACAGATTATACGTTTCTTGATTTAACCGGTGAAATAAAAAAAATAATTTTACATTATAAAAAGTTAAAATTAAAACCGGACTGCGTTTATACGGGCTTTCTCGGAAGTATCGAACAAATAGAAATCATTTCTGAATATATAAACGAACAGAAAAAATACGGCGCATTTATTTTTGTAGACCCTGTAATGGCGGATAACGGGCATTTATATTCGTCATATACGGAAGAAATGAAACGCGGCATGATAAAGTTAGCCGTTTCTGCCGATATTATCACTCCAAATATGACAGAAGCGTTTTTTCTGCTTGACATGGATTATCATCCTCCGCCGTACAGTCAAACGCTTGTCAACGATATGATTCGCAGGTTATGCGAATATAATATAAAACAAGTCGTTATAACAAGCGTCGATGTCCTTGACAAAGGCTATGGCGTAGTTTTCGGGGAAAATATAGAGAATGATATAAAAATAAATGAAATTTTTATCCGGCAAAGAGAAAAAAATTTTCCCGGAAGCGGTGATATTTTCAGCTCGGTTTTATGCGGATTAATTTTAAATGGGGTAAGTTTGAGCGAATCTATAGAAACCGCTGTGCAATTCCTGAATAAAATCATAGATTATACGATTAACGCAAAAACGCCGGGACGCGAAGGCTTGATTTTTGAGCAATTTTTAGATAATATTAAATATTCAGGCAATATAAAAAAATAAGAAAGGAAAAAAGAATGAAAAATTTAAAGAGCATAGTTTATACAGCAGTATTTGCCGCCCTTATTTTTGTCATGATAAGATTTCTGGGAATCATGGCGGGTAACGGTTATTATCATATAGGCGACGCATTTATATATCTTGCCGGGGTTTGTCTGCCTTTTCCGTATGCTTCGATTGCCGGAGCGATAAGCGGTTCTTTGGCTAATCTGACAAATCCTCCCGCAGTAATTTTTGCTCTGCCTACTTTTATCATAAAATCATATACAGCAATATGCTTTACAAATAAAAAAACTCGTATACTGTGCGCGAGAAACTTTATCGGGATAATAGCCGCGTCTGTTGTAACAATTATTGGATACGGTTCCGCGTATATTATATTTTTCGGTTTAGGCGGACTAATAAATTTATACGGCGATTTGGTGCAGGTTATTTTAAATGCCGTTATATTTATTATAATGGGAACTGCTTTTGATAAAATGAATATCAGAAACAAAATATTTAAAATATATAATTATTAATTAAATTCAGGAGGATATTTTTATGTTAAAAAAGATTGAACCCCGCGAGCTTCAAGGCAATATTTTCGAATTAATCGGCGATAAATGGATGCTTGTAACGGCGGCAAAAGAAAACGAAATCAACACGATGACCGCAAGCTGGGGCGGCATGGGCATAATGTGGAACAAGCCCGTTGCGAGCTGTGTTATCAGACCTGTGCGTTACACATATCAATTCGCGGAGCAAGCAAATTACTTTACGCTTACATTTTTTCCGGTGAAATACCGGAAGGCTTTAAATCTTCTCGGCACAAAAAGCGGCAGAGACGGCGATAAAATAAAAGAGAGCGGACTCACGCCTGTCAAGACAGATTTCGGCACTTTCTCGTTTGAAGAAGCAGACACAACGCTCGTATGCAAAAAAATATATTATCAGAATATAGACCCGAATAATTTTATAGACAAAGATTTAGATAAAAATTATCCGAATAAAGATTATCACAGAATGTATTTCGGCGAAATCGTCCAAGCCTTTATAAAATAATAAAAAAGTCCCGGATTTACCGGGATTTTTTTATTAATCAATATACAGGCACAAACCCGCCGCGCTCGCGTTATAATCTTTGGGGATTTGCAAATACTCGTTCTTGTAGAACAGCGAACTTATAGGAGAAAACGCGTTGCTCATTATCCAGTTTGCATATTCTTCAAGCATATCTTCCCGCGTCAGCGGCAATAATAATCTGTCGCATATTTCAGCCGCCCTGTCCGCATATTCTTCAGCAATATCTTTTAATAATTCATTCAGCACCGCATCAATTTTATCTTTATCCGAATTCTTTATAACCGGCATATTTAAATATAATTTGCCGTCTTTATTTTTTAATATATTCTGCGAGATAAAATTAGCCGCGTATTCTTTTTCATATTCGTCCGGTTTATATTCAGCGTTATCAAAAATTTTCATCAGCAGATTAATATTTTTATCGTTTATCCAAGTGTGCCTGTCCGTGCCGAACGGTTCTGCATCATATAAATTAGCAGTCCCTACTATGCCATGATTCGGCGTTTTATAATATCTGCCCATGTTGCTCCATGAAATGCCTTTATATTCGCCGGGGCGTTCGATTATATCGCTGGGGAAAGTCACGCCTGCCGCAATTCTATATTTTTTACCGTTATTTTCAGCAACTTTACCCGCCCATTTTGATTTATTTTTCTCCTGCATTATTCTGCCCATTTGAAACGCCGCGTAAACATATAATATCCAAAGCACGTATTCAAAATCAAATTCAGTCCATAATTTGCCTTTCAGTTCATATAATTTTTCTGTAACAGGTGCTTTAATATCACTGTAAAGGTCTGCTAACGCATACCAGAAATCGCTCACGGCTTGCTGCGGATAAATTATAAAATCTGTTAAATATTTGCCGTCCTGCGTGACTTTCAAGAATTTTCTCTCCGCAAGTTTTTTTATTTTATCCTCAAAATATGTCGGAGCAACGCATATTTCGTCCGCGATTTGCTCAATCGTTTTAGGCTCTTTCATGCACGATACAAAAATTTGCCTCTCTATCATATAGCTGTCCCCCCAAATATCTTCTGATATATTTCCGCCTACCCAAATATTTAATTCTGCCGGTTTAAAATTTTTATTCATATTTATACCCTCTCTTATCATTAATTAAAATTTGTTTTAATTTCCTGCCTTGCGTCATATAACCTGCGTTTTACAGTACCCGCAGGAACGCTTAAAATCTTTGAGATTTCTTTTACCGTGCGCCGTTCCAAATAATATAGAATTATAACTTCCTTGTGAATTTTAGATATTTTTGCCACAGCTTGTTTTAACTCCGCGATTTCTTCTTCATGCAATAAATTTTTATCAATATCGGCGTCATCTCTTAATTCATGCGGTCCGCCGATATAACTTTCAAGCGAAACCGCTTCGTTATTCTGCAATTTAATATACGCGCAGACTTTATTATGCGCCATACGCCAGAACCACGCGTAAAAATTATCAATCCCGCGCCCTGATTTTTGTACGGCGACAGCTTCAAGCAAAATATCCTGCGCCAAATCCTGAACTTTTTCGCTGTCATAAAAATGCTTGTAATATATAACCGGTTAAAATAAAAGCAAAGGACAGAAAATCATGAGCGATATTTTCAGCGAAGAATTTGTAAACAAAGTTTATATGTATTATTAATAATGTGATTTTAATCAAATCGGTTCGGTATTTTAAATAAAAAACATAGAGAAAATATTTTTCTCTATGTTAAATACTTATACTGTTGGTTTTCAATCATTTTTTCCTCGTGTTTCCCACTCTTTCAATAATTTTTTTATGCCACGCCTTCCCTTAATATGCAGAAACGCCTTGTCTGGGTACTTACCGCGTAGCTCCGTTACTTTATCGCGGGTTACATTGCCATGTGACCATTGCATTATGACGAGGTTTAAAAACTCCCTGCTGAACACACTCCGTTTTTCCAAATCCGGCAAATCGGGGCGTTTTCTTCCTTGCCGCCGCGCCGCCGCCCAAATGCGCGTAAATCGGTTTACATCAAGAAAAATAACTAAATCGGCGGCGGCAAACCTAAGCTCCATAGTTTTTTTATAGTTGCCCTCAATAATCCATGTTCTGCCGCTCATCATTTCTCGCTGACGTGCTATAAAGTCATCTTCGGATACCCTTACCCAACCGCAATTAAAAAATACCGCATCCAAATGATATACAGGGTATCTCGTGAACTCTGCTATACGCCTCGACATATAACTCTTGCCCGCGCCGCTTGCGCCGAAGATGACAATTTTATTGTAATTATATATATTCATGATTGTCTGCCCCTTATATCTATAATAAATCTCCTGCACATAATATAAATTTTCTGCGTTAATATTACGTTTTTATATTTTTATTTCTGCTCGGTTAAAACAATCTGCGCTTCATAATAATTATTGTTACGCCATAACGTCACTTGAACAGTATCGCCGACTTTACGCGTTTTAACGATATTAGCGATTTCGCTCATCCCCGTTATATTTACGCCGTCAACCTGCGTTATTATATCTCCTACTTGCACTCCGACAGCGACCGCTCCCCCGTCAGCGTCTAAAGATTCTACCAGTACGCCGTTGGGAACCCTGTAAATTGCCGCGATACTGTTCGAGATATTGCTGCCGCTTAAACCGATTGTCGGGCGTCCTTTTACATAGCCGTATTCTATTATCGAATCTATCAATGGTTTAGCAAAATCTATCGGTATCGCGAAGCCTATGCCCTCGACGTTTATTCCACCGCCCGACCTCGCGACTTTTATCGTATTTATGCCAATCACTTCGCCGTTCAAATTTAAAAGCGCGCCGCCTGAATTGCCCGGATTTATAGCCGCGTCCGTCTGTATCAGGCTCTCAGCTACGTTTTCGGCTTCTATCGTTCTGTCAAGCCCGCTTATTATTCCGAACGTCACAGACCCGGATAAATACGCGCCCAGAGGATTGCCTATCGCGATGACAAAATCGCCTACATTTGCTTCGTCCGATGAGCCTAAAACAGCAAACGGCAGATTATCCGCGCTGATTTTTAGTACTGCCAAATCATTTAATTCATCGCCGCCGATATATTCCGCTATATATTCTGCTCCGTCATTTAAAATAACTGAAATCACTGTATCCGCATATATGTTCACGTAAGATATAACATGATAATTTGTCACGATATACCCGTCTTGAGTTAAAATTATACCTGAACCTTCGGCTTCCATAGCCCTGCTTCGCCAGAAGCTGTTCATATTCTGCGCCGGAACATGAACTTTTATACCAATAACGGACGGTGAAACCCTTGCCGCCGTGTCAACTATATTAATGCTCCTGCTGTTATTCGTTTCCGCAAACACGGGCGAACTCGAAACTTGCTCAAGAGAGTCGCGCAAATCGTTCACATTAGTCAGCCCGTCCGTCAGATTGCCGGATAATTTTAAAACAGCCGTAGTCAATTCATTTACACGCGTTTCATAGTCGTTCAATAAATTTTCGTATTCATTCAATTTAATATCATATTCGGCGAATTTATTTTCTGTTTCATTATAAATATAAATCCCCGCAAACGCTGTCAGCAACATAAAAATAACAAAAAATACTATAACAGGGGCGTTTGACTGCCTGTGTGTTTTTTTGCTATTATAATAACTATAATCGTTGTGCATATTTTTATCTCCTATTCATGATTAAATTCTATTATAAATTCCGCTCCCGGACATTCTTCGCGGTTCCCCGCAAATATTTTCGCTCCGTGCTGTTCAATTATCGTTTTCGCGATAGATAAGCCTATGCCGTGCTTGCCGCCTTTGCCTTTGTAAAATCTTTTAAAAATATTCGGCAAATCCTGTTCTTCTATCCCTTCGCCGTCATCTTTTATATTCAAAATTATTTTACCCCCGTTCCCGTGATAATCAATATAAACCGTTGTTTTCGCATATCTCAGGCAATTCGCCGTTATATTCATAATCGCCCGCATCAGATTTTCTTCGTCGCATTTTATAAATATATCGTGTTTCGGGTGATTTATTTTTATATTTTTTGCCTGTGTTCCGTTATTCTGCGAGCCAATTAAAACTCCGCGGAGCTTATCCGCGCAATTCTCAATAATTGCTCCCAAGCTCGCGCTTATAAAATTCTCTGTTTCAGAATGTTTTGAGGAATCCATCTTCGATATATATAGCAAGTCAACGACTAAATCGTTCAGTCTGTCAGATTCTTCTATTATAATATTTGACGCTTCGCTTTTTTCATTTTCACTTGAAAATATCCCGTATTTTATCCCCTCTGCATAGCCTTTTATAGACATCAGCGGCGTTTTAAGCTCGTGCGATACATTCTGGAAGAATATTTTCTGGTCTTCATCGTTTATTTCGAGCCTGCGCGCGGTTTCATTCATGCGGCGGTTTAAATCTATTAATTCCCTGTCTTTAAACGCATATTCGTTGCGCCTGAAATTCCCCCGCCCCATCTCGTCCGCGAACCCGCACAATTTTTTTATCGGCTTTGATATACTGCGCGAAATAAACATGACATATATAAGCGTAAAAACCGTCGCCGCGGTTAAAATAACAAGCAGCATAAAATATATATTCGCGATAAACTCGTCATATTTTTCCGTGCTTATATAAAAAGCGATATAAACACCGTCAAATAATTCCCCGAAAAGCCCGCCTAAATTCATATTAGTCAAATAATAGCTTCCGTAAGAATTATAGGTCTTATAAATTTTATTTGCTTCAGTCAGTTTATTTGCTTCAATTAATTTCATAAGATTGTCCATATCCGATAAGTTTAAAAGCTCAAAATTTTCATCCGGAAACAAGCGTCTGTAATCTTCTTCGCCGTAAAGTATCAGATTGACTTCTGATTTTGAATTAGTTTCCCAGATATACTGCATAATCATAGTAACAATCTGCCTATAATTTACCCGCTCTGTTCTGTGATAAAAAATTTCTCCGTCCACCTGCACCGCTTGATGTGAAACAATCTGCGGAATACGCATCATAATTTCAAAATAATATCTTACTTCGACGTCCTGAACGGCAAGT
>Ga0099364_10007674_pt1 | contig 15348 bp, 14 predicted proteins | sample TergutTh196P3_FD_73070 | JGI IMG/M metagenome (GOLD analysis project Ga0099364, IMG submission 73070) | Microcerotermes parvus P3 segment gut microbial communities from Pointe-Noire, Republic of the Congo - Th196 P3 | ecosystem: Host-associated > Arthropoda: Insects > Digestive system > Gut ... | reverse complement strand
AAAAAAAAAAAAGAGGGGTTTTTAGTGTTTTTGAAAAAAAAAAAGAGTTTTTTTTAGGTAAAAAAAAAAAAATTAAAAAATTAAAAAAAAAAGATTTCCCCCCCCCCCCCCCCCCCCCCCGTAAATGAGGCATTTTCAAGGGCATAGCAGGCAAGCCAGTTTTCTATATTATATAAAGTATTTATTTTTTCCATAAATTATACCTTAATGGCGACATTATATTTTTTTTCAATTTTTTGTCAAGAAAATTTTTATGTACGGAACGCATTAATGAGTCAACTCCGAAAAGTAGGTTTATACAAAATCCCACCTTAAATATCACTACGTGATATTTAAGGTACGATTTTATATGTTATATCATCACGCAATAGATGCCTTTATCGTCCCATTTCTTAAATGTTTTAGTTTTGTTTTTGTTCATGATAAGCATATACCCTTTTTCAACATTTTCTTTATACATATATTCTTTAAGTTGTTCTAACCCTTTTTTGTGCGCTATCGTACCTCGCCAAAGTTTTAGTTCAATTACAAATTTTTCGTTTTTGTAAACTACAACAAGGTCAAGTCGTTTTTCTTCACCTGTTTGAACTTCTTTAAAGCAGAAGCCGTGTCCGTTAATGATTGGTTTTAAATAAATCATAAATAGTAGTCTAAGGTCGTTTTCCAGAAACTCATCTGATTTTAACACATCATTTTTGCTGTATTTCTCTTTAACGGCTTCTTGAAATTTATCAAGAACAGTTCTAAAGTCGAGCCCACCTTCTAAACTAATGTATGGTTGTGTGATATTTTTTCCGTTTGTTAGAGAATCTATTTGATGTTTTGACAGAAAATAATTCGTTATCTTTTCTTCAAAAATTCTATTATGAATCTTAATTTTTTGATTGTCAGTATTGGTAATAAACCCGAACATATGTGCTCTGCTAATTATCGGATTATCTAATTCAAAATTAAATTCGTTAAACCCTAACACAACAGATTTAATAAAGTTATGTAGGTCTTTATACATTTCAAGGTTTTTGCTGATGTCATCGAAAAGAGTGTTGGTTTCTCTTAAAAGAAGTCCAACTACGTTTTCTATATCTTGTATCGACCAGTTTTGATTATCTCTTTCTGGCAATACTTCTTCATCCATCATCAGACATAATTTACTAACAAGAAATGGATAACCGTTTGTCCAGAAAAATATTCGCTCGCTAATGGCTAAAGTGTCCATTTGATTGCCAGTTTCGCTTACATATTCGTCAAGCATACCCTTAATTTCATCCGGAGAAAAACTCATAATAGTTTTAAACGGTACAGCAATATTCCAAGGACTATTATACTGTCCACCTTTGTTTGCAGATTCCGAGTCTGGTCTTATTTTGAGTTTTAGATTTTTTATGTCATGAACTCCAGCGAGAATGACACTATGAAAGGTTGTGTCACCACCTTTCTGAGCACTTAAAAACTTATTTCTTAACATTCCGATGAAGTGGAGAAATATCTCATTGTTTGAAGACTTGTCGACTTCGTCAACAAGAAGAACAATGCGTTTGTTTATAGTATTTAAGATACTTGTGATAGCATCTGATAGTGATAGAAAACTTGTAACAGTATCTAGTTGTTCTGAGATTAATTTGTCGAAACCATTGTTTTTTATTGTCTGGTCATTTATAAGTAATCTTAAGAAATGTTTGCAAAAGTTTTCTACAGTCTTAAAAACGTCGCAATCACTTGCTTCAAAACTAATGAAAATTGGTAGATATTCACTTGTTGGTATTAATCTTCTTTTTAACAAAGCAAGTGTTGTGGTTTTTCCATATTGTCGTGGGCGGTTGATGATAAAGTACTGCCCGCGATATACCATTTTAAGAATTTGGTCGATTTTTTTAGTGGTGTCTACCATGAAGTTCTTTTCTGGAAGGCAGATTCCTGTGGTGTTGAAGTATTTCATATGTTATTCCTTTTGAACAGTTGACAATTGACAGTACGATAATCCACAAAAAAAAATATGAAAACTTGTCAACATTTTATTTGTTAAAAAGAAAATAATCCGAAAATATAGGGAACGCACCCAATTCTGTAGTAACTCCCCCCTGCCCCCCTCTCTGAGGGGGGTAGGGGGGAGTTTTCTGTAGGGAACGCATTTATTCGTTCCTCGTTCGGTTGGGATCAATGCGGAACAGGAACGAATAAATGCGTTCCGTACAGGCCAGATTGGAACCCAACCGAATTAGGAACGAATAAATGCGTTCCGTACAAAACTTAAGTCATCTTCCGTATCAATACCTATACCATTATAATCAGTAAGCACCATTCTAATTTTATATCCGTTTTCTAATAATCTTAGCTGCTCTAATTTTTCAATCTTTTCTAAATTACCTTGTGGCAATCTCACAAACTCTTTTAAAATCTCAGGTTTATACGCATAAACCCCAATATGTCTATAAAAAACAACATTCCCTTCTTTATCTCTATCACATGGAATTACAGAACGCGAGAAGTATAATGCATCAGAATTAACATCGCAAACAACTTTAACAAAATTGATATTTTGCACATCATCATCTTTTGAGAAAAGTGTCATTAACGATGCTGCATGAAAAACAGAACAATCATGAGTAGCTAAAATTAGTTTTTCTAGAGGTTCTTTTGTTATGAATGGTTCATCGCCTTGAACGTTGATTATTAGGTCTGTATTGATATTTCGCGAACATTCTTCTATTCTATCCGTTCCCGAATTATGCTCAACGGAAGTCATCATAACATCAGCGTTGAAAGATTTTACATGAGTAAAGATTTCATGGTGGTCTGTTGCTATTATAATTCTATTAAATAGATTTGTATCGACAACAGCGTCATAAACAGTTTGAATCAAAGATTTTCCATTTATTAATCTTAATGGTTTTTTAGGTAATCTAGTTGAAGCGTATCTTGCGGGTATAATTGCGGTAATGTGCATATATTAACCTCCAAATGTGGATCCCCATTTTGCCTGTAGGGAACGCAACCCAATTCTGTAGGGAACGCATTTATTCGTTCCTAGTTCGGTTGGGAAAAGATCGAATGAAAAAATAACAATTGTGAATTAGGAACACATATGGTGCTAAATTTTCGATTAATAACAAGGCTGAACTAGGAACGAATAAATGCGTTCCGTACAGGCGCCATAAAATTCGTTCCATACATTTTTGTCAATAAAATTTTTATCTTGACAAAATAATGGCAATAAAAAACATTGTCAATATGGTAAAACGATTTATTAAATATTATATACCACATAAGTGGTTATTTTTCATAGCAATGACGGTTGCATTTCTTAGTTCTGGAATAACAATTCTAATTCCAACATTTACTAGAAGTTTGCTAGCAACACACATACCCAACAAAAACTATCACACAATTATACTTCTTTTGTTTTTAATGTTTTGTATAATTGTTTTAAAAGCAATATTCACGAAAATTAGAATAAAATGGGGACATGTACTAGGTGTTCGAATGGAATTTGATATGCGTGAAGATATATTTCGTCATCTTCAAAAATTATCATTTAGTTATTTTGACAATGTAAAAACTGGTCATATAATGTCTCGTATTTCAAACGATTTAAATATGATAGCAGAAGTAGCACATCATGCCCCGGAGGATTTTTTAATAGCTCTTGTAATGATAATTGGTGCTTTTGCCGTTATGTTTTCATTTAGCGTCCCACTTGCTGTTGTAACATTAATACCTTTGCCATTTTTGTTAACATGGGGATTCATTTATGGTGGACGAATGCGTAAAGGTTTTAGAAGTGTACGCAAAAGCATAGCAGATATAAATAGTAGTGTTGAAAATGCAGTTCAAGGAATTCGTGAGGTTAAATCCTATGCAAATGAGACAGTAGAGATAGATAGATTCCATAAAGTAAATGCTCTATTTAAAGATGCAAAAGTATATCAGTATGAGTTAATGTCAACATATCATTCAGTAATGAATTTTTTTCATGATTTGTATTATATCTGGGTTGTAGGTTGGGGTTCAATGTTTATATATAAAAACACAATTGGCATTGCGGATCTTTTAGCTTTTGTGCTTTTTATCACTTATATACTAGACCCGATTCAAAGATTTGTATACTTTATGGAGCAATTTCAACAAGGCGCCGCTTCTTTTGAAAGATTTATAGAAATTATGGATATAGAACCTGACATTGCTGATAAAAAAAATGCCATTACTCCTGATCTTTGTGTTGGAAATCTTAAAATAGAAAATGTAAGTTTTTCTTATCCTGGTCATAATGCTGTTGTACTTTCTGATGTAACATTAAACATACCAGCTGGCAAAACAGTAGCTATTGTAGGTGAATCCGGTGCCGGAAAATCAACATTTATCTCTTTGATTCCAAGATTTTATGAACCTACTAGTGGGAATATTCAACTTGATGATAATAATATTCTTGATTTAACTCAGAAGTATTTACGACAAAACATTGGACTTGTCCAACAAAATGTGTTTTTATTTGATACAACAATAAGAGATAATATATTATACGGCAAACCTTCTGCAACAGAAGATGAGCTTATTTCTGCAGCTAAGGAAGCGCATATCTATGATTTTATCATGTCTTTACCGGACTCCTTCGATACACTTGTTGGAGAAAGAGGCATCAAACTTTCAGGAGGACAAAAGCAGAGAATTGCTATTGCTAGAGTCTTTCTAAAAAATCCTCCATTGTTAATCTTTGACGAAGCAACATCATCTCTTGATAATGAGTCAGAATCTTTTATTCATCAATCAATGATGAAACTTAGTGTAAATAGAACGACATTGATTATCGCTCATAGACTTAGCACTGTTCAAAATGCAGATGTGATATATGTATTAAAACAAGGATCTATAATAGAACAAGGCACGCATAATGAATTATTAGAAAGAAAGGATTATTATTATTCTTTGTATAATAAGACGTTGTTTTCATGATTCTTTGCCTGTACGGAACGCCATTTTGCCTGTAGGGAACGCACCCAATTCTGTAGGGAACGCATTTATTCGTTCCGAGTTCTGTTGGGAAAAGATCGAATGAAAAAATAACAATTGTGAATTAGGAACACATATGGTGCGAATTTGCGATAAATAACAATACCGAATTAGGAACGAATGAATGCGTTCCGTACAGGATCCAATGGATGAAGATATTAAATTTTGAATTAGGAACACATATGGTGCGAAATTTGCGATAAATAGCAAGGCTGAACTAGGAACGAATAAATGCGTTCCCTACAGAATTGGGTGCGTTCCGTACAGGATTTGGTGGATAATAAGGAGAAAAATATGAACATTATAATCAGAAATTATGAAGAATCTATACGGCTAAAACAAGAATTTTTTAGCCTTGAATCAAATATAAAATTGCTTAATGAACTGATAGAAATATTAGCAAAAAAGCATTTTAACGGTTTCAAGGCAATTACATGTGGTAATGGAGGTTCTTCTTGCGATGCTATGCATTATGCAGAAGAATTAACAGGTAGGTTTCGTAAAGACAGAGCAGCTTTAGGTGCAATTGCTTTAACAGATGCTAGTTATATAACCTGCGTTGCAAATGATTTCGGATTTGAACATGTATTTTCGAGAGGTGTAGAAGCTTTAGGAAAACAAAATGATTATCTAATTGCAATTTCTACTAGCGGTAATTCGGCAAACGTAATAAAAGCAGTAGAATGTGCAAAACAGATGAATATATTAACTGTTGGACTTCTAGGTAAAGATGGCGGCAAACTAAAGGATATGGTAGATTATGCATTTGTTGTACCCGGTTCAACATCGGACAGAATCCAAGAAATACACATTCTGCTGATACACACGATCATTGAGGGTATAGAAAGAATTTTATTTAAAGAGAATTATGAAGGATGTCCTGATGAATAAAAATCCATTGATTATTGTAATAGGTGCATATGGTAGCGGTAAAAGCGAGTATTCTATAAATCTTGCTAAATTATTTAATAAAATAGAAGATGAGCGCCCATGTGGCCTGTACGGAACGCATTTATTCGTTCCTAGTTCTGTTGGGATCCATACGGAAGAGGAACGAATAAATGCGTTCCGTACAGAACATGGGGGAAAGAAAGTATCATTAGCCGATCTTGATGTAGTGAATCCATATTTCCGTTCTCGTGATGTACAAGAGATATTAGAGCGTGAAGGAATTGAGGTAATAGCCCCAGAATCAAGTTTTAAACATGCAGATTTGCCAATGATATCCCCACGTGTAAAAGGAGCGATACATGATATTAGCAAAACATTGATACTTGATGTTGGTGGTGATCCCGCTGGATGTAAAGCCTTAGGTCGATTTGTTGATGATATTATTACTAGAACATATGAAATGATGTTTGTTGTTAATACTAAGCGACCTTTTACATCAAATCATCAAGAAATAATAGATATGATTACCATGCTTGAATCAACATCAGGTTTAAAAATTACTGAAATCGTATCTAATACAAATTTAATGGATTACACTGATCTAGCTTTAATTCAAGAAGGAATTGAAATAGTAAAAAGTGTTGCAGCTTCTATAGGGATTTCGGTTAAGAGATATTTAGTTATGAACGACACAAATAACGTGTATCCAGATGAAATATTGGGAGTTCAGAAAATGAATTTAGAGTTTTTTATGAAGAAACCTTGGAATTACTCTAATTTTTCTATTGACTAATTTTTGAGTTTATATATTATTGTCCTTCGGAGGTATTGAATGACAGAACCTGTCGTAAATCTAGAACTTGCTTTATCACACGGGCTATCATGTGAAGAATACCAGAAAGTTATTGAAAAACTGGGAAGAATACCATCTTTTACAGAACTTGGAATTGTTTCTGTTATGTGGTCAGAACACGCCTGTTACAAAAACTCTATAAAATACATTAAACGTTTACCTAAAGATAGTCCGAACATGCTTGCAAAAGCTGGTGAAGAAAATGCTGGGGTTATTGATATTGGCGACAACCTTGCTATTTGTTTCAAAATAGAAAGCCATAATCATCCTTCTGCAATATCGCCATTTCATGGTGCTGCAACAGGAGTTGGCGGCATATTACGGGACATTTTCACTATGGGTGCAAGACCAATATGCTGTTTAAATTCACTTAGATTTGGAAACCCTGAAGACCCTAAAGTAAAATCCACAATGAAAGGTGTAATTGAAGGAATAGCACATTACGGAAACTGTTTTGGCGTTCCAACAGTAGGTGGAGAGATTTATTTTGAAGATTGTTACAAAGGTAATCCACTTGTTAATGCTATGGCTGTAGGGCTTATGGAACACAAAAATTTAATGACTGCTTCTGCAACCGGTCCTGGTAATTTTGTATTGATAGTTGGCGGTAAAACAGGTAGAGATGGGATACATGGAACTACATTTGCCTCTGAAGAACTTAATGAAAAATCCGAAGATCATAGAGCTAGTGTAGCAATTGGCGACCCATTTATGCAAAAACTATTATTAGAAGCAACTATGGAAGTTATTGAAAGAAAACTAATAATAGGAATTCAAGATATGGGAGCAGCAGGACTTACTTGTTCATCTTCTGAAATGTCGGCAAAAGCTGGTACGGGCATAGAAATTGATACCGCTCTTGTCCCTGTTCGTGAAGAAAACATGTCCGCTTATGAAATTTTACTTTCAGAATCTCAAGAAAGAATGCTATTAATCGTAACACCCGGAAACTACAATCATGTAGTTGAAATATTTAACAAATGGGATTTAAACATTGCCAAAATAGGACATGTAACAGAAGATAAAATGTTTAGAGTGCGACATAATGGGATTTTGAAAGCAGAAATTCCATCTAATTTTTTAGTACTAGGTGGTGAAGCTCCCGTGTATGACAGAGCAGTTGAATTTCCTGCATATCTTTTAAATAAAAGAAATTACAATCCTGATGATATGAAACATCCTGAATGTTATAACCAGGTTTTAAAGGATTTATTAGCTTCACCTAACATTGCATCTAAAAAATCAGTATATACCCAATATGATCATATGATTCAAACTAATACGGTTATAGAACCGGGAAGTGACGCTGCGGTTATTCGCATAAAGAACACAAATAAAGCTATAGCTGTTGCAGTTGATTGTAACGGAAGACATTGCTATTTAGATCCTTATATTGGAGCGATGAGTGCAGTTGCTGAGGCAGCTAGAAATGTTATTTGTACAGGCGCAACTCCCATAGCAATAACTAATAATTTAAATTTTGGAAATCCATATAAACCAGAAGTTTATTGGACATTTGTTGAGACAATTAAAGGTATTGAAAAAGCTTGTAATGTGTTTGGAACACCTGTTACAGGCGGAAATGTGTCTTTTAACAATGAACGTTCAGGATTAGCTATTTATCCCACTCCTACAATAGGGATGTTAGGACTTTTAGATGATGTAAATAACGCAATAACAACTGAATTTAAAAATATTGAGGACTACATATATTTGTTAGGCTCAAATTCAAACGAAATCGGTGGTAGTGAATATCAAAAACTTATACTTAATGACACTATGGGTTACCCACCACTTTGTGATTTAGATTTGGAACTAACTTTACAAAAAACGATGATTCATTTAACAAAAGAAAAGGTTTTACAATCTGCACATGACTGTTCTGACGGAGGGTTAGCTGTTGCTATTGCTGAGAAATGTTTTAAAAAAGATGGTAATGTTCTAGGTTGTGAAATTAATCTGGATTTTAAAGGTCGCCCCGATTTTGAACTATTTGGAGAATCACATGCAAGAATAATAGTTTCTATAAAACCAAGTGATACTCTTAAGTTTGAGAACATTTGCTCAATGTATAATCAGAAATTTTGTAAAATAGGACGTGTATTTGGGGATAAGCTAAGAGTTAACAATTTATTAAATTCCGATTTATATGAGTTAAGGCGTGTTTATGAAAAGTTATAAGGATATAACACAAACAGAACAGAAAGCTTTATTTTTCTTTCTTTTATTGATTGTTTTAGGGACAATGTTAAGTTTATTTGGATACACACCACCTAAAAAAAACGAAAAAGAACAGGTTTTAACTAATAAAGACAAATTATCGGCTTTATTAGCTCAAAATCATTCTGTTAGATACGACCTAAATAAAGTAACACATGAAGAGTTGATGTATTTTAGAGGCATAGGACCTTCAATGGCTGTTGCTATTATTGATTATCAGAAAAACATTGGTTTTAATAAAGTTGATGATTTAATTAATATTCGTGGCATTGGTGCAAGAAGATTAGAAGAGTTTCGGGAATTTTTTTTTGTGTCTGTTGATACTATGCAAATCGTAATTTCTAATCAGACAACAGATAGCCCGAGAATCAATGAGATTACACGAAATCAGGATAATAAAGTAAATGAAAATCTAATCAACATTAATACAGCTACTGTAGAACAGCTTACAACTCTTCGTGGTATAGGAACTTCTAGAGCAAACAGCATTATTGACTATCGCACTCAACAAGGTAGATTCAAAACCATTGAGGATATAAAAAATATTCATGGAATAGGTGATAGAACTTTTGATGGTATAAAAGATTTCATCACGGTAGGTAATTAATATATGGAAAAAAAAATAACCCCAACAGTAACTTTAGCTCAACTTTACGAAGCTCAGAAACAATATTTTGACGCTTTTACTATCTATAACATTTTATATCGAAACAATCCAACAGATGATATTCTAACTAGAAAAAACGCCATTGAAAAAAAGATATTCAACGACTCAAACCTTGAATATAACCCGTTAATTGACAAGATATTCTCTATTGAGGATAAAGAAAGATTTAAGATTCTTCCTGCTACAAATTTCCAAACTCTTAAACAAGCTATAGAAAATGACAATTTTGAAATTATAGTGTTTGAACCTGATGAGTTTACAGAACCACCAGAAGATGATTATGAAAATGAACATTTAGTAGAAGAATATACAAATAAAAACGTTACAATCACAAGTGACCTGATTGATGCGAACCAAACTTCACATGTTCAGCATACACCAAAATCAAAACTACACAGAACAAATGAAAAAACAAAGAGTAACGATGATAAAAATTTGATGAATCTTACTATCTCTGAATTCTCTAAATATATTATCAAACACATAAATAAAGATAAAAAAATATCTGAACTTACCTTAAAAGAAATTAAGGACATCAAACAAATATTATCTGAATTATTGTAAACAAATGAAAAACAACAAAATACAACATGATTATAATCATTTATGTGAAAAGTGTTTGAATAAGTGTAAACAAAAAAAAGATTCAACTTTGATTTCTTGTCCTAAATTTAAACCAAAACCAAAACAATTATTTTTTATTTTTAAATAATGGAGATATAATTATGCGTATCATAGCAGGCATTTACAAAGGGTTTAGAATAAATTCCGTTGAAGGTTATACAGCACGACCTACTTCAGATTTTGTTAGAGAGATGATGTTTTCTACTCTATATTCCTTAATTCCGAATTATGATACTGTTTTAGATTTATATGCAGGGAGTGGTGCTTTAGGGTTTGAAGCTTTATCCAGAGGCGCCAGAGAGATAACGTTTGTAGAGGCTTCAAAAAACTCAATAGCAACCATTATTTCAAATATAAATAAGCTTAATTGTAAAGAAAAATGCCGAATTATCAAAAAAAATGTGACCACTACTCCACTTAATTTAAATCAGAAATTTAACCTTATTTTTGCAGACCCTCCATATAACAAGAATCTGGTGAATAGAACCATAACTATAATCAAAGAAAACGATTTATTATCAGAAGAAGGGGTTTTGATTGTAGAACATTCAAAAAATGAACCTATTATGGAAGATTTTGCAAAATATGTATTTAAGGTAAAAACAACTGCTACTATAACAGTGAGTTTCATTAATTTTAGGAGCTACTATGCTGATATATAATACATTAACAGGTAAAAAAGAAGAATTTATTCCAATTGAGTCAAATGCTGTTAAAATGTACGTTTGCGGACCAACGGTCTATAATTATTTCCATATCGGAAATGCACGTCCGTTCCTTTTCTTTGATGTTGTAAGAAATTATTTTGTATACTTAGGGTATGAAACAACATATATCCAAAATATAACAGATATTGATGATAAGATTATTGCAAAATCAATAGAAGAAGGCATTAGTTATAATGATCTTACTAAAAAGTACATTAAAGCATATTATAGCGATCTGGCTGCCTTAAATATTGATGTAGCAGATATTAACCCTAAGGCAACAGCTTTTATACCAGAAATGATAGAATTAATAAGTTTCTTAATTGAAAATGGAGATGCTTATGAAAACAACGGTGATGTTTATTTCTCTGTTCAAAATTTCAAAGAATATGGTAAACTATCTGGTAAAAATTTAAATGATTTACAAGCTGGAGCAAGAATTGAAGCAAATACACAAAAGAAAAATCCTTTTGATTTTACCTTATGGAAAAAAGCAAAACCCAATGAACCTTTTTGGAATAGTCCATGGGGAAATGGCAGACCCGGATGGCACACAGAATGTGTTGTTATGTCTAAATCATATCTTGGAGAAACATTTGATATTCATGGCGGTGGAGTGGATTTAATTTTTCCTCATCATGAAAATGAAATTGCACAAGCAGAGATTTTAGATGATAAACCGCTTGCTAATTATTGGATGCATAATGGATTTATTAACATTGAAGGCGAAAAAATGTCGAAATCTGCCAATAATTTCTTTACAGTAAGAGATATTTTGAAATCATATGATGCAGATACGATAAGGTTTTTCTTTCTATCAAAGCATTATAGAAGTCCCATTGATTTTAATAAAGATATTCTAGAAGAATCAAAAAAAGCAATCTCAAGGTTTTATGAAGTGTTTAAAAAATATCCTGTATATAACGCAGGAACATGTAATTATGTGGATTTACAAATTAAGCAAACGTTTCTTGATGCGATGAATGACGATTTTAATACAGCAAAAGCAATTGCATGTCTTTTTGATATTGCTAAAATTGTGTTCAACAATGAATATGATGCAGACAAACAAAGAGCTGCTGCTCATCTTCTATACGAACTTGGCTCTGTGCTTGGTTTTTTTAGGGATATTCAAGAAAAATTGATAAAAAATATTGACGAAAAAGCTGAACAATTAATATTGCTTTTAATTGATGTTAGAAATATGGCAAAAAAAGAAAAGAATTTTATGCTTGCTGATAAAATTAGAAATGATTTAAAAGCATTAAATATAGAACTACGAGACACGCCCTCAGGTACGGAATGGAGTCGGAACGATTAAATGAGGGTTTCTACCTAGCTTCACATACCTTCGGCATGTATTAAGGTATGATTTCATAGATACCATATTCTGTAGGGAACGCATTTATTCGTTCCTAGTTCCGAATGCGATCCCAACCGAACAAGGAACGATTAAATACGTTCCCTACAGGATTGATAAGGAAGGAGAATAAAATGAGTCGTGAAATAAAAATAATATTAGATTACATATCTAGTTCAGATAGTTCATTATTAATTACGGTTGGAAAAACCAAAGTAATTTGTAATGTAACTATAGAACACAGTGTTCCTGCATTTATGCGTGATACAGGCAAGGGTTGGGTCACCGCAGAATATAGTATGTTACCTAGTGCAACAAAAGAAAGAACAAGACGTGAGTCAGTTGCCGGAAAAATTTCAGGTAGAACAGCCGAAATTCAAAGAATGATAGGTCGTTCGCTTCGTGCTGTAGTTGATCTTACTAAAATGCAAGGTTACACTGCAACAATCGATTGCGATGTGATTGAAGCAGACGGCGGAACACGCACTGCTTCAATAACCGGTGCAGCAATAGCCTTAAAACGTGCCTTTGATAAATATGTATCCAGAGGCATATTTTCTGAAAACCCGATGCAAGAAATGATTGCAGCTGTAAGTGTTGGAATACATAATGGTATAGTAGTAGTCGATTTAGACTATTTAAAGGATAGTACAGCTAGTGTAGATATGAATGTAGTTATGACATCATCTGGTAAATTTGTTGAACTACAAGGTACCGCAGAAGGAGCCTGTTTCAGTGCGTCTGAATTGAATGAAATGTTAGCTGCGGCAAATATTGCCATACGTGACATCTTAGAATACACCACCAAGCTAATTAATAAAAATTAAAGGAGATGCAAATGAAATTATTGTTTTGTGCTTTTCTACTATTATTACTGCAAGCCATATATGCTTTACCTGTTGCTTTATCAACAGATTTCATAGATTTTGGAAGTTTAGAAATCTATGAAACTCAAACGCAAACAATATCTATAACAAACACATACGATTCATTTCAGATAATAAATATTTCTAGTCAATTAGATTCGGTTATTGTTTCTGACTCTCTGTTGTATTTGTCACCCGGTGAAAGCCATTCTCTTGAGATTTCTTTTACAGGAATTACTAACATTCATTATAAATCTGCAATACTTTTCACTAATCAACTTGATCATCTGCCTGTATATATGCCTTTCTCTGCAATGTGTTTTCTGCCCGATGATGAGTTTTCTACAACATTTAATCTTTTTGATAACGAACTTAAAAATGAGATTTTACAACTGGTTGACAACCATAATGTAATAAATTACTATAATGCAAGATTGCAAATGTTCAGTTTTATTGAAAATGTGGATGGGTTCGTAGAATGCGTTTATACAGGAATATTGGTTGAAACAGATGGAATCCCTAACCAATATCAAATGAATACTGAACACGCATGGCCCCAAAGTATGGGAGCAACCGGAATCGCCTCTTCTGATTTACATATTCTCTTTCCTTCCAATAGCACTGCTAACAATAGAAGATCAAACTATCCATATGGTACCGTTTTAGGAACTCCGATTTGGGAGAACGGGGGGTCAAAGCTTGGGTTTGGGGTTCAAGGTTTGGTGCGTTTTGAGCCACGCGATTCACGAAAAGGTGAACTTGCGCGTTCTTTATTCTATTTTGCAATAAGATATGACAATCCATTTTCGCCTTTCTTTGATGGACAAGAATCTATTTTAAGACAATGGAATCGTGATTTCGATGTGACTGAACGAGAGGTTAACCGCAATAATGCAATAGAAAGTATACAAGAAAAAAAGAACCCCTTTGTTGTTCACCCTTATTTTGCTGAAAGAATATATAGTTTAAGCAATGATAATATTGCTCCTGAAATTATCGACTTGATACACCCTGAACTTATTATTATAGAAAGCTATACAGTAAAGATACCGCTTTTTAATAACGGAAATCGAGCAATAAATATTACAGAAATTCAAAAAAACTCTCAAAATTTTGAAATACTTAGTTTTCCTCATACTTTACTTCCATCTGATGTTGGAATTATTGAGTTGGTTTTTCTACAAATGTATGAAAATGTCTATTCAATAGAAATAATTACAGATAAAGGCGTTTACGAAATAAACATGTCTGATACACCAACTTCATTAAATGATGAAGTTATAAAGGTTTCTGATTTCACCATTTATCCAAATCCTATTAGAGATTCTTTTAGAATAACAACAACAAAGGATGTGCATGCAAAAATTGAAATTTATAATATTAGAGGACAAAAAGTTTATTATGATTATATTTCAGAGAATTATAATCAGGTAGTGATGCCATTAAATCTTTCTGCTGGAGTATATTTTCTAAAAATAGAGAATGAAAGAAATAATTTCGTTAAAAGAGTGTTATATATAAAGTAGGGGATGTATTTATTCGTTCCTTACCCCCCCTCTTTGAGGGGGGCAGGGGGGAGTTTTCTGTACGGAACGCACCCAAATCTGTAGGGTACACCACACCATCCCGAAGGGATTGATCGCTATGTAGAAAACGATGCCCCCACGAAACTATCACCACACCGAAGGTGTGGAACAAATATAAATATAATAGGTTAATAATGTCCACATATACCCAATTATATATATCCAAATTGTTTAGGATCCATACCTACGGCATGGAAAACAAGCTGGGGGTGTCGTTTTCTACATAGCGATCGATCCCTTCGGGATGGTGTGGATTTATATATAAATACCACCTCACACCGAAGGTGTCGTTCGCTATGTAGAAAACGATGCCCCACGAAACGATCACCACACCGAAGGTGTGGAACAAAACATAAAGATAAAATTGTAGTAATGTCCACATATACCTAATTATATATTCAAATCGTTTAGGTTCCATACCTACGGCATGGAAATCAAGGTGGGGGTGTCGTTTTCTACATAGCGATCGATCCCTTCGGGATGGTGTGGATTTATATATAAATACCACCTCACACCGAAGGTGTCGATCGCTATGTAGAAAACGATGCCCCACGAAACGATCACCACACC